>Ga0123353_10003478_pt1 | contig 19905 bp, 15 predicted proteins | sample TergutLab28metaG_3_FD_92763 | JGI IMG/M metagenome (GOLD analysis project Ga0123353, IMG submission 92763) | Labiotermes labralis P3 segment gut microbial communities from Petit-Saut dam, French Guiana - Lab288 P3 | ecosystem: Host-associated > Arthropoda: Insects > Digestive system > Gut ... | reverse complement strand
GATAAGTATTTGGAGGGTAATATGAGTTTAAGTAGCAGCTTGTTAAAGGGCAAAGTATGCGTAGTTACGGGGCCGGCGAGGAGTATAGGCCTGGGCATAGCGCAGAAGTATGCGGAGCAGGGCGCGGTCGTCGTGATGATAGACATCGATCCTTTTGTTTTGGAGAGCGCGAAAACGCTTGCAGATAAGGGTTACACCGCAAAGGGTTACATACAGGATATCACCGACCGCGACGGCGTGCTCGCCCTGTTCGGGCAAATCGTCGGAGAGTTCGGTAATATTTACTGTCTCGTGAACAATGCCGGCGTAGTCGACCAGCGCCCCTTTGAGGAGACGTCGGAGGTCCATTTCGATAAAATGTTCAAAGTAAACGTGTTCGGGACCGCATGGTGCATCCAGGGCGCGATTCCCGGCATGAAGGAGAACAAGTGCGGAAAAATCATCAACTTTTCTTCGAAGTCCGGAAAGACCGGGTCCGCGCTTATGGTTCCCTACAGCAGCGCGAAAGGCGCGATCATCGCATTGACGCAAGCCCTGGCTTTTGAACTCGCACCGCATAATATAAACGTGAACTGCGTTTGCCCCGGCATTACTGATGATACGGGAGTCTGGGCAAGCGTGAGCGAAGGATATATCAAGAACCTGGAGATGCCGCGCGACCAGGTTGTAAAGAAGTTCTCTGAAAAAATCCCGCTAGGCAGGTTGACTTCTATCTCCGATGTGGTAGAGTATGTATTCTTCCTGACTGTGTCGGGCGACTATTGCACGGGGCAGGCTTTGAATATTACCGGCGGCAGGGAAATGCATTAAGTAAAATACAAATGCACCGCTGTGTGTATTCGGAAAGAGGAGTGGAACATGGTAGATATTGAAAAAGCGGTACGCGAGGTACTGGAGGACTTGAAGTGCGGTCCGAATGGTGCGGAGCGCGATTTTGTGTCGGCGTCACATGCGATTGAGCCTTTCGAAGTCCTCAAGAAGCTGGAGCATTCACTGCTGACGCTTGGTTTGACGAGAGATGAGCTGTTAGCTGAATGCAAAATGGTCCGCACCGTGCAGGCGGGCGCAATCTGCGTTGCCCCTTACTATGTACCCGACGCAGTCGGGATATTGAGCGGCAGTTCAGTGGTTGTGTGCGCGGCTGTAGGGTTTCCCGGCTCATATATGTCCACCGAGGCAAAGATCGCCGACGTCCGCGCCTGTATCATGCGCGGGGCGGGCGAGATCGATCTTGCTATAAACGTAGCTGCGGTCAAGAGCGGCGACTTCGCGAAAGCTGAGAAAGACTTCCTGGGCGCTGTCGACGTCGCGCGCGGACGCGCCGTGGTAAAGGCAGTGTTTGAGCACGCCGCTTACGATGAGCGCGAAAAAGAGGAAGTATTGCGTATGATCGGGCGCAGCGGCGTTGCATTTATAAAGATCCAGAACGTCGTCAGCGGGCATGGCGCCAGAGCCGAAGAGATCAGGCTTGTCCAGAGCGTCCTGGGCGATAGAATCAAAATCAAAATCGACGGCGGCGTCAAGACCCTTGAAAAAGCGACGGAAATACTCCGGGCGGGCGCGCACCGCATCGGGCTGACGGCTACAAAGGCGATTGCCGAGGAAACCGGCAAAAAATAGCGGGAGGAATTCAACATGAACTTATCAGATGCTCAAATCAGCGAAATAGTAAAAAAAGTAACGCAGGAAATTCTGGCGAGCGGCGAAGGGTGCGAGTGCGGCGCAGGTACGGACGCGTCATATCCGCCGAACACATTAGGTTCGTACATCGACCATACCGTGTTGAGGGCTAACGCTTCTATCGAAGACGTGCGCAAGTTTTGCGACGAGGCGAAGAAGTATCATTTTGCAAGCGTATGCGTGAATCCGAGCTACGTCAAGTTTGCCGCGGAGCAGCTTGAAGGCAGCGGCGTTAAACCTTCCTGCGTTATAGGCTTCCCTCTCGGCGCTCATACGCCGGAGGTAAAAAAATTCGAAACGCAGGACGCCGTTCGCAACGGCGCAAAGGAGGTCGACATGGTCATCAACGTCGGCGCGGTCAAGTCAAACGACTGGCGCCTGGTCAAGCGCGACATTGAGGCCGTAGTAGAGGGCGCCAAGGGCAAAGCTGCGGTAAAAGTCATTTTGGAAACTTGCCTGCTAACCGATGAAGAAAAAGTAAAAGTCTGCACGATCGCCAAAGTAGCCGGCGCGGACTTTGTAAAGACTTCTTCAGGTTTCTCAACCGGGGGGGCGACTGTAGAGGATCTCACCCTCATGCGCAAGACCGTAGGCCCGGACATGCGTATAAAGGCTTCCACCGGCATTCGCACATACGAGGACGCCGTGACGATGATTAAGGCGGGGGCTGACAGACTTGGTACTTCAGCCGGCATCAAGATAGTCACAGCAGATCAGAGCGGCGCCTGCACAGGCTGCGGCGCTTGCAACGCAACCTGCCCAACCGGAAACTGCACTATAACAAAAAGCAGCTATTAAAAGATGACATTGGGGACGGGGGTATTGACGCCCCCGTCCCCTTGTCATCTTCATGAGAAACGTGGTATACTGTTGAAAAAATTAAGGAAGGCGGGCATTCTATGAAACTAATGTTTTACGGAGCGGCAAGAGAGGTAACGGGAAGTTGTCACGGAGTCGAGGTTGGCGGGCGCAAGATTCTTGTGGACTGCGGTATGCAGCAGGGGGCGGACAACGGGTTCGGCCAGAGTTTTCCGTTTCATCCGGGCGAAATAGACAATGTCGTAGTCACACACGCGCATATCGATCATTCCGGGAGGCTGCCTCTGCTCGTCAAGCAGGGCTTCAAGGGCAGGATCTTCGCGACGGAACCGACGTGCAAACTACTCGAAATAATGCTTCGCGACAGCGCCCACATCCAGGAGCTGGACGCTATGTGGCGCAGCCGCAAGCAGCGCCGCGCGGGGGATGATTCCGCACAGCCGCTCTATACGATGGACGACGCGGAAAGGGTATTTCCAATGCTCGTTCCATGTAAGTACGGCAAGGTCGTTAATATCGGCGGCGACACGACTATCCGATTCACTGATGCGGGGCATCTGCTTGGCTCGGCATATGTTGAGATGTGGCTCGAAGAGGGCGGGGAGAAGAAAAAGGTAGTGTTCTCCGGCGATATCGGCGCGCCGAATCACCCAATCATCGAAGACCCCGGATACATCACAGAGGCTGACGTTGTCGTTATGGAGTCCACATACGGTGATAAGAGCCGGCCCGCGTCTGTTGACACGGTGTCAGAGCTTGCGAGGGTCATCGAGGCGACGCTCCCGAAGGGCGGAAACGTCGTTTGTCCGGCGTTTGCGATCGGCAGGACGCAGGACCTTCTGTATCACATCCGTGAAATCAAGGAACGCGGTCTTGTCCCGAGTATGCCGGACTTTCCCGTGTACCTGGACAGCCCGCTTGCGCTTGCCGCAACTAAAATCTACTCCGGCGATCTTCTTGATTATATCGACGACGAAGCCGCCGCGCTTGTCCGCGCGGGGGTCGAGCCGCTTTCGTTTGATGGCCTGCACTTTGTCGAAACAGGCGAGGAGTCTAAGATGCTCAATGACGACAGGACGCCAAAGGTGATAATATCGTCCAGCGGCATGTGCGATGCGGGCAGGATACGCCATCACTTGAAGCACAACTTGTGGCGGCCGGAATGTGCCGTAATATTCACAGGATTCCAGGCGATGGGAACTCTGGGGCGCACGCTCGTCGACGGCATAGAGCAAAACGTGACGCTTTTCGGGGACGAGATCGCCATCAGGTGCCGGATATACAACTTCCGCAGCATGAGCTCGCACGCCGACAGAGAAGGGCTGCTTAAGTGGATCGGAGCGTTTGAGGAGAAACCGGAGATCGTGTATGTCGTCCACGGTGAACGGGATATTTGCAAGTCGTTCACAGCGAGGCTGATCGGCGAGGGCTTCCGTGCTGTCGCGCCGAAGTATACGTCTATTCACGATCTGCTCACCGGAGAAATCGTCTTCGAGGGACGCGACCTCACGCTTCGAAGCGAGCAGCCGCAACCGCAGCTGCGCGACTCGGCTGTTTTCAACCGCCTCATGCTTGCAGGCACGCGGCTTCTCGAAGTCATTACCCGCAATCGCGGCGGCGCGAACAAGGATCTGGCGAAATTTGCCGACCAAATCGACTCGCTCGCCAACAAATGGGACAGGTAATTGAAGGAAAAAAATATTTGTAAATGATTGTCTCATTGTATATAATAGTTGTCTAGCGGTTTGCAGCGGGAGGGTTCGAATGGGAAAGGTAATTGCAGTAGCTTCCGGAAAAGGCGGGACGGGTAAAACAACGTCTGTCGCCGCTATTGCATCCTGCCTTGCAGTCCTTGGCTACAAGACGCTTTGCATCGATTTTGACGCAGGACTGAGGAATCTCGACCTATCGCTGTGCATGACCGACTTTACTGTAAAAGATTTCATGGACGTCGTCAACGGGCAGTCGGCGCTTATGGAAGCCTGCTCGGAGAGCCCGCAGATACCGAAACTTTTCTTCCTCGCGGCGCCGGCTTCGTTCGGGCATGATGAGCAGAGCGCGGCGATGATGAAACCGGTTTTTGAGGAGATTCGTGAAGAGTTCGACTACTGTTTTCTTGATTCCCCTTCCGGGGTCGGTACCGGATTCAAACTTGCGCACGCCAACGCCGACATGTCGATAATCGTAACCACGGGGGAACGTCCCGCAATGAGGGACGCCCAAGAGGCGGCGTCGGTGGCTAGGGACGCAGGCGTACGCGATTTGAGGCTTCTGGTCAATCGCGTTCAGCCGCGCAACTTTAAATGGCTTAACGCAACGATCGACGATGTGATAGACGCAGTTGGCGTGCAGCTTATCGGCGTAGTGCCTGAGGACAGATCGGTTTTCCAGGCGCTTCATTCGAATGTTCCGCTCATTCTATTCAAGAAGAAGCTCGCCGCTTACGATTTCCTCGACGTCGCCCGCCGCATAGCGGGAGAGGACATTCCACTGCGGCAGCGCTAAGCTTTGCGGCGTCGGGAGTACTAACCTGCAGTTGGGAGACGAGAGTACGTTTTTCGTTCAGGATATGGGGGAAGTGGTTTTTTTGAATATTGCTTTATTGGCGCATGACAGAAGAAAAGAGCTGATGATCCAGTTTTGTACTGCATATTGCGGGATCCTCTCAAACCATTCTCTCTGCGCCACAAACACCACCGGCCGCCTCGTAGGCGAGGCGACGGGGCTTCCGATAACGCTGTATATGTCATGTAATCAGGGTGGTTGTGAACAAATCGGATCGCGGATCGCATATAACGAACTGGATATGGTGCTGTTTTTCTGCGACCCGCTATACGTTGAGGACTACCAGAGCAGCGTTATGGAAATCGCACGGTTATGCGATCAGCATATGGTTCCGTTTGCTTCAAATGTTGCGACTGCAGAGGTTCTTATCCACGGTCTGGAGCGGGGCGATCTCGCATGGCGCGATATTGTCAATCCGAAAGAATAGGGTTTTAATCTGATCACTTACCGGAGCGGCGGGGGCAGGACCCCGCTATATGAATATTACTGCGAATGTTGCCTCCATCTTAATTGGAGCGGGAGAATCGATTATGAATAGAGTAAAGCCGCGCACGCTGTCGGGATTCATGGAGCTTCTTCCTCCGCAGCAGGTGCTCTTCGACTCAATGGCGCAGAGGCTTCGCGAGTCTTTTTCGCTATACGGCTTCACGCCTTTGGATACGCCGCTGATGGAGGCTGCCGAAGTGCTGCTTGCAAAGGGCGGCGGAGAGACAGAGAAGCAAATATATACGTTACGTAAGGGTGACAGCGACCTTGCGCTTCGTTATGAACTGACGGCGTCGCTTGCGAAGTACGTCGCTATGAACTACAGCAAACTTACATTCCCCTTCCGCAGATACGAAATCGGGAAGGTTTACAGGGGCGAGCGCGCGCAGCGCGGGCGATTGCGTGAGTTCTATCAGGCGGACATCGATATCATAGGCGACGGCTCGCTGGACGTCGTCAACGAGGCGGAGATACCGAGTGTGATCTTCAGGTGCTTTACTTCATTGGGGTTGGAGCGGTTCACGATCCGAATCAACAACAGGAAGGCGCTTAGCGGTTTTTTCGAAATAGCCGGCGTCGGTTCCGCGGCTGTAGACGTCATGCGCGTCGTCGACAAACTCGATAAAATCGGCAGCGATAAGCTGTTCGCATCGCTGACATGCGACCTCGGGCTGTCGCAGCCGCAGGCGGAGGAGATCGTCGGGTTTGTCACATACGAGGGAGACCCGTTTGATCTGCTAACTAAGTACATGGGCAGGAACGGGACGTTCGACGCCGGCGCAAACGAGCTTACTGCTGTCAGGCGGCATATAACTGATTTGGGCGTGCCCGATTCGCATTTTAAGATAGACCTGTCGATCGCGCGCGGGCTTGATTATTATACGGGGACTGTCTATGAAACCTATTTGGCGGACCATCCCGAAGTCGGCTCCGTATGCTCCGGCGGGCGGTATGACGACCTGGCGGAATGTTTTATCGACAGGAAATTGCCGGGAGTCGGGATATCGATCGGCCTCAGCCGCTTGTTTTTCATTCTGCAGGAGCAGGGCATGCTTAATGATTCCGTTTTGACGGCGCCCGCCGACGTACTTATCATTCCAATGACCGAGGATCTCTCGCACGCCGTATCTCTTGCGGCAAAAATGCGCGAAGCAGGGCTCAGGGCGCAAGTCTATGGAGAAGCAAAAAAGTTCAAGATGAAAATAGCGTACGCCGACAAGCTGAGCATTCCGTTTGTTGTGTTCCTGGGAGAAGACGAGTTGTCGAAAGGAATGATTACAGTCAGGGATATGTCAAGCGGCGAGCAGACAACAGCATCTGCCGGTATACTGATAGCGGGGCTGTGCGAGAAAGTCGCCGCACTCCGTGAAGGCTCCCCAATAAAGCAGGCAAGCGAGCCGGATTAACCGCGCATGTTTCAGGGTGATTTTTCAGCCAAATCCAAAATTTACAAATATTTAAAACTTAATTCACATAAATTATGCAATATTGAATTATCATGTCAGTATAAACGGTGTGGGCGGACATCCGCACATCCCGCCCGGTATTAGCACAATGCCGGCACACTCCCTCCCCCAAATAGCGGTCGTGCCCGCCTCCCGTTTTAGATACCCGACCATCTTCCTCTCTTTGCATAAAGCCCCCGATCGATATCGGGGGTTTTGTGCGCATATATGTCAGTTGCAAACGGCTTCCTTACAGGACATACTCTATAAACCCGTAAGTTGCCAACGTCGCAATAGTGCCTGCAATAACGACGCCGAACGCGATAGCGGGCAGGGCGATTCTCAGCCTGATGTTGAAGATAGCCGCAATCAGCGAGCCGGTCCACGCGCCCATTCCCGGCAGCGGCAGGGGTATCGCGACAAAGATCATGAGCCCTATGAAAACGCCATGCCTGAGCCGCGTGCCCCGCGACTTTGCCTTGTTTTCCAACTTATCCGCAAGGCTGCCGAGCCTACGGCTTTTTTTGCGCATCCAATCAAATATTTTGCGGATAAAGAGTATGATGAACGGCGCGGGAAGGATGTTTCCGACTATGGCTGCAACCGCGTTTGGGATCGCCGTCAAGCCGAGAGCCGCTCCGACCGGTATGACCATTGTCGGGCCGCCAACTGCGGGAAGCATGGACAAAATGAACACAACGGCGAATCTGCCTATATCCGTCGCGCCAAATATGTTCTCCAAAAAACCTAATACAGATTCCAGCAACTACTTGACCCTCCCCACGAGTTTCATGTAACACGCAGCCATTAGCTTCCGCGGAGCTCGATTATGCGGTCGCGCAGCGCTGCGGCGTATTCGAACTCCAGGAGTTTTGCCGCAGCGGCCATTTCTTTTTCGAGCTTCTTGATTTCCTCATCCAGTTCGCGTTTCGTCAGCTTGACGCCGCTCGCCGGCGCAGGAGTGTCCCGTTTGGATATTTCAAGCAGATCGCGCACGCTTTTTATGACGGTTTTCGGTACGATACCGTGCTCAGCGTTGAACTCGCGCTGCCTTTCGCGGCGGCTGTTCGTTTCCCTGATCGCTGTGTCCATCGACGGGGTCACTCTGTCCGCGTACATTATAACGAGGCCTGAAGCGTTTCTTGCTGCGCGCCCTATCGTTTGGATCAGGGACGTTGCGCTTCGCAGGAACCCTTCCTTGTCCGCGTCGAGTATCGCCACGAGGGAGACCTCCGGCAGGTCGAGCCCTTCGCGCAGAAGGTTTATTCCGACTAATACATCAAACTCGCCGAGACGCAGGTCGCGGATGATCTCCATGCGTTCGGTGGTGGAAATGTCATGGTGAAGATATCGAACTCGTATGCCTGCCCCCTTCAGATAGGTTGTCAGGTCTTCCGCCATTTTTTTCGTAAGCGTGGTGACAAGTACCCGCTCGTCCCTTGCGGAACGGGTGTTGATTTCTTCGATCAGGTCGTCTATCTGCCCTTCGACCGGGCGGACTGACACCTCAGGATCGAGAAGCCCCGTGGGGCGTATAACCTGCTCTACTACCTGACTTGAGCGCGAGCGTTCATATTCGCTCGGCGTAGCCGAGACATACACGATCTGGTTCAGCCGGGCGTTGAACTCCTCGAAGTTGAGCGGCCTGTTGTCAAACGCGGACGGCAATCGGAATCCGTATTCGACCAGGTTCTCTTTGCGCGACCTGTCGCCCGCGTACATGGCGCGCACCTGCGGCAGAGTCACATGGCATTCGTCGACGAACAAGACAAAGTCTTTCGGGAAGTAATCAAGAAGCGTCATCGGGGCGCTGCCCGGCTGCCGGCCGGAGATTATACGCGAGTAATTCTCTATCCCGCTGCAATACCCCAGTTCAGCAAGCATTTCAATGTCGTACATGGTCCTTTGGTGCAGCCGCTGTGCTTCGACCAGCTTATTGTTATCCTCAAACGCGGCGACGCGCGCTTTCATTTCAGCCATTATTTCCGCGATCGCATTTTGGGTCTTTTCTTCAGTCGTTACATAATGCGACGCCGGATAGATCGCGACGTGCGAGAGCGCTCCGACGGGGGCGCCGGTGACGACGTTTATTTCGCTTATGCGTTCGATTTCATCACCGAAGAACTCCACGCGTATCGCGTTGTCGCGCGCATACACAGGGTATATCTCGACTGTGTCTCCCCTGACGCGGAATGCGTTGCGTTCAAAGGCTATGTCGTTTCGCTCATAACGTATAGTCACAAGTTTTTTCAGAAGTTCATCGCGGCTGCGCTGCTGCCCGTGCCGCAGGGAGATTACCATGCTCGAGTAATCTATCGGGTCGCCGAGTCCGTATATGCAGCTCACCGACGAAACGACTATGACGTCCCGGCGCTCGAACAGAGACGAAGTCGCGCTGTGGCGCAGCCGCTCTATCTCGTCGTTTATCGAGCTGTCCTTTTCGATGTATGTGTCGGTATGCGGGATGTATGCCTCCGGTTGGTAGTAGTCGTAGTATGATACGAAGAACTCTACCGCGTTGTTGGGGAAGAACTCCCGAAACTCGCTGCATAGTTGGGCGGCAAGAGCTTTGTTGTGCGCCAGCACGAGCGTCGGGCGCTGCACCCGCTCGATGATTTTCGCCATCGTATATGTCTTGCCCGAGCCTGTCACTCCGAGCAGCGTCTGCTCCTCAAACCCCTGCTCAAGACCGCTGACGAGCGTCTCAATCGCCTCCGGCTGTCCCCCTGCCGGCTCAAAATCGCTGATTACTTTAAAATCCGGCATCGTTAGAACCCTTTAACGACACAAGGGGACGGTTCTCTTGTGTCGTTGAGAGCACAAGAGAACCGTCCCCCTGTGTCGTTCCGTACTCCTTCAAGTATTCTTCCATCTTTGCTATTCTCTCATCGCCTTTGGGGAACGAATCTATTATGTCGCGCGCGTTGATTATTGAATAGACGTTTATGCCGAACTCATCGCGAAGCTCGTCAAGGGTTGATTTCGCGCCTGTTCCGCGCTCCATCCTGTCTACCGACACAAACAGGGCGGCGACAGTGACGTCGGCGACCGCTTTCAGCAGCTCCATGCTCTCGCGTACTGCCGTCCCGGCAGTAACGACGTCTTCGATTATCACTATTCTGTCTCCGTCTTTCGGCTTGTAACCGATCAGAGAGCCCCCTTCGCCGTGGTCCTTGGCTTCCTTGCGGTTGAAGAAGTAAGGAACGTCGATCCCATGATTGCGGTAAAGCGAGGCGGCTGCCGCGGCAGCGAGCGTTATGCCTTTATACGCAGGTCCGAACAGAGCGTCGAACCGCTCGCCGCTGCTTACAATGCGTTCGGCGTAATAGTCGCCCAGTTTCGAAATATGCATCCCTGTCTTATAGTTGCCGGTATTAACGAAGTAAGGCGTTTTCCTTCCGCTTTTCGTCGTAAAATCACCGAAGATCAAAACGCCTGCTTCAGCCATAAAGTTTATAAAGTCCAGTTTTCCGCTCATAAAAGACCTCCAGAATCAGTTACCACATTCTATCATTTTATGACGTTGTGTCAAGTGGTCGAAGAAGCGCTGAATGTCATCGTGCGTACGATATGAAGCGGCGGGGGACGCAATCCCCCGCCATGTAACATTATTTCCTATTTCATGAATCAGTGGCGGTAGTCGGGCAGGTATCGCGTCTGCTGATTTTCCTTGAGTTTGAATTGCGCGATCAAGTCTTGCAGCAGAGCCGATTGCGTGCTCATCTCCTGGGATGTTGCGGCGCTCTCTTCCGCAGTTGCGCTGTTTTGCTGAACTACCTGCGCCACCTGGTCGATACCTGAGGTCACCTGAGAAATGTCGAGCGACTGCTCTTCGGATGATTTCGCGATTTCAGCGATGAATCTGCTGCTCTCGTTTATTCCGGACACGATCTCCGTGAGGCTTGCCGCGGTATCGCCAGCTATGCGGGAGCCGAGTTCCGCTTTTTCTACGGAATCCTGTATCATTGTCCCTGTGTTCCTCGCGGCTTCAGCGCTCTTTGACGCCAGATTCCGCACTTCTTCCGCTACGACTGCAAAACCCTTGCCGTGCTGACCCGCGCGGGCCGCTTCAACCGCAGCGTTGAGGGCGAGGATGTTGGTCTGGAATGCAATATCGTCGATTACTTTTATGATTTTGCTGATACTCTGACTTGCTTGATTGATGTCCCTGACGGCCTCCATCATATCGTTCATCTGGCTGCTGCCTTTTTCCGCGGTCCCCCTGATCTCGTCGGCGAGTTTTGAGGTTTTTCCGGCGATTTCCGCGTTTTCTATAGTTTTCTTTGCTATTGCGCTGATTGAGTTCGACAGTTCCTGGATCGAGGCCGCCTGCTGCGTTGAACCTTGCGCAAGCGCCTGCGACCCTTCCGCCGTCTGCCTCGAACCTCTGGAAACTTCGTCAGCAGCGTTTTGTATATCGCCGAACATCAGGTTCAGCCTCTCATTCATCCTGTTAAGCGACTTGCCAAGCGTATCTCCATCGGACAATGGCACGATCTCAACAGTCAGGTCGCCGTCTGCAACTTCGCCCAATTTCACGCTGACCTCAGTAATTCTTACGACAAAAGCGGCGCTGGCACTGATACACTGGCCCAACTCATCTTTGAGATTTGAGAGATGCTTGATAACCGCAACATCTTCCGGCTTCATTTCGAGGTCTCCCGTCGCGCTTGCCTTCTGCATGAACGCAGTAAGCGGAACGAGCGGCTTCAGCATACGGTTGACCAGATAAAATGTGATCAGCGGGATAAGCAGCGCGACAATGACGCCAACGATCGTGGAGACTACCGCCGCGTTCAGATACCCGTTATACTCGCTACGCGGGAATTGCACCAACAATGTGGTACTACCCACGTTTCGATAACCGGCATAAACATCTTCCCCGTCAAAGTCCATCCATTTTTCCCCTCCGCCGGACGAAATCTGTCTGAACCAGTCGGTCGACGAGACATTCTGGCCAATCAATCCTCTGTGGTGGCTGTATGTGACGACGCCGCTCTCTATGATAGAGGCGTTGCCTGTGTTGCCGACGCTCATTTCAGCTACCATTTTCGTAATGTCAAGATTCCTGCGGAACTCCTGCACGATATTAGCGTCAAACCCAACCTGAACAAACCCTTTTTCGTCCCTGCGGGCGACGCCGAAGTATTGCAGCATACTTCCGGACAAGGCGTCCTGGCGTATTTCCTCCGCGATTTCAAGCGAAGGATTATCAAGTATCTGCAAGTATCTGCGGGTCGTATCCGTGCTTCCGTAATTCCATCCGCGATAGTCCGCGAAATTGCTGCCGATGATAGTACCCTCATCGTCGGTCACATTTATCTCCGTCACGCCAAGTTGGTCGGCAAGGCTTTGAAAGAACTCCGCGTCCTCCAGGTCCAGCGTCCCGTTCGCGGCATTTAGCGCGATAATCTCGGAAAAGGCGCGCGCAGTTGCAAGGCTGTTCTTCGTTTTTTCCGCAGCGACCACTTTTTCAGTCTCTTCGGCGTGCGTAACAAAATTAACAAGCGTATCAAGATTTGAGTGGACTATGCTGTCTACTATTTGGTCGATCGAGTTTCGTGTCATTGCAGAGTTGAGCAAGGTCGTTGCGAGGGTCGACGCCACCAGAAGCGCCAGTACAGGCAGAGCAATTTTCCATTTCAGTTTCATAGTAAAACAAACCCCCTCCGATATAATAGACGTAAATTGTACTAAATACTATCACACAAGCGGGAACGTTTCAACAATAAAACTATCGAAAAAGCGTCGAATTTACTTTCTTGAAAAGATTTCTTTCGAATATTGCCTACTTGTCGCGGCTTTCCGGCAGAATCAGCTTTTTCTTACTGCGTGAGTGCAGGAGATACCAAACGTACACCCATGTGCCGCGAAGCCCTGCGCCGATGGCGAGGGCTATCCATATCCCCGTCAGTCCCAGGTCTGTGTGACGGTTCAGGATAAACGCAAGCACTACGCGCATCGTGTTAGACGTCACACTGGCGACTGACGGAGGGATCGTCTTTCCCTGCCCCCTGAACGCTCCGGCGGCGACGCCCTCGAAACAGCTCGGTATCTGGACGATCGCCAGGATAGCCAGATACTCCGCTCCTATATCAGCGATCCCCGGCTCGTTCGGGATGAACACCCCGATAAGCGTTCTGCCTCCAAAGAGGAGCAGCAACCCTACCGCAAGCCCCCAACCTGCCATAATCACCGAGGACACTCTGAAGCCCCTCTGGATTCTGTGGTGCTTACCTGCACCGAAGTTTTGACCTGTAAAAGCAGTCAGCGCCGAGGCGTAACCGCCAACTATGAGCCATGTCAGGCTCTCTATCTGTGTACTCACACGCGAAGCTGCTATCGCGCCGGCGCCATACGACGCGAGAAGCGCCGCAACGGGCATTGTCAGCATTGTAAATAGAAAACTTTCGACGGATATTGGCAGGACCCATTTGAAAACCTGTTTTATGAGCGAAAAGTCAGGGAGTTTTATGAGCTTTATCTTTTCGAAGGGCCTGTTTTTGTATTTTTTCAGCACTATCAGAGAAAGGCACGCAGCCGTCGTGTGGGCTATTATCGTAGCAAGCCCCGCGCCGCGGATCCCGAGATTCGCTGTGAAAATCAGGAGCGGGTCAAGCGCCATATTCATCAGAAACCCGACCCCATTGATTATCAGCGAAATGCGGGAGTTGCCCACTCCATTGTAAATGCCTGTGACTGCGGCGGTCGTAAACGCCATTGGCATGCTCACGCTGACTATCGCGAGGTAATCCAGAGCGTATTCTTCAACGTGTGCTTCGCGTATCCCAAGCAGCCCGATAAACGTACCCCTGCCGACTATGAACACAACGGCGAGCACGGCGCCAAGCGCAACGCCGATGAATACGGCGTTCTGAGCAAAACCAAGCGCTTTCTCCCTGTCGCCTCGTCCAAGGCTCTGGGAAACCCCTATCTCCGCCCCCATTCGCCCGAAAATAAGAAACGCAAGCGACAGCCAAAGGAACAAACCTACGGTGCCGGAAGCCGCGACAGCGTCGCTGCTCAGCCTGCCCAGCCAGAAAATATCTGTCAGGTTGTACGCCATCTGGAAAAACTGCGTCATAATAAGGGGGGCCGCAACAACAAAAAGCTTGTTTACGATCCCGCCCTCTACCAGATTATACTTGTTCGCCTTCTCCATCGATTCCATTCCACATCTTCCCATGTATCAACGCTCTGCAGCCAAGCTCGCGGACAGTTCACGGTCGGCTGGGATTTACTCTGACGCAGCGTGTAACTGTTCGCGGAGGTCGGCAGGAGCACATCCCGGGGTAGGGATAGAGCTATAGGCTGACTTGAGGCCGGCCACGCGACATTTCACGTAAGTCAGAGTAAACCCCAGCCGACCGTGAACTGTATCCATATATAAACGCATGCTGCCAAGATTGTTCACTCGCGCTTGCAACTATACTTGAGTGCGGGTATAATGTCAATTGAATTTGCGATTATGAGTTAGGATTGGACGCATGGGATTTCGCATTGGCATTGATATCGGGAGTACGACGGTAAAGACCGTTGTGCTGTCTGACTCGGACGAGTTGCTGTTCCACGCTTATGAGCGGCATTTTTCTAAAGTGCGCGAGAAAGCTGCGGAGCAGTTGCGGAGCGCCGCCGGATTGCTCGGCGGGCATAGCGCGGCGCCGACTATTACGGGTTCGGCGGGCCTTGGCGTCGCGAAATCATCAGGATTACCTTTTGTGCAGGAGGTATACGCTACAGCAGCGGTGGTGCGCAGGCGCATACCGGACGCTGACGCAGTCATCGAACTTGGGGGCGAGGACGCCAAGATAATTTTCTTCGGAAACAGCCTTGAGGAGCGCATGAACGGAACTTGCGCGGGCGGCACGGGCGCGTTTATAGACCAGATGGCGACGCTGCTGAATGTCTCTGTTTCCGAACTAGACGAGCTATCGCTGCGGCACGAGAAAATTTACCCGATAGCGTCACGCTGCGGAGTCTTCGCAAAAACCGATATACAACCGATACTTAACCAGGGCGGCAAGCGCGAAGATATCGCCGCGTCGATTTTCCAAGCGGTGGTCGATCAGACTATAGGAGGCCTGACTCAAGGGCGGGAGCTGAGCGGCAAGTTGGTTTTCCTGGGCGGTCCGCTGACGTTTATGGCGGGACTGCGGGAGAGGTTTATTGAAACTCTGGAACTGGATGAAGAGCACGCTGTTTTTCCGAAGGACGCCGAGTGCTTTGCCGCCATCGGAGCCGCAATGTGCGCCGACGAAAAAAACTCCATTCCGTTTGATAATATCCTGCTCCAACTGGAAAGCTCCGTTGAGGATGTTGGCGCAGGGCACACACTTGAGCCTCTGTTTTGCTCTGCTGAAGAATATGCGGATTTTTGCTCAAGACACGCGGGCGCGGCTCCGAGCAAGGCTGACCCTGAAACATACTCAGGCGGAGCATACTTGGGCGTTGACGCCGGAAGCACTACGACCAAGCTTACACTCATAACTCCCGACGGCGCGATACTGTACAGCTACTACTGCAACAACAAAGGCAACCCGGTGTCTATCATTCTGGAGCAGCTTCGTTTGATCTACGAACGTTTCGGCGGCAGAGTCGCCATTCTTGGCTCAGCAGTTACAGGATATGGCGAGGAACTGATAAAAAACGCTTTTGATATGGACCTTGGCATAGTAGAAACGATGGCGCATTTGCGCGCTGCGCGTCATTTTGACCCAAACGTCGACTTCATAATCGACATCGGCGGGCAGGACGTTAAGTGCTTCAAAATACACGCCGGAGCTGTCGACAGCATCATGCTCAACGAAGCGTGCTCGTCGGGCTGCGGCAGCTTCATCGAGACTTTCGCCGTAGCGCTTGGGTACGAAATCGCGGACTTCGCCAAACTAGGACTCTTTGCGGCGGCGCCTTCCGATCTTGGCTCACGCTGCACCGTGTTTATGAACTCGAGCGTCAAGCAGTCACAGAAAGACGGTGCGCCGGTCGAAGCGATTTCGGCAGGGCTATCAATATCTATTGTCAAAAACGCAGTCTACAAGGTCATCCGTGCCGCAAGCGTCGACGAGCTTGGCAAAAACATCGTTGTCCAGGGCGGGACATTCAAAAACGATGCGGTGCTGAGGGCGTTCGAGCGCGAACTCGGTGCGTCTGTGACGCGTCCGGCAATCGCAGAACTTATGGGCGCGTATGGGGCGGCGCTCAGCGCACTTGATGCGGCTCGCGAACGCGAAGATAACCACCCCCTTGCTTTCTCTCGGATTTTGAGCAAAGAGGCTTTGGAGAGTTTTTCGCATGAGTCAAGGCCTGTGACTTGCGGGGCTTGTACGAACAACTGCAGTATGACTGTCAATACATTTGACGGCGGCAGGCGGTTCATTTCCGGAAACCGATGCTCAAAACCCTTAGGTAAGGGCGCAGGAACGGAACCGAACCTGATGAAGTTCAAGCATACGAAACTCCGCTCCATGCAAGGCGTCGGCGCCGGGACAGGAGCAAGAGGGAAGATCGGCATACCGTTCGGGCTTAACATGTTTGAAAACCTGCCGTTCTGGTTCGAGTTCCTGACGAAACTTGATTTCGAGGTCGTGTTGTCCGCGGAATCGTCAAGGCAGCTCTATATACTTGGTCAGCGCACTATTCCGTCAGACACGGTTTGCTATCCTGCGAAATTGATGCATGGCCACATCGAGTCTCTCCTTGATATGGGAGTCGACACTATTTTCCTTCCATGCATGCCATATAATTTTGACGAAGGCATCAGCGACAATAATTACAACTGCCCCGTTGTGGCGTATTACCCTGAGCTTCTTGCTGCAAATATGCCAAGGCTTAAGGACGCGAAGTTTCTGACGCCGTACTTCGGGCTGCATAAGAAGCGCGGTTTCATGTACAAGGCGGGTGAGTACTTCCTCGAACAGTTCGGGATACCTGAGCGCGAGACAAGGACCGCTGTAAAAGCTGCATATACCGCGTATGAGGGTTTTCTCGCGGAGATCGAGGCTGAAGCGGACAGCTATATCGAGTATGCGCGCCGGAACGGAAAGCTCGTTATAGTTGCGGCAGGCAGGCCATACCACGCCGACCCGGAGGTCAATCACGGCATAGACGAGCTCGTCACTTCCCTGGGGCTTGTGCTCATAACCGAGGACGCTGTTGCGCGAAAGCTGAGCAAGGAACCGCGCCGCGTGCTCAACCAATGGACCTATCAGGCAAGGATGTACAATGCAGCCAGGTTCGTGCTCGCGCAAGATAGCATGCAGCTTGTCCAGCTTGTATCATTCGGTTGCGGGACAGACGCGATCACTACGGACGAGCTTCGCGATATACTCGAAAAGGGCGGGAAGCTTTACACTCAACTGAAAATAGACGACATAAGCAATCTTGGCGCGGTAAAGATACGTCTTCGCTCGCTGTTAGCCGCGGACGCCGCGCGCAACTCGGCGGATATACACAGCGCAGCAAAGAACTGAGATACCAGAAGCCACCCACTATGAGGCTAAACGATTCCTGAGAGGAGGAGCGATGGAGCCGGCAAGCGTTCGACTGCAACAGGACGCGAAACACTGCGAAGTCCATGACGATTTATGGCTAAACTAGTTTACGACAAAGACGGCCGTCTCCTTTTCACCAGGGAGATGCAGCGTGAGTATACGCTGCTTATGCCGCAAATGCTTCCGGTCACCTTCACCATGCTGAAAAAAGTATTCGAGCTCTACGGATGCAAAATCGATATGCTAACGACCACGCATAGAGGGATCGTAGAGACAGGGTTAAAGTATGTCCACAACGACACCTGCTATCCAGCTCTGCTCGTTATAGGGCAACTGCTCGAAGCTGTGAACAGCGGAAAATATGATAAGCACAAAATCGGGCTGCTCATTACTCAAACCGGCGGCGGCTGCCGCGCATCCAACTACATCCATCTGCTGAGAAAAGCGCTCCTCAAGGCCGGAATGCCCTACATCCCTGTAGTCTCGGTAAACCTTTCGGGACTTGAAAACAATCCGGGGTTTAAAATGTCGCTCCCGCTCATCCGCAGGTTGGCGGCGGCCATGATCTATGGCGATATCATCATATGGCTGTCAAACCAGTGCAAACCCTACGAAGTAATCGCCGGTTCATCTGACAAGTGCATATCACTGTGGACAGACAAACTGGTCGAAGCGCTTGGCCGCGGGCAAGGGCTCAGGAAAAAGGAGATGCGCAGGTACATGGACGAGATCGCCGCCGATTTTGCGCAGATAGAGCTGGCTGCGGAGCGAAACAAGCCGCGCGTAGGCGTTGTCGGCGAAATCTATGTCAAGTACGCGCCGCTCGGAAACAACGGGCTTGAGCAGTTCCTGCTTGACGAGGGCTGCGAGCCGGTCGTTCCGGGGCTGACGGACTTTTTGATATTCAAAATAAACAACCGCGTCGTCGACGTCGACCTTTATCATGGAAAAAAGCTAAAGAAGCTGGTCGCTGGAATCTTTCAGCGTTATGTCGAAGGTTTGCAGAGAGGCATGATCGAAGCTGTAAAGACTCAGCCGTCGTTCAGGCCGATGGGCTCGTTTTCGGATCTCCAGAGGCTCATCAAGGGCTATCTCGGTTACGGCAACAAGATGGGCGAAGGATGGCTGCTCACGGCGGAAATGCTCGAACTGATCCACACGGGCGCGAAGAATATTGTCTGCACGCAACCGTTCGGCTGCCTGCCGAACCACGTCGTCGGCAAGGGCATGATAAGGAGGCTGAAGGACGATTACCCCGATTCAAACATTGTCGCAATAGACTACGATCCCGGCGCAACAAAGATAAACCAGGAAAACCGCATTAAGCTAATGATTTCGAACGCAGGGAGATGACTGCGACAGTTCTCGGTCGGCTCGGATTTACTCTGACTTGCGTGAGAATGCCGCGTGGCCGGCTGAGGAGTCCCGGGTCAAGCCTGGGATGACGGAAGGGTGCAACTCATGGCAGCCGGGGCATTGCTGTCAGTGCATTCCGTCAGCGAAACCACGGACGGTGGAGCGCGGTCATTAGGCGCAAGGACGCGGCTATAACCGTAGGAAGGCAATGACAGCAATGCCCCGGCTGCCATGAGTTGCACCATAAGGTGTGTGACATGAACCTTTGGCATTGCAGGGCAATCGCTTACGAAATATTTACGCCAATAATTATACGAAAAGTGTAGGGGACGATGGCAATCGTCCCGTTGAATCACAGCAAATAAACGCAAACGCATATGTTCTTTCTCGTAAGCGATTGCCCTGTTGGCATTGTTTAGGGCATTGACAAGTTGTTTCGTGTTATGATAGTCTAGGCGCTGTTAGTTGACGCTAACTTTGCAGGAGGCGGACTCTTATGGCAACGTGGATCGTTGGCGCAATCGTATTTTGTATAACGGTACTTGCGGCTTTTGTAGCGATATTAAATCATAGAAAACGCAAAAAATGCCGGGGCGGCTGTTGCAGCTGCGTGAGCAACGATACTTGCCGGGAGAAATGACGCCAGGGTGTGAGATATTGAAGACTTATGAATCAGCGGAAAACTATCTCGAAGCGATTTTGATGCTTGGAAAAAACGGAGAGCCTGTACGATCCGTCGATATCGCGAACGAGCTTGAGTACACCAAACCAAGCGTGAGCATTGCGATGAAGAATCTGAGAGCAAACGGGCATATCCTCGTAGACAGCGACGGTCACATCACGTTGACCGACAGCGGGTTGGCGATCGCTCAAAAAATGTATGAACGCCACACGCTTGTCTCGGATTGGCTTATCTCACTGGGCGTCGACCGCGGCGTGGCGGTCGCGGACGCTTGCAGGATGGAACACGGGATGAGCGAGCAAAGTTTTTCTGCAATCAGAAGGCACATTGAGAGACAGGGTATACGCGAGGTATGAGCGGGGATCGCATACCAGGAACAAGT
>Ga0123353_10003477_pt1 | contig 19908 bp, 22 predicted proteins | sample TergutLab28metaG_3_FD_92763 | JGI IMG/M metagenome (GOLD analysis project Ga0123353, IMG submission 92763) | Labiotermes labralis P3 segment gut microbial communities from Petit-Saut dam, French Guiana - Lab288 P3 | ecosystem: Host-associated > Arthropoda: Insects > Digestive system > Gut ... | reverse complement strand
GCAAGTGCAGGGCGCGGCAGAAATGGAGACGCTGGTCATCAGCATAAATGCGGACAAACTTGCGGCTGAAGCCCGGAAGGCACTGCGGAGCCTCAAAATATACAAAAAGGAGTTTGAGCCGGTACTCACGATATACGGGCAACTCCGGGACCAGTATGAGGTGCTGACGCAGCAGTTCATCGCGTCCGGGTACGAGCTGTGCGCCGGCGGGAGGAAGTCGCCGGTCGTGACGACGCTGGAGAGCCTGCGCAAGGATATACTGGCGTATGCGTCGCAGCTGGGCTTCACGCCGCAAGGGCTGCTCAAGGTGAACGCATCTGCATTCACGGAGCGAAAAACGGACGCACTGGCCAAACTGCTGAGAGAGGCTGACAAGAAATGATGACAGGAAAATATGCGGCGGAGGTGCTGGAGTACGCACAGGCCGTGGTTGAGGGCCGCAAGGTTGCGTGCAAGGAGCTGGTGCAGGGCTGCCAGCGGTTTATATCGGACATGACGGGTGGAAAGTACGACATCCGGACGCGTGACGCGGACTTTGTGATCAGCACGATTGAGACGTCGTTTATGCACAAGCAGGGGGAGCGGCTCGACGGGTCGTCGCTGCGCGGAACGCCATTGCTGTTGGAGCCATGGCAGAAGTTCATTGTCTACGCAATTCTGATCTTCTACCTCCCAGGTACGAAGGAGCGCCGCGTCAAGGAGGCGTTCATATATGTCCCACGAAAGAACGGAAAGACGATCTTTGTGTCGGCACTGGCGTGGGCGCTGGGCCTGCTGCAGCGCAAGAGCGGGTCAAAGGTATATATTGTCGGGGCGGCGCTGAAGCAAGCGATGGAGGCCTTCGGGAACCTGCTATATAATGTGACGTCGGTTTTGTATCCTGACAAGGATTCGGCGCTCAAGGCCGGGTGGCGGATCATTGACAACAACATGGGGCACACGATCAGCAACGGTGACATTGGCGGCGGGTCCATCCATCTGGAGGCGCTGGCCGGAAACCCGGACGCCCAGGACAGCTTCAACTGCAACATTGTCATTGCCGATGAGATCCATGCCTATAGGTCGCCGAAGCAATATAACATATTGAAGGAGGCGACAAAAGCCTATACCAACAAGCTGGTAATAGGCATAACCACGGCGGGTGACGATGTGTCGTCATTCTGCTACCGCCGGCTGAAATACTGCCAGCAGATTCTTTCCGGCGAGTGCACGGACGAGGCGTACTTCGTGTTCATCTGCAAGGCGGATGAGGATGAGAATGGCGACATTGATTATCTAGACCCGATCCAGCATGAGAAGGCCAACCCAAACTACGGCGTGACCATCCGGCAGGCGCAGATCATGAACGACGCGTGGCAGGCACAAAACGACCCACAGCAGCGCAAAGACTTTCTGGCAAAGTCGCTGAACATATACACCTCGGCGATGCGGGCCTACTTTGACCTGGCGGAGTTCCAGACGTCGAATGCGAAGGCGGAGGAGGAACTGGGCATCCAGCCGGGGTGGCCGCTGGAGAAGAAGCTCGCGAAGCTGGCGGCGCTCGGGGTGAACTGGTTCGGAGGCGCGGACCTCTCGAAGCTGCACGACCTGACGGCGGCGGCGCTGCACGGGAACTACAAGGGAATCGACATCGCGATCACCCACGCCTGGTTCCCCATCGTGGCGGCCCATGTCAAGGCGGAGGAAGATGGGATTCCCCTGTTTGGCTGGAGGGATGACGGCTGGCTGTCGATATGCAACAACCCCACGGTCAACCATGCGGAGGTTGTGGCCTGGTTCGTGGCCATGAAGAAGCGCGGGTTCAAGATCAAGCAGATCGGACACGATCGGAAGTTTTCCCGCGAGTATTTCGCCGGGATGAAGCGGGCGGGGTTTGTGGTCGTTGACCAGCCGCAATACTTCTACAAAAAGAACGAAGGCTTCCGGCGTATTGAGGAAAAAGCGAAGAACGGGAAGCTGTATTACCTCGGCAGCGACGCATATGAGTATTGCCTGGCGAACGTGCGCGCCATTGAGAAGACGGACGACATGATCCAGTACGAAAAGGTTATGGAGAATCACCGCATCGATGTATTCGACGCGGACGTGTTTGCCGCGGTCCGCATGCTGGAGAACCTCGAAAGGTCGACGAACGCAAGGAAGTGGTTGGATGAGTAAGAAGCGAAGACAATATGCGAAAAGCCGGGACGCGCCCGCAAAGCAGTCGTACAGCACATCATGGCTGTGTTCGCCAGACGCGTGGAATGTCCTGATCGGAGGCGGGTACCGGCGGCTTTCACAGTGCCCGGAAGTCCGGATGTGCGTGCATAAATACGCCGACCTCATCAGCAGCATGACGCTGTACCTGATGCGGAACACGAAAAAGGGCGACGTGCGGATCAAAAATGGGCTATCGCAGAAGATGGACCTCGAGCCGAACACCCTTATGACCCGCAAGCAGTTCGTGTACAACATCGTGTGGTCCCTGATGCTGGACGGCAACGGGAACCAGGTGACCTATCCCAGGTATACCGCTGATGGACATCTGGAGAACCTGGAGCCGCTCCCGCCGTCCCGCGTATCCTTCATTCCGAACGAAGCGGACCGGTCGTATAGGATTCGATATGGTGATACCGTGTTTGCGCCGGATGAGGTGCTGCACTTTGTGATCAACCCCGACCCTGACACACCGTGGATGGGTACAGGCTACCAAATTGCCTTGGGTGAGATTGTGAAAGGGCTGCGCCAAGCCATGGCGACAAAACAGGCGCTCATGCAGTCGCCCACACCGAGTATCATTGTCAAGGTGGATGGACTGACAGAGGAATTCAATTCCGCTGATGGCCGCCGGAAGCTGCGCGCACAGTATCTGGATAGCAGCGAGCATGGCGAGCCGTGGTTCATCCCGGCGGAGGCGTTTTCCGTTGAGCAAGTCAAACCGCTCACATTGAACGACCTGGCCATCAAGTCCAACATGGAGCTGGACAAGCGCGCCGTTGCGAGCATCTTTGGGGTGCCGCCGTTCCTGGTGGGCGTCGGTGAGCACAGGAAAGATGAATACAACAACTTCATCACGTCCTGCGTCATGCCGATGGCAAAGAATATCGAGCAGGAGCTGACGCGCAAGCTGCTTTATTCGCCAGACATGTACATTAAGTTTAATATTCGCAGCCTCTACGCGTATGACGTGGCCGAGATCATCAACGCTGGATCGCAGATGGTTGATAGGATGGCTATGACGAGGAATGAGCTGCGTGACTGGCTGGGGATGGGGCCGCATGACGAGATGGACGAACTAGTGGCGCTTGAAAACTATATTCCGGCGAACATGCTTGGGCAGCAGAGCAAATTGAAAGAGGGCGGGGGTGCCAATGGATAGAAAACAGCGGCAGGCGCGGTCAATCCCGACGCAGTTCCGCGTGAGCGGCGGGGATGAGATGCGCATTGAGGGCCATTTCGCGGTGTTCGGCAGCAACTATGAGCTGTGGCCGGGCGCGACGGAGAGCATTGCGCCGGGCGCGTTCGATGGCGCGCTGGATGACGACATCCGCGCGCTGGTAGACCATGAAACGCGGCTGGTGCTCGGTCGGACGAAGGCTGGGACACTGGAACTGCGCGTGGATGCCCAGGGCCTGTGGGGAAGCGTGCTGATCAACCCGGAAGATGTGGACGCGGTGAACCTGTACCGGCGCGTCGAGCGCGGAGATGTTGACCAGTGCAGCTTCGGATTTGACATTCTCAAGGAAACGACCGAAGAGCGGCCAGACGGAAGTGTGCACTGGACAATTGAGAGCGTGAGGCTGTACGAGGTGAGCTGTGTGACGTTCCCGGCATATCAGGAAACGTCAGTTACTGCGCGGAAGGCTGAACACGATCAAATCAAACGGCGCAAGTGGGAAGTGAAGCGCGCCGAATTGCTGAGGAGGGTAAAAGAATGGCGCTTAAACAGTTGATGCTGACCCGCAGGATTGCGGAAAAGAGGAAGCTGCTCGAAGAAGCCCGCTCGAAAGACGCGGGTTTTTCTTCGCGCAAAAAGAAGCTGCAGAAGCGGGAGACGGACCTGGAGGCTGCGCTCAAAGAGTTGCCGGAGGATGCGCCCCTGGAGGACGAGGTGGCCGCGATCGAGGAGTCCGTCGTCGAGCTGGAGAAGGCACAGGAAGAGTTTGAGGCCGAGCTGGAAGACCAGGCCGAAACCATCTCTCGGCTTGAGGCGGAATTGGACGCGCTGGAGGAGGAGCTCGAAGACCTGAACCGGTCGGCGACACCTTCGGCCACGGTCCGGACGAGGCAAAACGACGAGAAAAGAGGGGAACACACTATGTCGCGCATGAAGTTTTTCAGAGGTATGCCCAGCGCGGAGCGCGACGCGCTCATGGCGCGGGCGGACGTCAAGGACTTTTTGGCCCGTGTCCGCGGGATCATGGCCGAGAAGCGTGCTGGCGGCGTCAACGGTGCAGAACTGCTCATCCCCGATGTGTTCCTAGGCCTGCTGCGGGATCAGCTTGACACGTACAGCAAGCTGGCGTCCGTGGTGAACCTGCGCCGGGTTCCTGGAACTTCCAGACAAACGATTGCCGGAACGATTCCCGAGGGTGTCTGGACGGAAATGTGCGCAACGCTGAACGAGCTGTCCATTTCGTTCAACCAGGTGGAGTTGGACGGATACAAGGTCGGGGGCTTCGTCCCCGTCTGCAATGCCTTACTTGAGGACAGCGATATCATCCTAGCCGACGAGGTGCTATGGAACATCTTGCAGGCGATCGGGTACGCGCTCGACAAGGCAATTGTGTACGGAACAGGTACCAAGATGCCCCTCGGCATCATGACGCGGCTGGCGCAGGCTGCGAAGCCGTCTAACTGGGGCACGAACGCGCCGGCCTGGACGGACCTGCGGGCGACAAACCTGCTCAAGGTGGATGGGGCGTTGGCGGACGTAAAGTTCTATCAGGCCCTAATCCTGGCGTTGGGTATACCTCGTGCGAACTACAGCAATGGCGATCTGTTCTGGGCGATGAGCCGCAAGACCCATGCGCAGCTCCAGGCGAAGGCGCTGGTGTTCAACGCTGCGGGTGCAATCGTCTCCGGTCAGAACATGACGATGCCGGTCGTCGGCGGCGACATCATTCTCCTTGATTTCATCCCGAAGAACGATATCGTCGGCGGCTACGGCGACCTGTACGTCCTGGCAGAGCGTGCCGGCGCGCAGCTTGCGCAGTCGGAACACGCCCGGTTCGTTGAGGACCAAACGGTCTTCCGCGGCACGGCGAGGTATGACGGCCTGCCGGTGTTCGGCGAGAGCTTCGTCGGCGTCAACATCGCCAACGCTGCGCCGACGACGACCATGGCGTTTGCGCCGGACAAGGCGAACGAGGCGAAGCAGACCGAGGAGGAGTGAGGGATATGAAGCGGGGCGGCAAGCAGGGTGGCGTTGTGCTGGGGATCGTCAAGGCGCGCCTGAACAGGCCGCCCGGCGACACATTGCTCGACGATTACTTGAACACACGCATCGAAGCGGCGCGGTTGGAGCTCGCGGGAGAGGGCATCCGGATCGACATGAAGGACGTGAGGGACCAGGTCTTTCTGGCTGATACGGTTGTATGGCATTATCAGAACCGCGACGTGGGCAGCGCCATGCCGAACTGGCTGCGGCGCAAGCGCCGGGAGCGCTGGCTGCAGCAGCAGCGGGGAGGTTGTTGAAGTTGATACTGGACAGCGGGATCTGTTCGATATTTTCTGCCACTGACGGGGCGGCCAAGGGCAACATGCCCAGGCCGCTCCTGTCTTTGAAATACCAGTCATGGTATGGGGTGCTGGAGTTTGAAACAGCGCCTGCGCAGCCGACTGACGCGCGGATCGAGAGCGCGACGGCGATGCGCATCCGCGTACTTCAAGAGCGGTCGATCACGAGCCGGGATGTGGTGTTGTTTGGGGCAGAAATCGCCGACCCCAACGATCCGAAACTGGAGCGGTATGAAATCACGCGCGCCTATCATGGCGTGGACAGCGACAACAACCAGCCGATTACCGATCTGACGCTGAGGAGGGTATATGTGTGACGCTGCAAGAGTTTCGCGATGTTCTCCTTGAGGCTGATCCGGATACAAAGCACTATTGGACAAAGGCGGCGGGCAATTACACGACCTGGCATGAGTACAGGTCTGAGGCGCTGGCCGGGGATGACGCCCGGATTGGCACCAAGTGGCACATCCAGGTTGACCGCTTTACCAAGCTGGAGTATGACCCGATGGTGGATGTCATGGGTGCGGCCCTGGACGCCTGGGTGGAGATCGGCTATGTGTACCGGGTCGACTATGAGATTGATACCGGATACATCCACCACACGTGGGACTGCGAGGTTGTCTGATGGCGAGCATTGATTCCAGCGGCATTGACGAAATCGTGGCCGAGATGAAGCGCCAGGGTGAGCTTGTCGGCGAAGTGGCTGACCGGATGCTGTTGGCCGGCGCGGAGGTCGTCAAGAGTGCGTGGCGCGATTCGATTAGGCGGCATGGCCTTGTTAAAACGGGCGACATGTTGGAATCCGTTGGCAGCCCCGACGGCCTGAAAACGGAAGGCGGCATACGGAGGATTAACATCCACGCCGACGGCTACGACCGGCACGGTAAGCCCAACGTTGTGAAGGCTTACGTCCATAACCGTGGGAACTCTCGGAACAAGGCCACACACTTTGTCGATGAGGCGGAGAAGGCGGCGGAAGCGCCTGTTCACGCTGAATATGAACGCATATGGAATGACTTTTTGAACGGGAGGACATAAACATGCCTACAATCGGTTTGAGGAAACCCATCATCGCCCCGATCGTTGAAGAGCCGGGGAATGCTCCCCTGACCTACGGGGAGGCCATCAAAGAGGATCACGCCATTTCGGCGTCTCTTGCGTGGACGTTGAGCGACGCTACGCTTTACGGCGACGACATTTTGCTTGAAAAGGATAACGCCATATTGGGCGGCACCTTGACCTTTGGCCTGGACGGTGTGTCCCCCGCGTTGCAGGTGGGCGCTCTCGGTACGGCCTTCACCGCCGGCGGAACAGCGGACGACATGGATGACCCCGCCGCGTATTTTGAGGACGTCGATGCCAGCGGTACGCCTGTCGGGTTTGGGTATATCCGCGTACACCGCAAGGCTGGGGTCGTCACCTTTGAGGGCAATTGGCTGTACAAGGTGCAATTCGGCCCCAGCAACGAGGAAACGAACACACGCGGCGAGACCATCGTTTTCCAGACGCCCTCCATCGTGGGGACCATCATGGGTGTCAAAATCGATGATTCCGGCGTTTCACGTTTCCGCAGGCGGCAGAAATTCTCCACCGAGGCCGCCGCGCTGGCGTTCATCGAATCCTGTCGCTCTGGTACGCCTGCCCCCGCCCCCGCCACGGACACAATCCCGCAGGGCGTCACCCCGGTAGCGGCGACGACAAAGAAAGGAACGGCAGAATGATCGTCGACAAGTATGCCGTGACGACGCTCGGGGGAAGAGAGGTCAAAATGGTGTTTACCACGGCGGCCTACATCATGCTTTGTGATCGCCACGGTGGGATTGCCGAACTGGGCGACGCCATGCGGGCGACGGATGCGGCGGGTATGCGGGAAACGCTGTGGATCGCCGCGCTGCTGGCCAACCAGGGCCTTATGCTGGAGCGACAGGTAACATCTTTGTCGGAGCAGGATGTGTTTAACGTCGACAAGCTGGCCGCCGTTACGCTCCCTTTTCAGATCAAGACGATAAACCGAGCGGTTATGGAGGCCATAACCTTTGGTGTCAAGGGCGAACGTCTACCCGACAGCGACGAGGCTGAGGTTGACGTGGTGCTGGAGGAACTGAACGCTGAAAAAAAGCCGGAAGGGGGCTCGGGGCCAGACGCCTCCTCTCCTACGGCCTCATCGCGGGCCTAACGGAAGCCGAGACGCTGAGGGCTACCCCCGGCAGAGTGGTTGACCTATACCTGTACCGGCGGGACTATGACGACGCTTTGCACGGAATACGGCGGAAAGAGAGGTATGGCTAGATGGCTGCGAACGAGATTAAAACAACGCTTGCAATTGACGGAGAAGCAAGCTACAAAAAGGCCATATCCGAAGCCGCAAACGAATTGAAGGTTCTGGGGCTTGAGCTGAAGCTTAATTCTTCGGAAATGAAGTTGAATGGCGAAACTACCCAGAACCTTGCAACCCGCCAGGGCATACTCAGCAAGGAAATCCAGACGCAGCAAAAATACATTTCTACGCTGAATAGCGCCATAGAAGACAGCGTAGGGGCGAATGGCGAGGCCACCAAAGCAACACAGGGCTACGAGGAAAAGCTGCTAAAGGCGAAGATAGCTTTGAACGCGATGGAGGGCGACCTGCGAACGACCGAGGCGACGCTTGGCAATGCCGGGCATGCTACTGAAAACTTGTCGGAACTGACGGAGGACCTTTCAAAGGCCCAGGGCGATTCCAAGGGCGTCCTTGGCGGGTGGCAAAATGCGCTTGATGACGCTGGCGAATCTCTTGGCGGAATGGGGCAAGAAGCCGGCAGCAGTGAAACGGCTGTCCGCGACTTTGGGCAGGAAACCATGGATTCCGAAAAGGCCATTGCCACCGCCGAACTTGCACTCAAAGAATTGTCGTCTGAATTGCGGTTGAATGCCGCCGAGTATCAGGGGAATGCTGATTCTGCTGAGGCTTTAGCGACCAAGACAGACATCCTGAAGCAAAAAGCAGCCGAACAGCAGAAAATCGTTGACGAGCTTACGGCGGCAGTCGCGCGGTCCACCGCACAGTACGGGGAAAACAGCGAAGCCACTGTAAAATACAAAACGACATTGAACGACGCAAAGGCTACGCTTACGGACCTAATGGGAGAAATTGAAACTAAAGAGCAGCGGCTGAAAGAGCTCAACCAAAAGCTTGGTGAGGGTGCGGACCAGACGAAAAAGCTGGGTGACGAGCAGGAAAACACGGCGAAGAAATCCGGCGGGCTTAGCTCGGCGTTAAAAGGTGTTGCGAGCGTATCGGCGGCGATTGCAAAACAAGTCGCCGACCTGGCAAAAGAGCTGTACGGTTTTGCAAAAGATGTCGCGGAAACTGGAAATAACGTCGACAAGATGAGTCAGAAACTAGGTATGTCCCGGCAGGGATACCAAGAGTGGTCCTACATCCTCGACCAAAATGGGGCCAGCATCGACAGCATGCAGGGCGGCCTAACGCGCATGAATCGCGCCATGGACGACGCCATGCAGGGCAGCGACGGGGCGGCTGAAAAGTTCGCCCGGTTGGGCATCTCGCTTGAAGACATAAAAAACAGCAGCCGGGAAGACATATTCGGGATGGTCGTCTCTGGGTTGCAGGGCGTCACGGATGAGACTGAGAAGGCCGCAATCGCCAATAGCTTGTTGGGCGGTTCGGCCACCCAGCTGATTCCGTTGCTGAACCAGTCGGCGGAAAGCACGGAAGCCCTACGTGCGAAGGCGCACCAGCTCGGCGCGGTTCTTTCGGACGACGCCATAAATTCCTCTGTGGCCTTCAGCGACGCCATGACGGATTTGAACTATGTCTTTGAGGCCGTCCGAAACAAAATCGGACTTGAACTGCTGCCGGGTCTTACGTCCCTCGCTGAGGGGCTGACCGGGATGGTCACAGGGGTGGAGGGCGCATCTGACCAGTTCAAGGCGGGCGTCATGGAGCTGACGGACGGGGTGATAACGATACTGCGCGACATGCTCCCGGTTCTGCTCGACATCGGCGGGGAGGTACTCTTTTCCCTGCTGGACGGGCTACTGGACGCTTTGCCTGTTCTGCTTGCGGAGCTCCCGGCTCTTATCATGACGCTGCAGCGCTTTATTGTTGACAACCTCCCCGCGCTCATAGACATGGGCACTGATCTCATCGTCTCTCTTGCAATGGGCATGGTAGAAGCCCTCCCGTACCTTGTGGCGGCCCTGCCTGAAATCCTGGACGCCCTCCTTGACGGCCTTCTCCGTGCGATTCCGGCCCTGCTGGAGGTTGGCGTGGAGATGGTCAAGGGGCTTTGGGAAGGCATAAAGAGCATGGCGGGTTGGCTGCTTGATCAAGTGGGCGGCTTTATCGACGATTTGCTCGGGGGATTTTTAACAAAACTTGGAATACGTTCTCCGTCCACGGTCATGGCTGATATGATCGGTAAACCCATGGCCGAGGGCATCGCCATGGGTATAGACGACGGCGCTGGAGAAGTTGACGCTGCCCTTGAACACCTTATGCCGGACGCCATGCCAAACGCCATGGAGACGGGCCTAAACGCGGTGTCTGGGGCGATGGATAAGACCGCCAGCGGGATGGTGTCGGCGATCGGATCAATGGCGGACGCCACCCATGCCGGCGGGCAGAGGATCAGCGAAGGGTACAGCGCGATGGCCGAAGACGTCCTGTCTACCGTGGAGGCGCTTGTTGATCCGCTTACTGAAGCGGGAGACGCGTCCATACAGGGGTGGATCGACGGCTTAGAGGCCCGACACATTGACCTCATGCACACGGTTGAGGAAATGTCCAATGATTTGGTGAACACGATCAAGCGGGTTCTTGGTATCGCGTCCCCCGCAAAGGTGACGTATGAGATCGGTGAAAACACTGTGTTCGGCCTTCGGGACGGCATCAAGCGGCAGCAGCCCATAACGGCCACCGAGGCCACCAACATGGGCAGTGAGTTGATCAAGGGCCTGGTTACCGGTATCGCCGGGGAAGAACCGTGGCTGAAAGATTATCTGGAGCAGTTGGCCAATAGCATGATTGATTGGCTAAAGGCTGCGTTTGGGATCGAATCACCGTCTAGGCTTATGGCCGAGGCTATTGGGCTCCCGGTCGCCCAGGGCGTCGCAAAAGGTATTGATGACAACGCCTACCTTGTCCATGACGCGCTGGAAGACTTGATACCAGACCCCCAGACGCTTGAAGCCACATTGGACGTCAACCGCCGGTTCAATGATTTGGTTGGTGCTGCTGAAACACAGACCGTCAGTCGGAACAGCGAGCCGCGACCGCTGGAGCTTTCCGATTCTTCGGTTGATCGCATTGTGTCCGGCATGATGCGGGCGTACTGGGAAATGCCCGAGCCGGTGGTGGAGCTTGACGCTCGGGAAGTTGGGAGATTTGTGAGGGAGGCTGTGCCTGCATGATCACACGGGTTCGGTATGAGAGCGCAACGGGGGAAGTGATTCGCCTGAATGAAGGGAAAATACTTCTCCCGCTGGACACTCTTCGCAGCTTCAGGTGGAGAACGACGACGCGGGGCAGGCCATCTGGAAGGGGCGGAACGGCAGGATCATTCACGCAGCCCCCGCGGCAGATCGAGACGGAGATCAGCGTGCGCGGTAACTGCCTGGACTTCCACCGGCGGCTGAACGAAATGCACGAGATCACCGAAAAGGACGTCTTGGCAGAGACCCCCGGTCGGTTGTATGTCGGCGATCAATACATAACGTGCTTTTTCACGATTGACTCTGAAATCCTGCTACACAGTCGCCGAAAGAACTTTCTGACCAAAAAGGTGACTATTCTCGCCATCGAGCCGTATTGGACTATGGAAGTGACGACAAAGTTCGTGTCCCAGGAAGCGTTGCGCATATCCGAAGTCAAGCGTTACTACAACCGCTACCCTTATCGGTATGGGCAGGGGTTCGCGCTGCACTACATCAACAATAGGCACTATGGTCCGGCTCCCGCCGTGATCACGATCTATGGCCCTGCGGCTGCCCCCACTATTTCGATCGGCGGGGTTTCCACCGGCGCGACGGCCACAATTTCGGCATCCGAACGGATGATCATTGATCAGGTTAATTTCCTGGTATACAAGATCGGGCAGCACGGCGACGTGACGAACCTTTTCGACCTGCGAAACAAGATGCACAACCCCTTTCGGCCAATCGCCCCCGGAACCCAACCGGTGCAGTTTAACGGTGATTTCTCTTTTGATATCACCCTGCACTACCAAAGGAGCGAATTGAGATGGATGTGAGAGAGCTTAGGTTGACCCATGCGGATTCGTTCTTGACAGACCAAGGGTTTGTTCTTGACTTCATCCGGTTTGATGCCCATATGAAACGGGGCGGCTCCCTGTCTGAAAACAGCTACCTTTTGCAGCTTGACGAGCCAGTGTGGAGCGCCGCGCCGATCAACGTCGGGGATTTCGTGTTCGTGGATGGGGCGGAATGGGGCGGGCCGGTCGAGGTTGTGCGGCATCGATCAAGGCAAAGGACGGTAACCATTGAAGGCCCCACATGGCGCGGACTGCTGCGGCAAAGGGTTCTTGTTCCGCCGGATGGCCAAACGCATCTTACTCTACCGATGATCGATGCAAACGCTGCGATTGCAACCTTGATCGGAGATGCCTTCGCGGGAACGATTAGCGTCTCCAGTAACCCCGTCGGGGTACAAGTTGAGGGGCAATTCAGGTTTGACACGCTGCTTGCAGGTTTGGAGCGCATGCTTCGGGCATACGGCCTTCGGCTCGCCATCAATTTTGATTCCGGCGTCAAGCGGGCAGTCGTTCAAGCTCTGCCAATCACCGACTATTCGGACAGAATAGAACTGTCACAGGACTATGGAATTGATACGCATACCGTATTGGGCCGCATGGACGCCTACAATCACGTGGTGGCTCTTGGCAGCGGGGAACTGCTTGACCGGATGGTGGCCCACCTGTACCGGGATAGAGACGGAAACATAACCGACTATATGCCGGATGACTGGGATCCTATTCGCGAACGGTCCGTGGTATACGATTACTCGAACGCGGAGACGATGGCGGACCTCATTGCCGGGGCAACGCAGCGGCTGCGGGAATACGGCAACGATCGGATGCTTGAAATCAATACCGCGAAAGCCGGAATTGACCTACAGATGGGCGACCTGGTGGCTGCCCGCGACCGTGTGACGGGGCTGGAGGGTACCGTGGAGGTATCCGAGATACAGCTAAAGAGCGGCCCGGCGGGAACTGAGATAATAACGAGAGTGGGGTAACGATATGGCGCAAAAAATGATTACGGGCTACACGCCGCCCGAGGCCATGGGGCACATCGCCGCCGATGACGACGCCCAGATATACCGTGGGGCGTTCACCCGTAGCGGCATTTTGGAAGCTGACAACATGCTTGCGGCGACGATTATCGACAATAACACCGTGCAGCTTGCGTCTGGCGCGTACAGCAACCAGGGGTTCGTTCTGTCAATCCCCGGCGGGCTGACGGAGACGCTCACGGTGCTCAATGGGACCCCCGGCATGATGCGGAGCGATTTGATCATTTCTGAGTTTCAGCGCGGGGGCGGGGATGTGCCGGATAGTCACGTATTGCGTGTTCTGCTCGGGAGCGAATCCGTTTCCTCTCCCATTGACCCGTCGCTCCAGCAGGATGACCTATCCGCCGGGGGCACCCTTCGCCAGGAAGCGGTTTTCCGAATCTCGCTACTCGGGCAGCAGATCGTTGGGGTCACGCGCATAGCCGATGTGGTGGCGGCCCATGGTCAGTCACCATACATCACACTGCCACAGAATAGCGGTAACTTCTCGCTTTCGACAAATACGATCTACGCCATGTCGCTCAACGGCGCGGCAAATGTAACCTTTCCGGCCCCGATGCCCGGTCTGCAGGATCAGATACTGATCTACATGAACACGACCACCACAAACCCAATCACGTGGCCCGTTGGAACGCTGTTCGTCCTTGGCATGACGCCGCTATTTCGGGCCGGGTGGTTTTACCGGCTCATTTGCGAATACGACCCCAACGCCGGGGCGTGGGTGGTTGGCGTGATAGAAAGCGGGGGCGGGGTATGAGCAGGGCAAGGCTTGACCTGTTTGCAAAACAGCTGATTGATGGGGACGCCCTGCTTCCTACGTTTTTTACGTATACCGGGCTGTGGCGATACCGGATGATCGCGATAGGGTTGCAGCGGTACCGCCTCATCACCCTACTCACCAACGGTGTTATCACCTTTGACAACCCGTATGCGGCGGACATATGGCTTTGCGGCGGCGGCGGGCGCGGGGGTTTGGCGTGGAGTACCGGGCAAAACTCAACGTTATCGTCTTCGGGGGGCGGCGGCGCGGGTGGGTTTTTCAACTCTCAGTACGGCTTGACGCTCTCCGGGTCCTACACAGCCGCGATCGGGCCTGGCGGGAACGCCTCCGCCCCGAATGGCGGCAGGACAGATTTTCAAGGGCTGTTCGCCAACGGTGGAAACGCTCCGCCCGTGGGGAGTATTCAGGCCCCGCCATATGGACGCGGGGGCAACGGCGGTTCCGGTGGCGGGGCTGGGGCCTACGGCACATACAATGCCGCTGGAAACGGTGGGGTAGCCGGTACGCCCGGAACCGGCGGAGGAAAGAGTACGGTGCCTTTCGATGATACCTTCAATTTCTTGTCGTTGTGCGCTGGCGGAGCTGGTGGGATGATGACTGCGTTTCTGTGGTCGAGCGGTTCAGGCGGAATGACCGCAACAGCATGGGCCGGGGGCGGAGACGGCGGCAGCAACGGCGGCGATGGAAAAAGGGCTCCCGCTGGAAATGTTGGGCCAATGTCAAACTGGAACGCACCAACGTTCGGCGGTCTATCCGGAGGCGGCAATGCGGCTGCGTTCCCGTCCGGGCCAACAGCGCCCGCCGGGTTCGGCAACGCCACAGACTTCGGCGGCGGCGGGGCTGGTGCGGCAGTAGCCGCAGGGGGTTCCTTGGCGGGTGACGGCTTCCCTGGTGTTGTGTTCATCCGCATCCCGGTTTAAGGAGGAAAGCATATGGGAGTTAGGACAATAGACATAGACCTGCTCAGAAAATACCCTACGATGGCGCTGGGCATCGCGGGGGAGAACCTGGCCACCCGCTTGACAATTGATTGCCGCGGCATAATGCAGCAGTGGCCGGGGCTGTCTATCGGCGTGATCATCAAGCGGGATGACGGCTACGTGTACCCTGCGGCCTCACTGCTTCAGCCCGACGGGTTCGGTTTTGTGCGCTATGACGTGACTTCCGCTGATACCGCTGTTCCCGGTCCACTGTACGTCGAAATAAACGCAATGCAGGGCGACATGCTGGCGAAGAGCATAACGATACCGTTCATTCTGCGGGAAAGCTTGACGGTAACTTCCGGCAACGCTCCACCCCCTCCTCGCCCTGGTTGGGTTGACGGGATAGCGGGTGCTGCTGAGGATGCGCGGGGCGCTGCTGTGTCCGCCAATGCCGCTGCAGATCGGGCGAACAGTATCGCGCACGAACTCGTCCTGGCGCTGTCTGCGGGGGCGCTCACCGGACCCCCGGGAGAGCAGGGGCCGCCAGGGCAGGACGGATCGCCCGGGGCAGACGGTCTTCCGGGGGCCACGGGTCCAGAAGGAAAACCTGGAGAACCTGGCACAGGGCTTGTGATCCTAGGCACATACCCTACACTGGATGACTTACGGGCTGCTGTTACCAACCCAGCAGTCGGCGACGTGTACGGTATCGGGGCTGAAGCTCCGTTCATTCTGTGGGTGTGGGATGGCGTGCTGCTGGACTGGACAGAACTCGGGGCGCTCCAAGGCGCGGACGGTGAGCACGGGGCGGATGGCGCACCTGGAGCAGATGGCGCACCTGGAGCATCCGGGGCGGATGGCGTGCCTGGGCCCCAGGGACCCGCAGGACCAAACCAGATATCCGTAGGGACAGAAGTGGATGGCATGTCTACGGGTATGATCCTAACGGTGCAAAACGGGTTTGTTTTTGGCGTGTACCCGTCCGACTACTTTCCCGAAGACCTGGTAACGTCGGTGAACGGCATCCCGCCAGTAGGTGGGGACGTTACCCTGTCCGCCGGGGACGTGTCGGCTGTCGAGCTCATCGACAGCAAGGCAAACCCGGCGCAGGTGAGCGCGGGCATGGTGACGATCACCGGCAACACTACGTTGGCTCTGGCGCATGCGGGGCAAATGATATCCGCCAACTCCGCCAGCGCAATCACGATCACGGTACCGACCAATGAAAGCGTACCGTTTCCCACGGGAACGGAAATTGAGGTTTTGCAGGAGGGCGCTGGGCAGGTTTCCTTTTCCCCGGAATCTGGCGTGACGCTGCAAAGCATGGGTGGACTCAGGAAGATAGCTGGCAGGTACGGCACAGCTGCCCTAAAGAAGGTCGGGGAGAATGATTGGCGTCTCATTGGTGCGCTGTCATGAGGGCGTCAAGAAGGGCGGCAATAGCGTCACAGGCGGAGGAAAAGCTAGGCGCGAACACCGTCGCAGTGGCCCACAGCGGAACCCCGTTCCTGTCGTTGTACGAAAGGTCCGGCAGCTCGTTCGCAAAGCTCCCGAACCCAGCATCGCTCCCGACCGGAAACGCGGAAGGCGTGTCGTTCTCGGTCGGCGGTCAGTACCTTTGCGTTGTTACGCAAACGTCTCCATACGTCACAATATACAAGATTTCCGGGAAGGCGTTCGAGCGGCTCCCGAACCCGGCGACGCTTCCGACAGGAATGGCGTTCGGGTGCGACTTTTCAAGGGACGGGACGTATCTGGCGATTTCGCACAGCGGCTCCCCGTACATAACGATATACAAGCGGAGCGGCGATACGTTCACGAAATTGCCGAACCCAGCGACGCTGCCGCAGGGAGACGCCAGGGGCTGCGGGTTCTCTCCGAACGGTGAGTACCTTGCCGTTTCAATGACTGTCACCCCGTTCGTGGCCGTGTACAGGAGGAGCGGGGACACGTTCGCCAGGCTAGCCAACCCGTCACTGCTTCCTTCCGGGCAGGGGAGGTGCGCAAGGTTCTCCCCGGACGGCGTGCACCTTATCGCTGGTCACATGAATGCGCCATACGTGCGTGTGTACAAGGTGAGCGGGAACAGCGTTTCGTGGGTCACTGGACCCGCGGTTGCCGGAACCGTTATGGACGCGTCGTTTTCATCCGATGGGCTGTACATGGCGCTTGGTCACGACACAACGCCGTTTATTTCCGTGTATTCGAGAATCGGCGACACGTTCACAAAGCAGGCGAACCCCGCCACGCTCCCGACAATCCAGGTAAATGGGTGTTCGTTCTCTTCGGACAACAGCCTGCTTGCCCTCTCGACGCTTGCTTCCCCGTTTTTCATATCGTACACGCACAACGCGGGGGCGCTGGCAAGGATTGCAAACCCGGAAACGCTTCCGCCGCAGCAGGGCAAGGGCGTGGCATTTATGAGGTAAGAAGGTTTCCGAATGAACGCAATATACGAAAAAAACCCAGGGAGGTGAAAAAACATGATCAAGGCAAGAGATTTGGTGCAATACGGACGGCAAGCCGAGGGTGGCGGCTATCTATGGGGCTCTGACGGACAGACGAGCTCGCTTCGGTTCCGAAACGAGCTTGCAGCTAGGCTCAATCCTGCCACACAGCAGTCCACCATAGACAACATTCTGCGGGTGGGCGCAAAGTGGGACGGGCGTGCCTGCTGGGATTGCTCCGGCCTGTTCCGGGGCGCGTGGCGGAAGCTGATGGTGTACAAATCTGGCGGCTCCACGACGATCTGGAACACGTGGTGCACCGAGACGGGCCCGATCGGCACGATGCCGGACGAGCCGGGCATTGCGGTATTTCGGGGGACGACGACACCCAGGCCCAGCATGTCGCACGTGGGGCTGTACATCGGCAACGGCGAGGTTGTGGATGCCCGGGGGACGGCCCTGGGAGTGCTGCGTAGGCCGCTGAATAGCTACGCCTGGACGCACTGGGGGCGGCTCCGCGACGTAGCATACAACGACGATGCGCCGACTGCTGTGGTGCCTACGCCGTTGTATCAGGCGGAGGTGGTCAATGTCAACATCGGGCTGAACCTGCGCACATCGCCCGTAAACACGACCAATACCATCCTGCTGATTCCAAAAGGCGGCGTGGTGGATGTGCTCCAGGACAACGCGGGTGGCGGGTTTGCCTATGTGCGGTACTTTGGAATCCTCGGGTACTGCACGCGGTCATATTTGCTGCAGCTCGATGCGGACGATGATGGGGGCGATGAGGGATGACAAAAGCGATTGCCGAAGCGGTTTCGGCCACAGTGTCCGCCGGGCACGTGCTCGCTATTGATATCGGATTGCTCGTGAGCCTATGCACGCTTGGGGCATTCATCGTGGCTGCCGTGCGCGGGTATATGAATTTGAGCTGCCGCTTTAAAGCAGTAGAAGACGATTCGAAAAAACTCGCGAAGGCACAGGGCGTGTTGCTTGAAGGCATCTATGCGGCTTTAATCGGAGACGAACTAACCGTAAACGCTGCGGCTGAAAAGCTGCGGGCACATTTATTTGATAGGAGGGAAATCTAATGGAACAGAACAGGTTTAAGTCTCCCGTGGTGTGGGCGGCAATCGTGGCGCAGGTGGTGTCGATTCTGTTGCTGACGGGCGTGATCGGGGAGGCCCTGGGGGCTACGATCACGCTGGTTGTGGCGGGGGCGCTGGAGATCGGGGTGCTGGTCGGGATTCTGAACGACCCGACGGATGCGGTGCATTTTTGATGGGATGGAGCCGGGGCGGGGTGCCTCGGCTCTTTTTTTATTCCTGTCGCGCCGCATCTGGCCACTCCTCCAGCCCCAGGCAGGCCAGCACGGCCTTGTTGACAAAGCCGTTGATGGATTCCCTGCAGCTTCGGCGGAAGCCTCGATGGTGGCTTTCTGGCCTTTGGGGACTACGATCCTTAGGCTGTCGTAGTTGGTTGCATTGCGTTTTCTCACGTTCGCGGATAATTTCCAGCTGTCCGCATATACTTTGCCTGAGGAGGGTTTGCATGGCAAAAAAAACTAAAATCGATTTCGGTCGCATTGCTCAAGAAATCCTACGTGATGTCAAACGTTCAAAAATAGAAGATGCACAGATGGAACAAGAAAACAAACGTTTTGGTAGGGAAACCGAAAAAATCCTAAAAGACGTCAATAGTCGTTTTCGTAATAAACAGCAATAGGTGTTACGATCAACACTTCGTCCTTATTGATGAATCCCAACTCATTCAACATGTTTATTGTTGCACGTTGGATTCTGTTTAGCGCAGATATTACTTTTAGCGAGTCATCATTTTGTTCCGGAACAATCTTGTTCGCTTTTCCTACAACTGTCATCTCACCATCAAACTTAAAACCAAGCTGCTGCCTTTTCTCCCGAAGATACTCTTCCTTCAACACAATAAGCAGACCATCAGAATATAAAAATACGCCAAATGGAATCATTGTTTTTGCATAATCAAGTATGCGGTGTACACGCTTCAAGTAATCAAACGGAAAGGAAATCGAAGGGTCTGGTTTTACATCGTAGTCGCGAAAAATTTGGTGGTTATTTTCGTCAAACAGGCTTCCAATCCGTTCCAAGTCAATATACTTGAATGCTGCAGTGTGTTTTATGTACTTTCCAGGTTTCATCTTCTCACGATCAGTTTCAAGCTTTTTTCCAAGTTCCATTTTCTCATGATCGGCCTCAAGCTTTTCGGGGTCTACTCTATCGTAAAAAATGTTGAACATAAAATCGTGTAATTGCTTTGTGACGATCTCTCTGCCAGTTTTAGTGTTGGCAATGCTCATTGGGGCGTTTGTAACGGTTATTAAAGCTTTGCTCTGCGCTTTTACAAAAAGCCCAAACAGCCCTGCTGTTTCTGCACTTCCTTCGACAGTCCCGCTTCTCGTCCGGTTGCCTTTAGTATGTGTTTGCTGTGTTCCTATCTCTGATTGGAGATTCACCTCTAGTCCGCCCTCAGTCTGTGCAAGGAATGATTCTAGGAAGTCAGAATCTAGATAGAGAAACTCCCTCACTTTCTTTTTCGGGGACTCTTCCTCCTGCGTTTTCGGGCTCTTTCGCCCTTTCCCTTTTAGAAGCTCTCGCACCTTCATTTTTATTAACCTCCCGTCAGTAAAACTCAAGACAAATAATACCAGCCTAACTGCTTACGAAGAATCCGCAAAGAGATTTT
>Ga0123353_10003476_pt1 | contig 19909 bp, 16 predicted proteins | sample TergutLab28metaG_3_FD_92763 | JGI IMG/M metagenome (GOLD analysis project Ga0123353, IMG submission 92763) | Labiotermes labralis P3 segment gut microbial communities from Petit-Saut dam, French Guiana - Lab288 P3 | ecosystem: Host-associated > Arthropoda: Insects > Digestive system > Gut ... | reverse complement strand
ATGGCAGTTGCACCCATTTCGTTGCCGTTTGCCCAAAGAAATTCCTCAAAATTTAGCGGCAAAAGTTTTTCAATTTGTACTTTCCCAACAGGAAACGAGGAGTTATATCGATTGATTTTTACGCCAAGCAAACTGCCTGCAACAATTACTCTGTATTTGTTTTTTGATTCTGCAAAAAATTTTAACGACGAGATTGCTCTCTCGCAGACTTGTATTTCGTCAAAGAAAAAAACAGTTTTTGTAGTGTCTATTTTCTTATCAAAATAGATCTCGATTTTTGAAATAATACTTTCCGGGTTAAGTGAGTTTTCAAAAAATGACTTAAAATCTTCTTCTTCGAGGAAATTTAGTTGCACTCTATTTTCAAAATTTTCATTGCAGAATTTTTCAATAATATAGGTTTTCCCTGTCTGCCTTGCACCGATAAGCATGAGTGGAAGCGCATTATTATTGTTCTTCCACTCTAACAGTGTGCCCTCAAATTTTCTTTTCATATCTGCCAATTTTATCTGTTAATCGATATTTTTGCTACCAATTTTATCCGCAAAAGTATAAAATGTTTTTGAATTGGCAAAATCATCTCAACATAAGACAGGATAAAGTTTCTTTCGGCTGTTAAAAAACATCGACTAATCTATCACAACACGTCTAACACCTGCTCCAGACGCATCCCCCGCGAACCTTTGATCAGGATGATGGCGCCGGACATGGGCTGCTCTGTAAGGTAGGTCCTCAATGCGCCCGCCTCTTTGAAGCAGGTACAGACAGTTTTTTCGACCGTTATTTCCCGTGTTGCCGCATCTAATCTGGGCCCTACCAAAAAAATCTGTCCTATCTTAGCTTCCTCATTGAGTTGTACAAGCCTCCTTACCAAGGCTAAATGCTCCCGCTCCGAATCGGCGCCAAGTTCAAGCATATCGCCCAAAATCACCGCCTTATGTTTGGATAGAAGTTGTTCAAAATTGTCTAAGGCCACCGACATACTGGTGGGATTGGCGTTATAGGCGTCTATAATCAACGCATTTTGCGCCGTCTGCATCCATTGGGAGCGGTTGTTGGAGGGTGTATATTGCTTTACAGCCGCTGCCGCCAAAAGGGGGTCAACCCCAAAGTATGCCCCTACTGCCAACGCTGCCAATACATTATCTGCATTATACGCGCCAATGAGCTGCGTCTCGATAAGGGGATAATCCGGGACGTGGAGCCGCAGAAACGGATGTTGTTCATCTACAGGAAGAAGCGACGCTTTTTGGTAATGTAACCCGTAAAGATATTTCTCCTTTTGCCCTCCCCTGCCCTCCGCCATACCGCACAATAAGGGATTATCGGCATTGACAAAAAGTTTCTTGGCGGCTTCATACAGCGCTCCTTTGGTTTGCACCACACCCTCCAAAGAGCCAAATCCCTCTAAATGCGCTTTGCCCACATTGGTAATCAATCCATAATCGGGTTGGGCCACGGCGGCCAATTGGGCAATCTCCCCAAGGTGGCTGGCGCCCATCTCCACTACACCCACCCGGGTAGCCTCATCCATCCGCAACAGAGTGAGTGGAACGCCAATATGGTTATTCAAGTTCCCTGAAGTGGAACACACGCGGTAACAAGTCGCCAATACAGCCGTAACCAACTCCTTGGTTGTCGTTTTGCCATTAGTTCCCGTAAGGGCCACCACCGGAACATTCAAAACGCTTCGATGATGCCGCGCCAACTGCTGCAACGCCTCCAACACATCCGGCACCAACACCAATCTCTCCCGCTCCCGCTCCTCTGCCTGACGCCCAAAAGGCGATATATCATAGAGTTCCGGTCGGTCAATCACGGCATACGCCGCACCTGCCTCAAGCGCCTGCTCGGCATAATCATTCCCATCAAAATTTTCGCCCTTCAAAGCAAAAAAGAGGTCGCCCGATGCCACCTTGCGACTGTCAGTTGAAACCGACCGATGTTTTAGAAACACGCCATACAACTCTTCCATATCTCTATGTTATTTTTCAATATCGCCATCAAATTCTTCCAACACGCCATACAACTCTTCCATATCACCTCCCCGTTGACCCAAATCCCCCCGCACCTCGCTCCGTTTCACCCAATTGCTCCACCTGCTCCCACGCCACCCGTGTATGCTCCGCCACCACCATTTGTGCAATTCGTTCTCCGGGGTTTAACGTAAACGGTGTGTCGGACAAATTGACCAAAATCACCTTTATCTCTCCGCGATAGTCAGCATCAATGGTACCCGGTGCATTGACCACTCCCACCCCATGTTTGGAAGCCAAACCGCTACGGGGGCGTATCTGCGCTTCATAACCTATTGGAAGTTCAATAAATAACCCTGTTGGCACCATACTGCGCTGCAACGGCTGGAGGCATAATGGCTCCGAAATATGGGCGTATAGATCCATCCCTGCCGCTCCGGGTGTAGCGTAGTGAGGCAAAGGATAGGGCGAAGTATTTACAATGCGAACGTTCATATCAATAACTTTGCAAATGTAGCAAATTTTGCACACATCGTCGATTATTTTTCTGCTTTCTATGTAAAAATTGCTAAGCATACCTTATTTATGGTTGCCTGCAACACAAAAGCGCGCACAACAAAAAAATGCTATCTTTGCCGCCTTAACAAGCGATTATGAGCACATCTATCCCCTATGCATTGGTAGCAATCGGTTTATTGGTATTTATGGCACATCTCTTTTCCTCCCTCTTTAACAGGAAGATGGTGCCTGATGTTTTACTATTAATGGTTATCGGCCTCATCATTGGCCCCATACTCAACATTGTATCCCCAAGCGACTTTGGCTTTTTCGGCCCCGTCTTTACCTCAATCACTTTAGTCATCATCCTGTTCGAGGGAGGAACAACCCTTTCGCTCTCCATGCTCAAATCGTCATGGAAGAGCACCTTAAACCTCACTTTAGTGGGCTTCTTCGGGGTAATGATCACCATTTCAGCCATTTCATTCCTGTTTTTTGGCTTTAGCCTTTTGGGAGCCATCACACTCGGCGCTATACTCGGAGGCCCCTCTTCCGCTGTAGTGATCCCCCTCGTGAAACAACTTGCAGTTGGGGAGAAAACAAGAACTTCGCTCATCCTCGAATCCGCCCTCACAGACGTGCTCAGTATCATGGTGACGCTCACCTGCATCCATACATTCCAAAGCGGCGACGTGCGTGTAACTTTCATATTCAATTCAATTGCACTCTCTTTCTTGCTGGCGATCCTCATCGGTGTGGTGGGCGCTATGATATGGTCACGGATTTTGGAAAAGATTCGCCATATTCAAAACTCCATCTTTACCACACCCGCGTTTGTTTTTGTCATTTATGGAGTTACTGAGTTGCTTGGCTTCAACGGCGCCATTGCCGCATTGGCCTTTGGCATCACCATTGCCAACATTGACCTCTTCCCTCGTTTCATTTTACATAAGGTGCTGGGCGGAGGGCACAAATTGAACGACACCGAAATCGTAATCTTGCGCGAGATCACTTTCCTGCTCAAGACTTTCTTCTTTGTATATATCGGTTTCTCCATTGTTTTCGACGACCTGAAGTCCATTTTATTTGGCTTGGTGATTACTGCGGTGCTCTACATTGTCAGGCTTTTTGTGGCCAAGATTGCTTCGCCAAAGGGAGCCAACAGTTTTGACAAGGGAATTATCTCTATTATGACGCCCAAGGGATTGGCTGCCGCTGTCTTGGCCACCATTCCGGCGCAGGCGGGTATGCCCGATGGCAGTATCATCAAGGAAATTACCTATTCGGTGGTATTCTTTTCGATACTCACCACATCCATATTGATTTTTTTGAATAACAGGCAGGGGCGCTTACGGCGATTCTATGACTCATTCTATGGAAAGAGGTCAAAAGGGAGCGAAGGAGAAGAGGCTGCGCAAAAAGGAGAAGAGTCGGCGCAAAGAGGGGAAGAGGTTACAGTACTGATTGAGGGGAAATCTACATCGGAGGCTGCCGGAACAGAAGTTGGCGCTGCTGACGGGACGGACGAGCCGGTACCCGGACGGACGCATAATCCGGTATGCGAATAACCTGCGTCACAATCTGATGCTACTGTACGGGCTGACGCCTATTCACAGATAGATGCCGCTCAGAGACAAACACCTATTCACAGATAGATGCCGCTCAGATACAAACACCTATTCACAGATAGATGCCGCTCAGAGACAAACACCTATTCACAGACAAATACCGATTCACAGACAGATACTAATTCGCTGACAATCGCCGCTTTACAGACGGTCTCTCAAGAATCCGGACGAAGGCTACATATCCTAAGACGAGGAGCGTGTGGAGCGTCCACTTGGTCAAAAGCGCCATTTCGGGAAGGATGTGGGTGATTGCCCAAATCGCCAGACCTGCGCCAATGTAACACCCTATCCGCTTCCAATTGTAGGGCACGGGATAGTACTTCCGCCCCAAAAGAACGTTCACCACCAAAATGACGGCATAACTGAGCAGGTGCGCCCAGGCAGCCGCCATGTAGCCAAACCGAGGCATGAAAAAGATGTTGACCACCAGCGTCATCAGCAATCCGGCGCAGGTGATGTAGAGTGCATAAGAGGTCTTTTCTGAGAGTTTGTACCACATCGACACATTAAAACTCATTCCCAACAACAGATAGGCAAAGAGCATCACGGGCGTCACCGATATGCCTGCCCGAAAGTCAGGCCCAATAATCAATCCAATGACATCGATGTAGAGCAACACCCCCAAAAAGATGAGCATCCCAAAAGCGGTGAAGTAGTTGAGCACTTTAGCATAGAGCGCCGTACCCTCCTGCTCCTTTGCTTGCGCAAAGAAAAAAGGCTCCGCCGCAAAACGAAACATTTGGGTAAAGAGCGTCATCAGTACCCCCAACTTGACGCCTGCTTGAAAAATGCCCAAATCGGATTGCCAGACCCGTTCGGCGGGAATGAGGAAGCGGAAGAGAATCCGGTCGCCAAAGTCATTCAGAATACCGGGCAATCCCGCCAGCATCAGCGGCAGCGAATAGAGCATCATCTTTTGAAACAGGATGGGACGAAAGCGGAAAGCGCCTTTTTTGGCCAATGAGGGAATAAAGAGCAAAAGCGACACAATGCAGCTTAAAAAGATGGCAAAGAGCACATAACTAAAGTCCGGAGTGGCAGAAACAAAGTGGGTAATCCCCGAATCGGGGTGGCGCAACAAAAAGCTCGGGAGCAACAGGAAGAGCAGAAGATTGAACGCCAACTCACCCGAAATCTTTACGGTTTTAAAGAGGGCAAATGTCACCGCTTTGTGTTCAAACCGCAGTCGGGCAAACAAAATTGAGGTAAAGGTGTCGATGGCTAAGATGGCGCCTACATAGATGATGCACTTTTCGAATCCGGCGTACCCCAATCCGGCAGCGATGGGATGCGCAAAGAGGAGGCAGGCGACGAAAAAGAGAAGCGAAATCACCGATACGGCGCTTAACGCCGAAGAGAACACCTCATTTGGGCGCTCGTGTTTGTTGGCAAACCGAAAGCAACCCGTCTCTAACCCCATCGTAAGCACCACTTGCAAAATGGCAATGTAGGCCATGAACTCCGTAACCGTGCCGTAGTGGGCGGTTGAGAGCATACGCGTATAGAGAGGAACAAAGAAGAAGTTAAGCACCCTTGCGAGCACAGTGCTCAGTCCGTATATAGCCGTCTCGCCTACCAACTGCTTAATGGGATTTTTGCTCATCGTAACTGCGCTTTTCTTATAAAGTTAGGAATGGGATTTTTATTCATCGTTACAGCGCTTTCTTATGAAGTTAGGAATGGGATTTATGCTCATCGTAACAGCGTTTTGCTTATAAAGTTATGAATCAGATTTTTGCTCATCGTGACAGCGCTTTTCTTTTAAAAATTAAGAAGCCGATATTTAATTGATTATAAAGTCTGTTGACCTCCTTATCGTAATAATTGGTTGAGATACTTACAGGGCCGATGGGCGATTGCCAAACGAGGGCGGCGGCGGCAATCCAACTGTGCACCGAAAAGGGTGTGGCGTTGTAGAGGTTTCCCGACTCATCTTCCTTAGTCTTTTGGTAGGGCAGGAAGAAGAAGCCTGAGAGGTGGAGCGAGATGGTGGAGGTGAAGCGCACCACCGGCATCAATCCAAATCCGAAATAGGTGTCGGCGCGGTATTGATCCAGCATGAGCGTTTTGCTGTGGGGGGTGGGCTGGAACGCGGGCTGCGCCATGACGGTGGAGGTATAGTCCGACATAAAAGAACTGTTCCCCAACGCAATATCTTCCAAAACACCCAATGAGAAATGAGCGCCTATCTTGTAATAATGCTCGTCTGAGAAGCGGGCGGTGAAGAGCGCTTTAGGCTCTCTGTCCACACGGGAGTCGCTGAAAGAGCGTGACCCGGGGATAAAGGTCTCCTGACCAAAGGTATAACGAAAGTTGAGCATCCGATTGTTCCCCTGAGTGGGGTACTGTTTGTAGTCAAGCGTGTTTCGGTTGATGGTGAGCGAAGGAGATATATACCTGAAGATAACCTGCTCAGGAGTGTCAAAGGAACCAAAATCGGGAACAGAAAAGTAGGTCATCAGGTTCATCCCAATGTCCGCCCCAATCCTCATCACGTAACTTCTGCGGAACGACAGGGGGATGCCGCCATGAACGGTAAAGAATATTTCGCTCTCCTGCATATTGTTGGGGTGCGCGTCTGAGTAGAAGAGGTCTTGCGCCCCAATGAAGTAGTCGAAGCGGTGGGCGGTAGCGTTGACTTCGTAAAAGAAGAGGGGGCGAATCCCAATATCGTGTCTCCAGTAGAGGTTCATGCCGCTGTAGAGCTTACCTGCCCAGAGGTCGAGGGCAGTTTTGGCCAACGTGGAACCCCAAAAGCGGTATTCTAACCCCAAGTATCCCTGATTGAGGGAGGAAGAGGAGATATTGCCTCCAATCATTACGCGAAGAGGCGCTGCACGGGTAGCCCTGATATAGACGTCAAAGAGGGAGTCGGGACGCATAAGGACGCGGGGATGGAGCGTTTTGACCTCGTCTGTGGCCAAGACATGGTAGTATCCTTGCTTTAACTGATCAAAATCGAAGAGCGACCGGCGGTTCAACCGCAGGGTACGGTCGATAAAGAGTTGCTGCGTCCGGCTAACCGAACCCTCTACCTTAACATCTTTAAAGAGCAGCGGTATAAAACCGTCCCGAAAAGAGGAGCGTTTGCGTGAAAGTTCTTGAGGGTCAGACTCACGGGGGATTCGCTCTTTAATTTCAGCGATGTAGGTCAGGGCTGATTCGTACCCTTTGGCCACAATCTCTTCCGCCTTTTCAAAATCGAGAAAGCTGACCATTGAGTAGTCGCCGTTGATGAGCACGCCCTTTTCAGGGGGGATATTGTAGTTGGTCCCCATCATCACCAAGTGCCCCACTTGCATCACCACATCATCTTCGGAGGGAATTTTGGCGTTTTCGGTACATCGGGCGCCAATGATAAAGTCGGGATGAAACTCCTCTTCCATGACGTCCCAGGGGAAGTTGTTGTAAATTCCTCCGTCGAACATCAACACCGAATCGATCATAATGGGCTTAAAGACCAACGGAAAGGTCATCGAAGCCCTGATGGCGGAGCCGAGGTCACCGCTACGGGCAATGTAGGGTCGTTTATGAACCACGTCAGAAGAGAGCGCGCGAAATGGCACCATCAGGTGGTCAAAGTTGTAGCCGGCTCGGGCACTTGCCTGTGCAAAAATTTGAACCACTGCAAGATCCATTTGATACGGTGCAATCAGGCTCACCGGCAAATCGAGCTTCAGACCCCTCTTCGCCCGCTGATTGATCCCATCATCTCCACGCCCAAATGAGAAGCTAACCATTCCGGGGGTAGGCTCCCTTCTATGTATGTAGGTGGCAAAATCTTGTTCATCCACACCGCGGTACCACGCACGAAAATCGTCCGACATAATCAACGCCATCATCTCGTCCGGAGTGTAGCCGATTGCATACAGGCCGGCGATTATGGCTCCGATGGAGGTGCCTGTTACATAATCAATAGGAATATTGTGCTCCTCCAACGCCTTAATCACCCCAATATGAGACAATCCCTTAGCCCCTCCGCCGCCCAGCACGAGGCCAACGCTTTGGCCATAGAGGGAAGTGGCGCCTATCAGTAAAAACACCGACAAAAGGAGGGATAACGCACTGTTATTTTTCATAAGGTTGCTTTTTCGGCGCAAAGATAATCAAGAGTCGTGAAAAACGTGTTCATAACTTTACATTGAGCACCCTATCCATGTTTTAGACAATACCTATCTTTGGGGGTTATTTTTAACTACATATAAAATATTAAACACTCAAATAAATAAACATTATGAAGATCATCTATTGCCTTTTCATTGGTTCTCTGCTGCTTTGCTCATGCGGAAACCAATCCAAAAAAGAGCAGGCACAACCCCCTCCCGAGTCTGACACGCCGCTGCTTGCCCTTCCCGAGTCTGACACGCCGCTCTTTGACATTACCACCACACATGGCGTTATGCGGGTTCGACTCTATAAGGAGACGCCCAAGCACCGCGACAACTTTGCGAAGTTGGTGGCAGCGCGTTACTACGACGGCATTTTGTTCCACCGGATCATGACAGGTTTTATGATTCAGGCCGGAAATACTGAAGAGACACCCACCAAGATTCAATCGGATTATGGCGGAAAAACGGGTGTGGACTACACCATACCGGCAGAGTTTGTGCCCGGCCTCACCCACAAACGGGGCGCCCTTGCCGCTGCGCGTATGCCCGATCACCTCAACCCCGAGAAGGCCTCCTCCGGTTCGCAGTTCTACATTGTGCACACCAATGACGGCGCCAAACACTTAGACGGAAACTACACCATATTTGGAGAGGTGGTTGATGGCTTTGAGGTGATCGACAAGATTGCCGCAGAGAAGGTGACAGGAGGGCAACATCCGGTGCAACCTCCTAAAATTCTTTCCATTACACCTGTTTCTATTTAAGATCACATTTACTTTTTATTATCCACTTGATTTTTAACTAAAAACCAAATCTATGGGAACAAAACCAAATTCTGAATTAACACAATGCTTGATAACAATAGATAGCACCTCTGTCGCATTGTTTACTTGCAGAGAACCAATGAAAGAGGTAAAAAATATTCCCGTTATGCACGTTAACTAAAATATCTGCTTGATTTTTACTTAAAAACTTTAAAATTGGTAATAATCCGTTTCATTAAGGTAAAATTTCGCACCCTCTTGTTCAATAAATCCCTCTACTTTTGCCCTAAATTTCTAAAGAGGTATAAAACAAAAAAAATATTGATTACTTAACGATTTTGCCGCATGACGTTTGTTCCCAAAATATCGGATAAATTTAATGATTTTTAACACAACATTACATGACTAAGAAACTGATAATATTGTTTGTGGCTATGGGAGTAACGTACTTTGGCCATGCTCAGGGATACGGTCGCGGCTTTGCATCGCTCACAGATACTCCGGCTGCGGCTTTTTCTGCACAAACTCCTCCGGTATTCGCAATCAGAACCAACCTCGTCTATTGGGCTACCATGGTGCCCCAAGTGACGCCCAACTTTGGAATAGAGTTCGGGCTTTCCCCAAAATTGACATTTAACCTGACAGGCGCGTACAATCCATTTAACCCGGAGTGGTCAACGGTTGACACCAAAAAATTGGCACACTGGGACGTTGTTCCTGAAATCAAATACTGGTTTTGTGAGCGCTTTAACGGCTCTGCCATAGGCATACACGGCATTTACGGCGGATACAACGTAGCCGGATACGGCATCCCGCTTCTCTTTGAAGAGGGGTATCGTTACGAGGGCAGCGCCTTTGGCGCCGGTATCTCTTACAACTACCATTGGATGCTGGGTAAACGTTTTGGCTTGGAGTTCACGTTGGGTGGAGGCTTCCTGTATATGAAATATGAAAAATCCACAGCTCCGTGCTCCGATTGCGAAGAGTTCAAAAAGACTTACTTAGGCCCTACGAAAATAGGCATTAACCTGATTTATCTTATCAAATAAGGAGACAACATGAGAAAATCTATCATTATATCTTTACTTTTCATCCTGATGGGCAGCACATTGAGCGCTCAGGTGAACATCTCTGACCTTAAGATTGAAGTAGTCAACGACTATGTAGAGGTCAGTTTTATGGCAAATATCCAAAACAATGCGGCCAAAAGCAGCTATACCTTATTTATAGTACCTACCTTGACCAACGGCATCACCAACCTCCCCCTCTCCTCTATTGTGGTGCAGGGCAAACGTGCGCAGGTTGCCGAAAAGCGATACACTATGTCGCGGATGTACCCGGGACTTGGGCAACCCATCTATACCACAAACGGAGAGCGGGTGCCCTACTCCATTTCGATTCCGTACCAAAGTTGGATGAGCAATGTGCAACTCGTTTTGGAAAAATATGAGCGCGGATGCTGCGATGACGTAAGGCTCCCCAACGAATTGATTGCCCAAGGGATTGCCTTAGACCACTCCGGCAAGAGAGAGCCACCGGTACAGCCTGTGGAACCTGTACAGCCGGTGGAACCCGTGCAAATCACAACGGTGACGGAGCCGCCGAAAGCGGTTGTTGAACAACCAACTCAGCCGGTTAAAAAGGAAGAGACTCCTGTGCAGCAACAACCTCCGGTTCGCGTTGCCGCTTCCGAACAGCCACCGGTTGCCGGCGCTTCGCATCCGCCTTACGGAAGTTCCTACGCGCCTCCCGGAAGCACCATTAACGTCAACCAGACGTTGAACGCCTACATGAGCCCCAACACCGTTACCGGATACGACCCCAACAATCCCTACGGAACGGGGTATAACCCCAAAAGCCTTCAAGGAACCGGATACGACCCCAACAATCCTTACGGAACAGGTTTTGACCCCAATAACCCCTACGGAACCGGATACGACCCCAACAACCCTTACGGGACAGGTTTTAATCCCAACAATCCTTATGGAACCGGATTTAACCCCAACAATCCTTACGGAACCGGATTTAACCCCAATAACCCCTACGGAGCGGGCGTGAATCCCAACAATCCTTACGGAACAGGTTTTAACCCCAATAACCCCTACGGAGCGGGCGTGAATCCCAACAATCCTTACGGAACAGGATTTAACCCCAACAATCCCTACGCAACCGGAGCGAATCCCAACAACCCCTACGCAAGATACAACCCCCACAATCCGCCCTACGGAGCGGGATACAATCCCAACAACCCGCCCTACGGCGCCCCCTATATGGTGATTGAAGATCCGCTCTATTACGACGATGCTGTGCTCTCCACAGCCGACAAGTTGTCGCGCCACTTTGCCTTTCTGGCGCCCATCGGCGATTTTGAAGCAGCGCGGAAACGCACCTTTACGGGCGACCTCTTCGACATCAATATGCCGCTCAATTTAGGCAGGGGCATCACCCGCAACCAGCAGAGCGACCTCGACCGCTATATTGAGGAGAACCGCGACGACGCCCTCTCCATCTTCTTCAAAACAGGGAGCTACGTGGTGGACCGCAATTTTGCCGACAATGGCTACGCCTTGGTGGATATGGTTTCGTGCATTCGCGCCATTCAGGCCTCCACCGACAGCCGCATTGTGCGCATCGTTATTGCCGGATATGCCTCCCCCGAAGGCGACTTCCTCTTTAACGACCGTTTGGCATGGGAACGGGCAGTCTCTGTGAAAGAGGTATTGCTCAACAACACCAACCTTTCGAACCGTGCCGTGAACATCTACAACGGCTCAGTGGATTGGCGTGGGCTTTACCGCCTCGTATATGAGTCGGATATGTACCACAAATTCCAAATCCTCAATGTGATTGACTATACGCCGGTTTGGGGGGACGCACGCCGTGGAACGCGCCTCGAAGAGCTTAAACGCCTCAGTGGAGGAGAGCCTTACAAAGAGATGCTCGACAGAATCTTCCCGCTCCTGCGCAACGCCGCCTACATAAAAGTCTATTACGAAAACCTCAACAACGTCTATGCCCTTGAAAACAACAGAGAGGTCTCTGTTCAGTACCAACACCTCCTTTCACCGACGCCATCAACCATGAATCCTCAGTACAGAAGCAACACCGAATACCGAACCGGTACACAGTACCAAATACAAAGGTAACATCAACCAACACTGCACCATAACCCTTTTTATATATTCATTAACTCAGTAAAAAAGAAACAGAAAAAAACCAAAAATTTTTATTTACTAATCAAAGTTTAACAAAAAATTATTCACATGAGAACCAAACTTATTTTTGCTGCATTTGCAGCCGCGGCCATGTTTGCCGCATGTACTGAAACGGCGCTCAACTCACCCGATGGGAAGGGCAAGAAAGGCGACGGCGATCTTATCACCAACGGCACCGCCGTAACCTTTGTTTTGAAACTTGACAACAAAAAGCCCGGCACTAAGGCGCAAGATCAGCCCTACGCTCCCGAGACAACTTTCGGTGGGTCCGGCTCTACCGAGTTGTTTATTGACCCCTCTGACGTTCGCCTGATGATCTTTGACGATATGGGATCTTTGGAAATTAACCAGGCATTCGACATGGGGACGCTCTACACCATCTACAACCCCTCTGCTCCAACAGATCCAGATCCTTATGCCACTACCACTGTGCTGGTGACTGCCGGAGCCAAGAAGATCTTTGTGTTTGCCAATACCGGGCGTATTAACCACACAAGTTCCACCAAGTTAAATGACGAATTGGACAACTTTTCCGGTAGTCTCTCCGATTTCTACTTGCTCTATTTTGATGCAGGTACACCTCAGGATTGGTATTTAACCAATTCTGGCGACCCCCGCACCTTTGTCATGAATGACCTCTACAACCAAGGCGCATCTGCCCCCTATTATGGTTTGCCCGCCAGCAACAACAACCAGATTGACTACGTTTTGGTCGCCAATGTGGACGACGTCACTTCCAATGCCGGCACGGCTTCATCCACCGGTACATCCACCACCAACACTTTCGCCATCGATTTGCGCTTTATGATCGCCAGGGCACGCCTCAGTTTTTCAGGCATATCCGGCACAGACCATCTGTACCAAATGGACGGGTCCACTCAGGTCGCCTACATCCACAACTTGAAATATGCCATTCATAATTTAGCCAAAAATACCAGTTATATCCAAAGGGTATCTGGTGGAAACCCCCGCTCGTATTATCATGAGACGATAACAAGCCAATCCACTGCACAGGCATTCCACTTCGCCGGCGGATATAAAGCCAATTTTGATCACGCAGCCGATCCGACCGTTGAAATTAAAGCAAGCGCCGACTTAAGTGGTGAGGAATACCTTTACCTCCCAGAAAGCACCAGCGCCTACATGACCAGAGGCCAAGTGCCCTACTTCTGCATCACCGCAAACTACGTTCCCAAAATTGTGGTAAACTCCATAACTTGGAATGCTGCTGCTGCTCCTCCGGTTGGTTTTGGCACTCCCCTTGACCTTACTACCACTCCTACTGACCAAAGTTACGTCTATGTCTTGAAAGAGATCACAGGCCCCAACGGTAACATACCTGCAAATACGTGCTTCAAAAACGTCGGCCTTTTGGAACAAGCCGCATGGCTCATCTTCCATGGTAGTGGATCCACCGGTGGATGGGATCCCATGGACTCTGGTCAGCAAGCCCAATTGGGCGTTATCTTCCCCCTTGCAACCAAAACGCCCAGCCCTAATCCTCCATACGACAGTCCAGACCCCTGGTATGTATATCCATTTAATGACGAGAGCCTCTACATTTACTACGAATTTACCGATGCCCAAAGCTGGTATCGCTGGGAGGTGGGCACCGATAATTATGTTTCCCTCAACATCCCTAAATTTGGAGCGGTTCGCGGCTACTCATACGAAGCCGAAATCACAGGGATCAGAGGCCCCGGAAAACCCTACAAATGGATGCTCGACACCAATGATCCCGATCCTATTGAAGCATACACTTATGTTACTGTCACCGTTACGATCCTCGACTGGATAACTGCACCCAAAACCGGAGAAATTTAATAGTCTCGTTTCCACAATTTGAATTTGAAATCAGAGGGGTCGGGCTTGACCCGACCCCTCTTTCTTATGAATAGGCGGTGAGCGCGCCCTAAAACGCTCAAAATAAAAGGGTAATATGGGTAATCCTTCATAATATGAAACCAACACATCACATAGCATCTTTCCGGCATCTATTGGCCACCATTCTTTTGGGTGCGCTTTTTATGCAGGGGTGTTTCAAAGAGGACATGAGTAAGTGCGGTATTGCCGTGCGTTTTAAGTGGGACAAGAATGTATCGTTCACCAATAGATTTGGCTTTGCCGTTCAGCGCATTGACCTCTTTGTTTTTGATGGAGACGGTAACTTTTTCCAAAGCCACTCCGTTCAGGCAAGCCAAGTGCCGGGCGCCGGTCTCTACCTTCCCACCGACTATGCTATGGTGTTGACCGACCTCCCTCCGGGGAATTATACCTTTGTGGCTTGGGGAAATGTAAGCTCTGTCTTATCCCTCACGCCGCAATTGAGGGAGAGCACCACTTTTACCTCTTCGTTACTTAACCTCAACGTCGCCACAGGCAGTATGGCGCCCCGTACCCATAATATGACGTTGTTCCATGGTTGCGTACAGCAAAGAAGGATTGAGGGGGGGTTATTTGGCACCGAAGATGTGCTCATTGACCTCACCAAGTTTACCAACCACATCCAAGTAGAGATCACAACCATTGGAAAACCGGAATCCATAACTAATTTAGATTATAAGTGCGCCATCACTTCAAAAAACGGAAGTTATCGTTACAATGGCAACTATGCTAACGACAATGTAATCACCTACGACCCCTACCCTGCTACCATATCTTCAAACGGAACCGTCCATAACTTCGATTTTACCATTTTGCGTGAAGTGCTTGAACAGAATGGAGTGACCAACCCCACCGAATCGCGCTTTATGGTCAACCTTGTACGTTCAGACGGAACCGAAGATGAGTTGATAGATGAATCGTTGATCGATATCCTCAAAGCCACAGAGGGCATGACCATGCCCCCGTGGAGCGACCCAAATACCGGCAACCCCGATATAGATGATGAATATCGCATCGAAATTACCCTCGAATATTCTGACGAAAACACCGGCGCCACCGTTACCGTCACCATTAACAATTGGGAGTCTGCCGGAGGTAAAAAACCTATTAAATAACCTCTTCCACCATCAAATAACCCTCTTCCAAAAACCGAAACGCCGCCGACCACCCCCTGTGCTCGGTGGCAGTGCCGTTTCCACTCAACCCATTGCCTTGTAGTCCCCACTTACCACATCACTTTCTGCCTCTGCTCGCTGCTCGGTAGCCCACTCCCTGACCACTTATGACTAATAAGTGTGCACTAAGATGCGTCATACATGATGATGAAACCCGCACCGCCTATGGATTTAATAAATCTGTGTTTCGAAAGTCCAAAATGTCGTAAATAAACTCCAGCGCCACCTTTGCAGCGCCTTCGGGCTGCAATTCCAACGCCTTTTGAAAGGCGTTTATCGCCTCGCCCCACTCTTCCTTTCGGCGGTGCTCCTCTCCCAAGCGTATCCAGCAGTCGTGGGTCATAGTTTATACGATTATTCGGTGCTCATGGGGTTTGCACGCTTAGCGTGGGTCATAGTTTATACGATTCCGGAGAAGCCCATAAAGGCAAGTGCTAAGATGCCGGCGGTGATGAGGGCGATGGGAACGCCTTTAAAGGGTTTGGGAACGTCGGCTACCTCCAACTGTTCGCGGAGGCCGGCAAAGAGCACCATGGCGACTCCAAAGCCAAGGGCGTTGGCTACAGCAAAGACTACCGATTGGGGAAGCCCCAACATTTGGGCAGTTCCGCCAAACGTAAACTCTTTGCTCACTACCAAGATGGCTACACCCAAAACGGCGCAGTTGGTGGTAATTAGAGGGAGGAAGATACCGAGCGCCTGATAGAGCGAGGGGCTGATCTTTTTGAGGATGATCTCCACCATTTGCACTAAGGCGGCAATAACGAGTATAAAACCAACCGTTTGCATAAACTCAATGCCCAACGGAATCAGGATGTAGTTATGCAAGAGCCAAGTTGCCAATGTGGCTACCGCCATTACAAAGGTTACGGCCCCCGCCATGCCCATGGCGGTGTTCACCTTATTGGAGACGCCTAAAAAGGGGCAAACCCCCAAAAACTGAGCCAACAAAATGTTGTTGACAAAGACCGCCGATATGATGATAATAATGTATTCCATTTTTCTACGCTATAGTCAATTTTTTAAAGAGTACAATCAAGTATCCCAAGGCGATAAAGGCGCCCGGAGCCAAGATAAAGACCAACATTCCATCTCCGTCAACCAAATTAAATCCGAAGAGGGACATCGAACCAAGGAGTTCCCTGACAGCACCCAGAATGGTCAAAGCCAAGGTGAATCCCAGACCAATACCTACGCCGTCGAGCGCGGAATCGCCAATTGAATTTTTGGAGGCAAACGCCTCGGCCCGTCCCAATATAATACAGTTTACCACAATCAAGGGGATAAAAAGCCCCAGGGTTTTGTACAAGGCGGGCACATACGCCTGCATCACCAACTCTACGATGGTAACAAAGGAGGCGATCACCACAACATAAGCAGGAATCCGCACCTTTTCAGGAATGAGTCTCGCCAGCAACGAAATGGCAAAGTTGGACATAATGAGCACCATCATGGTGGCAATGCCCATCCCAAAGCCATTGATGGCAGAAGTGGTGGTACCCAACGTGGGGCACATCCCCAGCAGGAGCACGAAGACGGGGTTCTCTTTCACGATCCCCTTTGTGATTATATGTAATTTACTCATATCTATTACTTATTAAACTATTGATTTTTAACCTGTACGACAATCAATCTATTGATTATTCATAGATAAAAACGCCTTATAGGCCAACTCAACTGCATCGCAAAAGGCTCTGGAAGTGATTGTTGCGGCGGTAATGGCGTCCACATTTCCGCCATCTTTTTTGACTGCCAATGCAAAGTCGGCAGGGTTCCTCCCTTTGAATTGCAACGAAAATTTGCCCTTCTTCTGCTCCATCTTATCTCCTAGTCCGGGTGTTTCGGAGTGGCTGATTACGGCGGTGTTGTGAATGGTGCCGTCGGGTAGGAATCCCACCATCAACACAATAAGTCCACTGAATCCCTTTGTGGTGGACGCTTCAATGGCATAGCCTGTTGGAACGCCCTCTTTGATAGCGGGATAGATCTTTACCCTCTTTCCGTCTATCTCCTTTTCGATTGCCTCTTCCGAAGGGGTGTTGTCGAAAGGAGGCACTACGGTGGCAATGGCTGCGTTAACTTCATCCCTTTTGGCCGCCTCAATCAGATCAAATGTGAGGACGTAAACGCCCCCGAGCAGTGCCGACGCTACCAAGGTGATGGCAAAGAGGCACAGCAACATATTTTTTAAATTCGATTCTTTACTCATTTTTTTATCACCTCCCCAAAACGTTTAGGCTTGCAGTACATATTTAATAGAGGAACCGTTGCATTCATAATCAGAATGGCAAAGGAGACGCCTTCGGGATAGGCGCCAAAAAGGCGTACCAGCACTGTGATCACGCCAATACCTACCCCAAAAATCACCATCCCTTTTGTACTCATGGGAGAGGTCACGTAGTCGGTGGCCATAAAGATAGCGCCCAACAACACGCCTCCTGTCATGAGGTGGAAGAGGGGGTCGGCATATTGTTGGGGATTGATGAGCCACATTATGCCGGTAAAGAGGGCTATCGTTACAAAGATGGTGACGGGTATGTGGGGGCGAATGACCTTACGAATCAGGAGATAGACAAAGCCGAGCAGCAGTGCAAGGGCCGATGCCTCTCCCATAGAGCCTCTCATTTCGCCAAAGAGTCGGTGCCAATAGGAGAAGTCGTTGGTGGCCATAAGCTCCTGCATCGTTTTCCCTTGGGCCAAGCCCTCCTTGATGATGCCCAACGGGGTGGCGCCTGAAATGGCATCGGCGCCCAATGCAACTCCACCACAACACGAAAAGAGGCCCGGAGTGGGGCTCCAGTCGGTCATCAATACCGGAAACGAGATGAGCAACACCACGCGCCCTACCAATGCAGGGTTAAAGAGGTTGTTCCCCAATCCGCCAAAGGTCATTTTGGCAATGCCGATGGCCACCACGGCGCCAATCGCAACCATCCACCAGGGAGAAGAGGGCGGGAGGTTGAGCGCCAAAAGGATGGCCGTTAAGATGGCCGAAAGGTCGGAGAGGGAGGAGGGCGCTTTTTTGAAGAATCGCTGTATCACCTCCTCTACAAGACAACAAGCCAATATCGATACGAGAAAGATGAGAAGGGCGCTCAATCCCGAAAAATAGACGGAGACTAACACTGCCGGGGTCAATGCAATGATTACATCGAGCATGATGCGGCGGGTATTTTCTGTTCCGTGCAGGTGGGGCGCCGGGGAGATCAGTAGTTTTTTCACCATTATGTTGAGTTCGTTGTTATTTCTGCTGTACGTTGCTATTTCTGCTGTACGTTGCTATTTCTGCTGTACGTTGTTATTTTGTTCTGTTTTTCATGATTTTCAGTACCTTACCTTTGGAGAGGCGTATGGTATCGAGCAGCGGCACGCAGGCGGGACAACCATACACACAGCAACCACACTCCATGCAATCAAATACACGATTCTGCTCCAACTCATCGCTCAGGTTGGCCATGCCGAGCTTGTGCAACAGGTAGGGTTCCAACCCCATAGGGCACACTTCCACGCACTTGGCGCAACGGATGCAGGGCGTTTCAAGGTGGCGTTTGGTCTCTTTTTCACTCAGGAACAGGACGCCGGACATTCCTTTGAGGATGGGCGCATCAAGGTGTGCTACCGGAGGCCCCATCATGGGTCCGCCCAAAACAATCTTGGCGGCCTCTTCGGGGATACCTCCAACCGCATCTATCAGGTTGGACAAAGGAGTACCCACGCGCACACGGAAGTTTTCCAACTCTTTCAGGCTATTTCCTGTTACCGTAACGGTCTGTTCAAAGAGGGGTTTATTCTTTTGTACCGCTTCATAGAGAGCCAAAGCGGTACCGATGTTTTGCACCACCGCACCCACGTCAATCGGCAACCCCATGGAGGGAACTTGACGTTTGAGGATGGCGTCAATCAGTTGCTTTTCACCACCTTGAGGGTACCTCTTCTTCAGTGGCACCACTTCGATTTGTGTGTATGAAAATTTGCAGATAAGTTCCTTCAGGTGTTTGATGGCGTCTGGTTTATTTGCTTCGATGCCGATGTAGCCCTTTTGAACATGGAGCGCTTTCATCATCAACAGAGCGCCCACCAGCACCTCTTCGCCTCGCTCAAGCATCATCCGATGGTCGGAGGTGAGGAATGGCTCGCACTCTGCTCCGTTTAGGATGAGACAGGTGGCCTTTTTACCCGGGGGCGGAGAGAGTTTTACATGGGTGGGGAAGGTGGCGCCGCCCAACCCCACAATACCGGCTTCGGCAATCTTTTGGACGATTTGGGAGGCGTCAAGGGTGATGTCGTGGATGATTTCCGGGGAGCGGTCAATCTCCGAAATCCACTCATCTCCCTGCACCTCAATGACCACCGTCATGGAGCGGTTTCCTACACAATTTCTGAAAGGCTCAACCGATTTTACCGTACCGGAAACGGAGGAGTGGATGTTGGCGGAGATGAATCCGGCCGATTTGCCAATCAATTGACCCACCTTAACACAGTCGCCTTTCTGCACAATCGGAGTGGCGGGAGCGCCAATGTGTTGCGCCATCGAGATATAGACAGTGGCAGGAGTGGGAAGAGACGCAATAGGCCGGTGCGCCGATATTTTGTGGTCGTGAGGGTGGATGCCTCCTATGGAAAAAGTCTTCATTTGTATTCTGAGAATCTTATAGGGTTT
>Ga0123353_10003473_pt1 | contig 19917 bp, 11 predicted proteins | sample TergutLab28metaG_3_FD_92763 | JGI IMG/M metagenome (GOLD analysis project Ga0123353, IMG submission 92763) | Labiotermes labralis P3 segment gut microbial communities from Petit-Saut dam, French Guiana - Lab288 P3 | ecosystem: Host-associated > Arthropoda: Insects > Digestive system > Gut ... | reverse complement strand
GTTGCCGCCCGACGCGCTGTGGACGCCGACGATGAAAAAGTAGCCGTTAAACTGGGCGTTTTGCGTGCCGCTGGTCTGGTCAAAGTTTGCCGTACAGCCTACCTGCCCCAAAAACGGGCTGTATACATAGGTATACGCGTAGGAGTAAAACGTTATACCGTCGATGACGTAGGTGAATGTCCACGTCAGCAGCCCGCTCGTGTTCCACGCGGCCATGGAGCCGCTGTTGACCGTCGCCGTCAGGGTCTGCGTGTTCGACGCCGACGTCGCGCTCAGGTTTGCCGTGCCCCCCGAGCATGAGACCGAGATGCTCGACGCCACGGCGGAGCAGGTGAATGAGACCGCGCCCGTAGCCGCCTTGTCCACCGCGAGTGTTGTTCCGTTCGGAGCGCCCGCGATGTAATCCCGGAAAGTGCTCGAACCCGGGGTCAGATAGATCAGCTCGGGAACCACGACGGAAACCGTGACCGACGTCGGCGTGATGGTAATCCCGGCGGAAGCGGTGAATCCGACTGAGCAGATCGTGAATACCATCACGGCCGCTACCACGAAACTCAAAAGCTTTTTGGTCGTTTTCATGAAATCTTTCCTCCTGTCAATTTTTATGAAAATCTTTGTCGCACTAGCGGGTAACACTCAATTCGTCCAAACCCCCTCAGAATCAAAAGCAAAAAAAGCCGGAATTAGACGATAACCCACTATGTTACGTAGTAATTCTAGCATAATAATTCAATAAAAGTCAATTGTCTATTGTAACAAGTTTTACCCGTGTTTTCCGTACAACATAGACAACCAAAGGGATAGCGGGACGTCTTTTTTAGTCAAACTTACGATTATAATGATTTTCGAGAATAATAATACTATTCCACGCCGCGATAAAAAAGTCCGCGCGTATATTTTTTCGGCGGTTTTCCGCCCTCAAAACAGCTTTTCAGGATTTCGGCGCATTCGTCTTTCGTCTCGGCGGTGAAATATAACAGCCAGAAATCAAAGTCTGTCATATGGGCGAGCTTGTCCGCCATATACACGGGCACGGAGTTCAAAAGTTCCGCCGCGGAACCATCGGCGCCGCCAAAAGCGCACGGGAATTCCGTACCCAGGCGGTCTGTAAGAACTTGGCCGCTGTTCACTGCCTGCGTCCGAAGCAGCATCAGCGGCAAACGGCCGTACGCAAAAACGCCTTTGGGTATCGGCGACCACAGCGCGGCGGCCTGTTTCAGCGTAAGCTCTGCCGACAGCAAGCACTCATGAGCGCCCAGCGCCTGAGCCTCTAGGGCCGCGTAAGCGTTATAGATGTTCGAGCCGTACCCGGCGATTACGCGCAGCCCGGCCTCACGGGCAAGGGCGAAAGCGTCCAATGTGCCGCAGACGGCTTCGCTGACGCCGGCCTTTTTCAGCGCCGCAAGCTTCGCGGAAACGCGGGCCGAGTCCCCGAAGATGCCGCGCGGAATTTCAGGCACGGCGCCGAAGCGGATGAAGTCCTCAACCGCGCAGGACAGCGGAAGTATGACCTTCGCTATGCCGCCGATGCCGCCGGGAATTTGCGACGCGCCGCGGAAGCGGGCATAGACCGCGGGGCGTTCGGGCACGGGGCGGCCGGGCGCGGGACGAACGGGAAGCTCCCGGCATGAAACCTGCCGCTTGCCGCTTGCCGCCGTCAGCGCGTCCAGCGCGTCCCGGCGCAGGCGGTTGATCTCGGCGGCCGGAATGTTCAGCCCGGCGGCCAGACGGATATCCAGGCGGTTCACATAAAAAGGCGTGCCGCCGCACCTGCCAAGCTGCCGCGACACGGCCTCCGCGTCCGTTTCGACGCTGACCGCCTTTGACACAGCCGCTTCACCGCGCACGCTGACGCTTTCGCCCCCTGACGCGGCGGTCAGAACAGGCGGCGAGCCGGCCTCGCACAGGAACGTAAAATCCACCGGGACACGCGGCGTTTCTTTGTCGTACAGGCGGCGCAGCTTCGCCAAAACAGGCGCGGCGGCTGTTACGTCCTCACGGCGGCGGACGCCGAGCATAGCTTTGCCGCGCTCGCCCGTGAAATAACCGTCCGTGAAGCCGGAGCGCGAGAACACGGCCTCAAGATCATCAAATATTTCGTCGGAGAAGTTTCCCTCCAGCGCGAGCTTACAGGCCGTGACGGCGGCGGCGACGTATTCGGGCCGCTTCATCCGGCCCTCTATCTTGAATGAGGCCACGCCCATGGCCGCCAGCTCCGGCAGGCGGCGCAGAAGCGACAGGTCCTTCAGGCTCAGATCGTATCCCGTGCCGTTTTCCGTACTGAACGGCAGTCTGCACGGTTGGGCGCACAGCCCCCTGTTGCCGCTTCTGCCGCCCAAAACCGCGCTCAGATAGCATTGCCCGGACACGCTCCCGCACAGCGCGCCGTGGACGAATACCTCAGTCTCTATCTTTGACCCGGCGGCTGCGATCTCGTCCCCCGACAGCTCACGCGGTAAAACGGCGCGGCAAAAGCCCATGTCCCGCAAAAGCGCGAGTCCATGAGCCGTCTGCACCGACATCTGCGTGGACGCGTGGAGCGGGATATCGCAAAGCTCCCGGGCCATCCGCGCGAGTCCTATATCCTGCAAAATAAGCGCGTCCGCGCCCATGGCGCAGGCACACTTTATCAGCCTTGCTGCTTCCTCAATTTCACTGTCCGCTACGAGCGTGTTCAGCGCGAGATACACCCTGACTCCGCGGGCATGGGCGTACCCCACGGCTTCGCCCAGCTCACCGTCGTCAAAGTTCCCCGCGCCGCGGCGGGCGTTGAGGGTTTTGCCGCCCAGATACACGGCATCGGCCCCGCAGCGTACGGCGGCTATGAGGGCGTCCATGCCCCCGGCGGGCGCGAGTATTTCAGGACCCGTCATTTCTTTGAGCGGAGGTACGCAAGCTCCTTGCCCAGCCGCTCGGCCTCACGCTTTGATATCTCGGCGTCGGTGCGGGCACGGGCGGCGTCCTCCAGATAGTCCTGGATCTGCGAGCGGAGGTTGTCGGCGCTCAGGTCGGCCTTTTTGAACGCGTCGGCATATTCCAGCGCGCAGAGCACCGCCGCCTGGGTCACGGACAGGCGCGGGTTGTCGCGGACGATCTTGGACATCTTCCCGTCAAGCTCCTGTCCCAGCTCAAGGACGTATTCGGGGTCGTCGTCCGTGCCGACGACGTATTCGGCGCCGCAGATGCGGAAGGATACTTTATTTTTGGCCATATGTAAAATCACGCCTTTCCAGTCGTTAGGTTTTAGGGGCTAGGGATTAGGATAACGGGTACTCTATTATACATTATACTATACTAAACGAATAAAGTCAAACGTTTCACGAGGGATTGGCACGACAAACGCATGAATGAACAAATCGTAATTTGTATATCGTTCACAAATTGTTTACTCATGCGTTTGTCGTTGAGGAATTGGGTGTCAGGAATTAGGGATTAGGAGCGATGAGGTGTGATAAGACAGCGCACCGCGTTACCTGACCATTCCTAATCCCTAACGCCTGACGCCTAACGCCTGATCCCCGAACTTTACCTGTGGTAAAGTTTCCTCGTTTGGTACTGCGGCTCGCACGTCAAATTGATCCCCAGCCGCCGAAAAACCTCCTCGTCCGCCTGCGACAGCATGACCGTCGAATGCGCTTCGCATCCCCGCAGCCGCTCCAGCTGCTCCATCGCGAGCTGCGCGTCATCGCTCCTTGAAGCGCAGATCGCCAGCGCGATGAGCACCTCGTCGGAATGCAGGCGCGGATTGCGGTTGCCCAGGTTGTTGATTTTCAGGCTCTGTATCGGCTCGATCACCGACGGCTCTATAAGGTGAACCGCTTTCTCGAAATCGGCCAGGCACTTCACAGCGTTTAAGAGCGACGCAGACGACGCCCCCAAAAGCGGCGACGTCTTGCCCGTCACGATCCGTCCGTCGTGCAGCTCTATCGCCATGGCCGGCTCGCCGCCCGTTTCCTCGCTGCGCTTCATGGCCCGCCCGACCACCTCGCGGTCCTCCGCCGCGACGCCCGCCTGCTGCATGATAAGCTCCAGCTTGCTGATCGCTTCTTTCGTTCCCTTTCCGGCGTTGTAGTCGCACAGCGCCGCGAAATACCGGCGGATGATCTCCGCCTTGGACGCTTCCCGGACGATCTCGTCGTCTGTCACGCAGAAGCCCGCCATGTTCACGCCCATATCCGTCGGCGACTTATAGGGCGACTTTCCGAATATCCGCTCGAAAGTCGCGTTGAGCACGGGGAACACTTCAACGTCGCGGTTGTAGTTGACCGTTGTCTCGCCGTAGGCCTCAAGATGGTACGGGTCGATCATGTTCACGTCGCTCAAGTCGGCGGTAGCGGCCTCGTATGCCAGGTTCACCGGGTGCTTCAGCGGCAGGTTCCAGATGGGAAACGTCTCGAATTTGGCGTAACCGGCCTCCAGGCCGCGCATATGATCGTGATAAAGCTGCGACAGGCACGTGGACATCTTTCCGCTGCCCGGTCCCGGCGCGGTGACCACCACAAGCGGCCGCGTCGTTTCTATGTACTCGTTTTTGCCGAAGCCGTTTTCGCTCACCACATGAGCGACGTTCAGCGGGTAGTCCTCGATCACGTAATGGACGAATACCCGTATGCCTGACCGCTCAAGCTGCTCCTTGTATTTTTTGGCGGCGGGCTGGCCGTCGAACTGATTGATGACGACGCTTCCGACGTACAACCCGATAGAACGGAAAGAGTCGATCAGCCTAAGCACGTCGCTGTCATACGTGATGCCGATATCCCGGCGGCGCCTATTGTTCTCAATATCGCTGGCGTTGATGACCGCCACGACCTCCACCCGCGACGCTATGTTTTTCAGCATCTGCAGCTTGCCGTCCGGCTGAAAGCCCGGCAGGACCCTTGACGCGTGATAGTCGTCAGAGAGCTTGCCGCCGAACTCCAGATACAGCTTGCCGCCGAACTCGCCGATCCTTTTGCTGATCTGCTCGGACTGGAGCCTTATATATTTGTCGTTGTCAAATCCGGTTTTTAACATAGTGTTTTGTCTTCCTTTTCTCATTAGACTTATTGCATAATTTTCAGTTATGCAATAAGTCTATTCATAAAAACATATTATATATCAAAAATAAACAAGCGTCAACATTTTCGGGAAAGAAAAGATTGTTTTTTGTTTGCGCGTTGTGATATAATAGACCTCCTCGGAAACTACTCACGGCGGCGTAAACGGTCTTTTTTCCGTCCTGCCGCGCAAAAAATGCTCGCAATAAACAAATTATTCCTGTGCTTTTTTACTTGCGGGACGAAAAAAATCCTCGTTTATCCGCTCGCGGCTAGTTTCCGAGGAGGTCTAATAATTGTAATGGGTGTGATGGGAGGAATCCTTATGCAAAAGATGAATCGTTCCTTCTTTGAACGCGACACCGTAACCATCGCGGGCGAGTTGCTGGGCAAGACCCTGGTCCGCGCGTCGGCGGACGGCATATGTTCGGGCAGGATCGTGGAAACGGAAGCGTACCTGGGTCCTTTGGACAAGGCGGCGCATACGTCGCGCGGCAGGACGGCACGGACAGAGGTGCTGTTCCAGGGCAGCGGGCTTGCGTACATCTATCTGATTTACGGTATGTACTGTTGCCTGAACTTTTCCACCGGTCCAAGGGACAAGCCCGAATGCGTACTGATCCGCGCACTGGAGCCGCTTGACGGCCTGCCGCTGATGAAACGGCGCAGGAGCACGGATAAAATGCGAAATCTTTGCTCAGGCCCCGGCAAGCTTTGCATGGCGTTGGGGTTAGGCAGAGAGCAAAACGGCGAGGATCTATGCGGCGAACGGCTTTTCGTGCTGGACGGCGGGCCGATTGCCCCCTCTGAGATAGCGGTCTCGCACCGTATCAACGTGGACTACGCGGAGGAAGCGGCTGCATTCGATCTGAGGTTTTTCGTCAGGGGAAATCCGTATGTCTCAAAATAAATGAGAACCTGTATTCATAAGGATGAATACAGGTTCAAAAAGAGTCGATATCAGACTTTCACAGGAAGCCTGTCAGGAAGCCTGTTTTTATCGGTTGTTATTCCGGTCACGGTCTCTGTCGTTGTCCATGTCCGGCCGCGTGTCTGATATCCGGCCGTCGTTCGGATCAAGCATATCGTGGTCGCTTAACCTTTCCGAAACGTCTCTGGACAGATCTTCGCCGAAGCTGTGGTCGTCCGTCGATGTGCGGTTGTGATCGGTCAGATTGTGGTCGGTCAGGTCACGGTCGGTAAGATTGTGATCCGTGCTTAACGGATGCGTACTGCTCGTGGTTCTGTCGTCAATTGTTCTCCCGCAGCCCGAAAACGCGGCGCAGGCAAGAATAGCGGCCAGCATGAGCGGAATTATGATTTTCTTCAAATCGTACACTCCTTAATCAATTTGTCAGGGTTCGTAAACTATTATGGCCGAAAAAAAAGTGTTTATTCAAAGCGCTTTACATAAAATTTGACAAAAAAAGCAACCGCCCTATTGGACGGTTGCTTTGCCAGACTTCTTTAAAAGAAATCTGATGTGTCGGCATCGACCTATCTTCCCGGGCAGTCACCCACCAAGTATTTTCGGCACGAATGAGCTTAACTTCCGTGTTCGGGATGGGAACGGGTGGACCCTCATCGTCATAGACACCGACTTGCTCAACGAAAAGAATTATATCACACTGTTTTGAAAAAAGCAAGTCTTTTTTTAAATTTTTTTGCTATTTTTTAAAAGTTTTTGATTTTCTGAATTGAGCACAATATCACGAGAATTTGATATATAATTGTGGTTGGATTTAAGTAACCACTACTAATTCTTAACGGAGGCCGCCATGCGAATCGCCGGATTTAGAAAACTGAGCCTGCTCGACTATCCCGAAAAGCTGTGCGCCACGGTTTTTACGCCGGGCTGCAACTTCCGTTGCCCGTTTTGCCATAACGCGTCCCTGGTCAGGGAACAGAAGCCGGGAGTCAGGTTTCAGGATGAGCTTGACGAGGAAGAGGTCCTTTCGTTTTTGGAAAAGCGCGCAGGCCTGCTCGACGGCGTATGCGTCACGGGCGGCGAGCCGCTTTTGTGGCCGGATCTGGAGGAATTCATTTCCCGCGTAAAAGCCTTGGGATTTCCCGTCAAGCTCGACACGAACGGCAGCTTCCCCGAAAGGCTCGAAGCCCTGCTTGACAGGGGACTCGTGGACTACGTGGCCATGGACATCAAAAATTCACTTCCGAATTACCGCCGGACGATAGGCGTGGATTGCTTCGACGCAAGCAGGATTGAGCGCAGCGTTAACCTTTTGCGCGAGGGCAAGGCGGAGTATGAGTTCCGCACGACCCTTGCGCGCGAGCTCCATGACGCCGAAAGCATCGCGGAAATCGGGCGCTGGCTCGACGGTTCGCCGGTATACAGCCTGCAAGCCTTTTGCGGCGACGGCGACCTGCTCGGGGACGGACTGAGCGCTTTCAGCAAAGAGGAGACGGAAGCGTTCAAGGAGCTTGTGCGCGGCAACTTCGGATGTGTCCATATACGTGGTATATGATATCTGCCTTAACACAATATATAGATGTACACAAAAAAATAATCGCATATATTGTGTTTACGCTATTGACAAACGAGAAACGCTTTGATATACTAAGGTTGAGGATCGGTGTTGGGGAGCGTCATCAAGAGGGGTGAAGCTTCAGGCGTTTTTCATGCCGAGGCAAAAAATTTTTAATAAGGGTGGATTGTAAAAAATGTACCAGGTGCTGAAGAGGGACGGCAGAATGGTCGCGTTCGATCTTGCGAAAATCACGGCCGCTATCACAAAGGCTTTCGAGTCGCAAAACAAAAACTATAACCGGGACATCGTGGAGATGCTGGCCTTAAAGGTGACGGCCGACTTTGAGGGTAAGATCAAAGACGGCGTCGTCAGCGTCGAGGATATCCAGGACAGCGTGGAGACCGTTTTGATCCAGGCCGGTTACGCTGACGTGGTCAAGGCGTATATCCTTTACCGTACCCAGCACGCCAAGATCCGTAATATCAAATCGACGATCCTTGACTGTACGGAGATTGTCAACAGCTACGTGCATCTGACCGACTGGCGCGTCAAGGAAAACTCCACCGTGACGTACTCCGTCGGCGGCCTGATTCTGAGCAACTCCGGCGCGATCACGGCGAACTACTGGCTGTCCGAGATTTACGACGAGGAGATCGCGAACGCCCACCGAAGCGCCGACATTCATATACACGACCTTTCCATGCTGACGGGCTACTGCGCCGGCTGGTCTTTGCGCCAGCTCGTGCAGGAGGGCTTGGGCGGCATCCCCGGCAAAATCACCTCGTCCCCCGCGAGCCATCTCGCGACGCTGTGCAACCAGATGGTCAACTTTCTGGGAATCATGCAAAACGAGTGGGCGGGCGCGCAGGCGTTTTCGTCTTTCGACACGTACCTCGCTCCCTTCATCAAGGCGGACAATATGACGTTCCGCGAGGTCAAGAAATGCATCGAGTCGTTTATCTTCGGCGTGAACACGCCCAGCCGCTGGGGCACGCAGGCGCCGTTTTCAAACATCACGCTGGACTGGACGGTTCCCGAGGACCTGGCCGAGATGAACGCTATCGTCGGCGGCAAGGAGATGGACTTCAAATATAAAGACTGCAAAAAAGAGATGGACATGATCAACAAGGCGTTCATTGAGATCATGATCGAGGGCGACGCCAACGGGCGCGGCTTCCAGTACCCGATACCGACGTATTCCATCACCAGGGACTTTGACTGGTCGGAGACGGAGAACAACAAGCTCCTGTTTGAGATGACGTCCAAATACGGCACGCCGTACTTTTCCAACTATATCAACAGCGATATGGAGCCAAATGACGTGCGCAGCATGTGCTGCCGCCTGAGGCTTGATTTGCGCGAGCTTCGCAAGAAGTCGGGCGGATTTTTCGGCAGCGGCGAAAGCACCGGCTCCGTCGGCGTGGTGACGATAAACCTGCCGCGCATCGCGTACCTTTCGGAGGACAAGGATGAATTCTTCCGCCGCCTTGACAGGATGATGGACATCGCGGCGCGTTCCCTCAAAATTAAGCGGACGATCATTTCAAGGCTGCTGGAGGAAGATCTGTACCCGTACACAAAGCGTTATTTGGGAACCCTTGAGAACCATTTCTCCACGATAGGGCTTATCGGCATGAACGAGGCGGGTCTCAACGCCAAGTGGCTGGGGGCTGACCTGACTCACCAAAAAACGCAGGAGTTCGCGAAGGCCGTCCTGAATCATATGCGTGACCGTCTGGCGGACTATCAGGAGGAATACGGCGACCTGTATAATTTAGAGGCGACTCCCGCCGAATCAACGACCTACCGTTTGGCGAAGCACGACGCGAACCTTTGCCCGGGAATCAAGTCCGCGTCAGGCGACGGCGGAACGCCCTACTACACAAACAGCTCGCACCTGCCCGTGGGCTACACGGACGATCTGTTTGAGGCGCTGGCCATTCAGGACGAGCTTCAAACGCTGTACACGTCGGGCACGGTATTCCACGCCTTTTTGGGCGAAAAGCTGCCCGACTGGAAAGCCGCCGCGAACCTCGTGCGTAAAATAGCCGAGAACCACAAGCTGCCCTATTACACCCTGTCGCCCACCTATTCTGTCTGCCTGGGCCACGGTTATATCCCGGGCGAACGCCATACGTGCCCCGAATGCGGCGCGGAGACCGAGATATACAGCCGCATTACCGGCTACTACAGGCCCGTGAAAAACTGGAACGAGGGCAAGTCGCAGGAGTTCAAGGAGCGTAAGCTGTACAACGTGGGCAATCCGTCCGCCGCCGGGTCAAACGGCGCGGCGAGCGTAAAAAGACCGGACGAATCTCAAGGCGCGGCGCCGGGAAGCAGGCTGATGCTGTTCACGACGAAAACCTGCCCGAACTGCACGGTCGCGAAGAAGATTCTTGATGACGCGGGCATAGGCTACGACACTGTTGACGCGGAGGAGAGAGCCGACCTGAGCGTGCGGTACAGCGTCAGGCAGGCTCCGACGCTTATGGTCGTGAACGGGCCGGACGCGGAGAAAATTGTGGGCGCGTCGAATATAAAGAAATTTGCGGTAAACTATAGATAAATATGCGGGGGCGGACAACTTCTGTCCGCCCCCTAGGTTTTTTGCATTTTGAAATAAAGGAAGGTGCACTTTTTGCACGATATCATCATTATAGGCGCGGGCTGCGCCGGCCTGACCGCCGCCGTATACGCCTGCCGTGCGGGAAAAAGCGTCCTGGTGCTGGAAAAAGAAACCTTCGGCGGGCAGATCGCCTTTGCCGCCGAGGTTGAAAATTTCCCGTCCATCAAACGGATCAGCGGCGCGGCGTTCGCGAACAACCTGTTTGAGCAGGCAACAGACGCGGGCGCGGAGATCGGGCTTGAGGACGTGCTGCGCGTAATTGATAAGGGCGATACAAAAACCGTTGTCACGGAGGACGGCGAGCACGAATGCAAGGCCGTCATCATCGCCACGGGCGTGACGCGCGGGCGGCTGGGCGTTCCCCGCGAGGAGGAGCTGACCGGCGCGGGCGTCTCCTACTGCGCCGTGTGCGACGGGGCGTTTTTCAAGGGTAAAAGCGTCGCGGTGGCCGGCGGCGGGAACACCGCCTTGCAGGACGCCGCGTATCTGTCCGAGCTTTGCGAAAAGGTTTACCTCATACACAGGCGGGACTCTTTCCGCGCCGAGAAGCGGCTTGTGGACGCGGCGGCACAAAAGCCGAACGTCGAATTTATACTGAACTCCGTTGTGAGCGGGCTTGTAGGCGGCGACGCGCTAACCGGCGTGCTTGTAACGGATAACGCGTCTAAAAACAGCGTGACCCTCCCGGCGGACGGCCTGTTCGTCGCGGTGGGACATGTTCCGAACAACGGGGCCTTTGCCGATTTGGTGGAGCTTGACGGCGCGGGCTTTATCGTCGCGGGGGAGAACTGCAAAACCTCCGCGGACGGCGTTTTCGCGGCGGGGGACTGCCGCCAAAAGGAGGTCCGCCAGCTGACGACGGCGGCGGCGGACGGGGCGGTGGCTGCGCTCCAGGCATCAGGGGTCAGGAATTATTGAAAAGTGGTTTGTCTGCAGGCTTCAGGAGCGGTCAGGCGACGCAATGCGTTGCCTGACTTTCCACCCGCAGGGATTGCCCTCGGCGTACCCTACAATCCGCACCAAACGCGCCATAAAATTATTTTCGTACATTTGCCGTGATCGGTTACTTAAAAATCCTTGATTTTCCACGGACTTTCATATATAATGATGATGTAATTAAGAAGCTGAAAGAAAAATCCGCCTTAAATTGCAACAGGAGGGAAAATCTTGAAAAAGAATTTTAAAAAACTGCTCTGCGCCGTCATAGTGGTCGCCCTGCTCGTTTCGGCAGTGGTCGTATCGCATACGGTAACGGGGGCCGAACCCGCTAAGTCGTCGCCCCTGAGCGTTTCCGTGCGCCTGACAAAAAAGCCCCTCAGCCTTTTCGGCATCGCAGAGGTCGCGGTCACGGTCACGAACACAAGCGGCGCCGTGATTCAAAACGTCAGCGCAAAGCCTGTCTTTGATCAGCTGAGGCCGTATGACGACGCCTCTGAATTCAAAAAAGAGGTTTCCGTACTGGCCCCCGGCGAATCCTTAAAGTTCAGCTACAAAGCCGTATTGAGCGAAAAAAGCCCGTTCCTCAGCATGAACTCGGCGCTTTTCCTCACCGTTATCAACATGCTGAGGTTCAGAACCTCCGCGCCGCGTGAAGCTACAGTTAATGAACAGGGACGCACCTTTGCGAAAGATCTCACCGCGATAAAATTCGGAACCTACAGCGCCACCAACATCGTGTATGTCTGGTACAAGGACCCCAACCCTCCCGTTGAGGGCCTGATCGTCAACCAAATCTACGGCATCGGCAGCAGGGACGACGACAGCCAGGCGGGCTCGCATTCGTTTGTAGAGCTCTATAACCCCACGGAGAAACCCGTAAGGCTGAACGGCTGGAGCTTGCAGGCCGCCGGAAACGGCGCTGACTGGAGCGTTCTGCCGCTTGAGGGTATCCTCCCGCCCAACTGCTCTTTCCTGGTCGTCCTTACGATGTATTCAAACAGCTTAACCCCACGGCTTGTCCTTGACCCCGGGGCGGCCGACATGATCTGGCCGGACACGTTCTTCCCCAACAAGGGGCTGAAAGTTGCGCTCATAAAGGGCGTACAGCCGCTGACCGTGGAAAATCCGTTTGACATCGACGGCAGCGGCACGAAAGCACCCGGATACGCCGACATGATCGGCGTGGCGGGCAACGACGCCGGAAACACCATCGACGGCTATGAGTTCGGCTACCGCGGCATACAGTCAAAGCAGGTGGCCATACGGCGCATCAATTTCGTTGACACGGATAACAACATACTCGATATTGAGGGCATCGACTACCGCACCGCCGATCTCGAAAAGTACAGGCCGCGCTGCCTGGCGGACGGCCCGATCCTACCCGAATCCAGCGAAGATCCCGAGCCTGAGGGCGAGGGACTCATCGTCAACCAAATCTACGGTATCGGCAGCAGAGACGACGACAGCCAGGCGGGCTCGCATTCGTTTGTGGAGCTGTACAACCCCACGGGGGAGACCGTTAACCTGAGCGGCTGGAGCTTGCAGGCCGCCGGAAACGGTACGAACTGGAGCGTTTTGCCGCTGGAGGGCACCATCCCGCCCAACTGCTCTTTCCTGGTTGTCCTTACGATGTATTCAAATACAGCTACGCCGCGGCTTGTTCTTAACCCGCAGGCAGCCGATATGCTTTGGCCTAACGTGTTCTTCCCCAATAAAGGACTCAAGGTCGCGCTGATGAAAGGCCTGGGGCCGCTGACTGTGCCCAATCCCTTTGACATCGACGGCGAAGGCACGAAAGTCCCCGGCTATTCCGACATGATCGGCGTGGCGGGCAACGACGCGGGCAACACCATCGACGGCTGCGAGCTCGGCTATCGCGGCATCCAGTCAAAGCAGGTGGCCATACGGCGCATTAATTTCATTGACACGGACAATAACATACTCGACATTGAGGGCATCGACTACCGCACGGCGGACATGGTGAAATACGGCCCGCGCTGCCTGGCTGACGGCCCCGTCCTGCCTGAACCCGGCGGAGATCCCGAGGGCGAGCCGCTTCCCGGCACAATGCCCCGTGTGGACATCAACCTGCTCGACGGCAAAGTCAAGAGCGACATCAACACCAAGGAGTTTTATCTGGGCGCGCACATAGGCATCAAAAACGCGGGCCAGTACAATGTGTCGCTGCGTTCGGCTGGCGTTCGGCTGCGCGGCAACTCCACCGCCGGGCTTGAGAAAAAGCCTTTCCGCATCAAGTTCGATACCAGCGTCTCCATGTTCGGGCGCCCGAAAGAAAAAAGCTGGACGCTGATCGCCAACCACATGGACTACAGCCTCATGCGCAACTTCGCGGCATACAACATGCACGCCTACCTCACCCCGCCGGGCACGTTCACATCTCTGGCGATTCCCGTAGAGGTCTATATCAACGGACAATACGAAGGCGTTTACACCTTGTGCGACCAGATGAAGGTGGGCAAGGGCCGCGTAGATATCAGCGAGGAAATACTGGAGCCGGAAAACACTGACTACATGCTTGAGCTTAATTATCGCGCGCCCGACGACACCCCGGGCGAGGAGGGCAGCCGCTGGTTCCGGGTGGAGGTCAATGACGCGGAATTCCTGTCCCGCTGGCCGTGGGGCGGCGCGGAACGCTTCATCTACGACTTAAAGAGCCCCGATCCCGATGACTGGTTCCTGCCGGAGCATGTGGCTTACATGAAGCAATACATGCAAAGTGTGCAGGACGCCCTCGAAGCGGGCGACTGGGAAACGACTCAGGCGCTTGTTGACGTTGAAAGCTTTATTGACTTCTTCATGGTGACAGAAGTCTTTAAAATGGGCGACGTAGCGGGATTCAGCGTCTTTATGAGCAAGCCCGCCGGAGGTAAGCTTACGGCAAGCTCCGTCTGGGATTTCGACCTTTCGGCCGGCAGCGCCGGACATTACCCCTATAAAGCGGACAAGGGCTTTTGGGCCGAGCGCGTCAACTACATGTTCGCCGGGCTGATGATGATCCCCGAATTCTTTGATCTGTATACCACCCGGTATCTGGCCGTGTATGAGGATCTGGAGAGCTACCTGGTCAATTTGATCGACGGTACATATGAAACCTACGGCGAGGCTTTTGAGAGGAACTTTGAGCGCTGGGACAACCTCTTGGGCAACACCGCGTTCTCCCCTAACCCGTGGGCGACGTACGAAATGCTGGTTATCCCGACCTTTGAGGGTCAGGTGGATTATCTGCGCGACTGGCTCGTTCTGCGCATCAACTGGCTCGCCGATGTCTACACAGCTCGCCGTGCCGGAGCGGATTATGACACTTTTGAGGATTATACGCCGCCATTTGTTAAAGTTCAGTAAAAGTCTTGAAAAAAATATACTCACGAGGAAACAGCCTCCTCGAGCGTGTTGACAAAGTAGTAAAAAGTGATTGAAACAATTGTGTCTCAATCACTTTTTTACTTGTGATATGCTTGTGAAATTTATTGAAATATGCTATTGTAATTAATTAACTTAAAAAAAGCAGTTAAGATATGTTATGATATCAGTTGAACTGCCTGCCGCTTTTTTTATTTCCCCCTTGCCATACATTTCCTCGCCATGCTATACTTGCGTCAACAAATTATGGAGCGTGAGGCAAATGGATTGGCAGATACATAAAGAGCTTTCGCACACGGTGACACGATCAACGTCAAGGTGGGTGACGTTGCCGAGGGCAAAAGCGGCAAGTTGTATCATGTGTTTGGTATGAGGATGATGAGAATGACAAGTATGAACTACCGGGATGGAGGGAGATGGAATAAGAAACCTTTAAGAAACATGGCGTGAAATCAATGAACTGCTTCATCGGTAAACAGAATACTTTTGTCCCTAACTATAAATAAATGAGACGCTTTTGACGGTTGTAAATTGCTTTTTGGAAAATTCAACATAATAAACACCAAAGCCTCTGTAGCCTTGAAAAATAAGGCCACAGAGGCTTAATGTTTTGGAGCTGGTGGACGGACTCGAACCCCCGACCTGCTGATTACAAATCAGCTGCTCTACCAACTGAGCTACACCAGCAATGAAACAAATACAGTATGAACGCTCAAACACTATATCATAAATCCGGCAAAACGTCAATACCTAATTCAAAAAACATAAAAATATACCCCGCCCGCCGTTCAACCTCCGTTCAACGCGAATTTCGCGTCATTCGGCTTATTCGTCCAAATTTCCCTTGCCATTTCCCCGTGTTCTTGGTATTGTAATACTCTCAAAAAACCAAACCAGTCTGAAACGCAACAGTTTCAGACTGGTTTTTCCATTTCAAATTGAATAATTGTAATATTCTTTTTGCCGTTGAAATAAGTTGTATAAAGAACTTATAAACGGGGTGGGAATGATGGACAACGTTAATGTCGAGGAAAAAAAGAAAATCACATTGTCAAAAGAAATACAGCTTGAAATGTTGAAATTCTTTATGAGAACGTCAATCCCAAGAATAAAGCAAGAAAAATTAGAAAAAGAGAAAGCCGAACAAGCCGAAAACCTATCGGACAAATAAAAAACGATAGGAGCGGTAAACATGGAAACAGCGATTTATGTCAGGGTTTCGACCGAGGAGCAGGCACAAGAGGGCTATTCAATCAGGGCACAGGAACAAAAACTAAAGGACTTCGCAAGGGTCAAGGACTGGTCAATTTACAAAATCTACAGGGACGAGGGTATCAGCGGAAAAAACATCACGGAACGCCCCGCCATCAATGAAATGCTGGCGGATATTAAAAGCGGAAACGTTCAAAATGTGGTTGTGTTCAAAATAGACCGTTTGACGAGAAGCACAGCCGATTTAGTTTATTTGGTGGACTTTTTCAACCAATATAACTGTGCGTTTAATTCACTTTCGGAAAGTATTGACACGCAAACAGCTTCGGGGCGTATGTTTATTAAAATCATTGGAATTTTCGCCGAATTTGAACGTGAAAACATCATTGAAAGGGTAAAACTGGGCCTTGAAAAGAAAGTCAAAGAGGGTTATTGCCTTTCTTCCCGTTGTTCCAGCTATGGCTACACAAGAAAAAATGGCGAAAAAATACAAGAAATTGATGAGCAGGAAGCACAAGTAGTCAGGGATATTTTTGATATGTATGTGAATCAGGGAATGTCATTAACAAAAATCGCCAAACGACTGAACATATTGAATGTGCCTACAAAGAATAATGGCACATGGTCATCAAGTCTTGTTAGCCGTTTAGTCTCAAACTGTAATCATATTGGAAATGTGCGACATCATATGAACAATAAAGAATTAATTAGAGAATATGAGGGACAGCACGAAGCGATTATTTCAGAGGAATTATTTAATGAAGCACAAAAGCTACTTGCAAAGAACATGAAAATAAGCAAAACCAAAAAGCCAAAGGACGAAAACTATTTTTCGGGCATTCTTATTTGTGGAAAATGCGGAAGCAAATTGAGTACGCACAGCATATACAAAACGTTAAAAAACGGCGATACATCTTGCTGTAGCAATTACCGTTGCCCTAAACACCTTGTAAGTGCTTGCACGATTGGAAATATGAGTCATAAAAAAGTAGATATAGCATTTCAGCAATACATTGACAATATTGCTCTTGAGGGTGCGAACGAAATTGAATTGCAAAAGCAAGACCAACAAAGACAAGACCAGTTAGCACAGATTGAAGCATATCAAGAAAAATTGCGACAGCTTGACACAAAAGAACGTGAAGTTTTGAACCGATATGTAGATAATGAAATTGAGTTTGAAGAATATACAAGCATGAAAAACAGGGTTCGCAACGATAAACAATTTGTGCAATCAGAATTAGACAAACTGCAAATTTCAGAAACGGAAGAACCGACCATAAAAAGGGAAGATATTATTTCAGACTTAAAACAGAATTGGCAACACCTGAGCAAAAATGAAAAAAGGCAATTTCTTTTGAAATTCGTTAAAAAAATCGTGATTGTAAACGAAAAACAAGAGGGCGAATATCACGGCACGGTTAGGATTTTAGATGTGATTTTTCATTCAAATTGAGAGTGCATGAGCGACCCCGCCCCGACCTCATTATGAAGTCGGGGCGGGGTGTTATGTTTAATTCACATTAAAATAGCCTACACCATTTTCACCTAAAACTTGCACGGGCGTTGCATGGTCGATTGTGGTTCCATCACCAAGCTGACCATGCCCATTCGAGCCCCAAGCCCAAAAACCACCATCAATTTTGATTGCTACAGTATGATTTTGGCCTGCTGATACACATTCCCAGTCGTTATCTTCTCCGATACGAACGGGAGAATGTCTGTCTATTTTTGTGCCATCGCCAAGCTGACCATACTCATTCCATCCCCAAGCCCAAAGGCTACCGTCGGTTTTTATTGCTATTGTGCTACGAAAACCTACTGTTACGCTTGACCAATCGTTATCTGTGCCTATGCCAACAGGGAAGTATCTCGTCAATGTTGTTCCGTTGCCAAGCTGACCGAACATATTATTTCCCCAAGCCCAAAGACTGCCATCGGTTTTGATTGCCCTGCCCGTCGATACGAATTTCCAATCGTTATCTGTACCTATGCGGACAGGGAAGCGTTTACGTACACTTGTGTCGTCTCCAGGATAACTGGCAAAATATCCTCCCCAAGCCCAAAGACTGCCGTTAGTTTTTATTGCTACTGTGTGACCATAACCCGCCGTGATGCTTACCCAATCGTTATCTTTACCGATACGAATAGGGGATAGTTTATCGGTCTCTGTGCTGTCACCAAGTTGACCCACGTAATTCCAGCCCCAAGCCCAAAGGCTACCATCGGTTTTAATTGCTACGGTATAATTTTCGCCTGCTGATACACGCTCCCAATCGTTGCTTTTTCCGACGCGGACGGGAGAGTGTCTGTCTATTGTTGTGCCGTCACCAAGCTGACCGAAGTTGTTTTCCCCCCAAGCCCAAGCCGTACCATCGCTTTTTAATGCAATTGTATGTTTACCCACTGCCGATATAGCTATAACATTATCAACATTTGATTTTACAGGAGAAACGCTTGATGTCGTAGTGCCATTACCAAATTGACCGACTGAATTGTCTCCCCAAGCCCAAACTGTGCCATCGCTTTTCAGTGCAACAGTATGGCCATATCCTGCCGCAATCATGGGGGTAGTGGTAAACTGTTCGGACAAATATTCTTTATCAAGGCTCCAATCGTCATGACCAAATATTTCAAGCTTTGCCGAATTGTAATGTTGATATTCAAATGGGAAAACATCACTCAACATAGCAGTAAATCTGTCGCCTGGATAACTATCATCTTCTCCATGTTTGTTTTTTGCAGTAGTTACGGCCTGTTTTACAGTATTAAATTCACTATTACTATCTTTCTTGACTAATTCGTCAAATATAGTTTCGCACATATCAATATCGTATTTTCTAAATACACTGTTTTCATAGGCTAAAATGGTTTTTATTCCATGTTGTATAAAAAAATCAATCAATTGCCTATCTTCTGCACTATGACACGTACCAAGATACAACAATGCATTGTCAAAATATGTATCCGCATAATGTTCATAAAAAAATTCAGCTGTTACCGCATACGTTTCACCACCTTCTGCAAATGCATATATAATTTTGTATGGTTCAGCAATCATTTCAGTTTCATATTTTTCGTTCAAAATGCTACTTCTTGGTATGCTTAATGCAAAAGCATATTGCCCGTTTTCTTCACGTATCATTCCATGACTATTTAGAATAAGAACTTTATAATCAGCCAATCTTTTCATAGTTTCTATTGTCACATCAATATTGTCAAGATTTGTGGAAAAGACATAGTTGTCGGTAGCATTTTCTATTTTTTGAGCCGCATTATCAAAAACAGGAGTGTTGCTCTCTTTTGCGAAATAATACGGCTGTAATGTCATAATATTGAATTTGTTTGTTTCTTGGATTATTGAACTATTAGTTGTTGATAAAGCTGTAGCTGTAGCCAAGAAAGAGGTTATATCTATCTCCTGCCGTGAATTAACTCGTGCATATACGCCAGCCCAAGATATAAGATATGGCACACCTGTGTTAAGCGTTATCTCCAAGCAACTATGATTGTAAGAATATTTTTTAATATTATTGTTCTTTACTTCGTTATCAACATAATCTTTTAATTTCTTAGCAACGTTAGCTTTGGTACTGCTATCGACTATACTTTTTACATCTTTATCTAATTTATCAATCATATCCAAAGTGTCTTGCCAAACATAACCAGAAAATTCTTCGATGTCTCCATACCACACTCTAACCGTATTAGCAATACTAGTACCCGCAAACTTAACCGTTTGATTGGTGTCAAAAAATGCCCTGCCATCGTTAAAGTTGTTTTCTCCCATCGAAAAGCTTATACTAAACAATCGCACAAAAATTAGCACTAGCTTTTGCACCCAATTTAGCGATACATTATCAGGGCTTATAGTAGCCTTGTAGCTAAATTCTGTGCTTTGGTTTGGTACAAGGCTTTTGACGTTAACTGATGTTGTGTTTTTTCCTAAAGGTGCAAGGTCGTTAAACAAAACTTGTGTACTAACGTTGTTTACCCTTTTGTTGCTGGTATTTGTAATTTTAACAGTAAATACCGCCGTGTCAATTTTATTGTACTTTTCTTTATTTGACGAAATTTCCACCTTTAGCGGAGCTTGTCCGTTTGCCGTTGCTGTGTTTGCTGTCGCTACGCTTGCCGTTCCTGCCCCTGACGGCACTAACGCCCCCGCAAGCAACGGCAACGCCGAGAACACCAGCACGACCGCCAAAGCGATACACAACCATTTTTTCAAATTCTT
>Ga0123353_10003471_pt1 | contig 19932 bp, 12 predicted proteins | sample TergutLab28metaG_3_FD_92763 | JGI IMG/M metagenome (GOLD analysis project Ga0123353, IMG submission 92763) | Labiotermes labralis P3 segment gut microbial communities from Petit-Saut dam, French Guiana - Lab288 P3 | ecosystem: Host-associated > Arthropoda: Insects > Digestive system > Gut ... | reverse complement strand
CGAATACCGTATTTTGGAATTTATCGTGATACGGGGGAGTGTATTTTAGCAGAGATTGAAGCAGGTGAAACGCTTACGTTGTTAACAGCAAGCGTATCCGGAAAATTAAACTCATATAATTATATTTTCCCTACTTTTATACTTAGGGGCAATTCCTCGTTAGCTATGTTCGGCACAACAGGAAATGAAGCTGAACTGCCGGTTGTGGAACAATTTATTACCGATATATGCCCAACGGTTCGCTACAGCTTCCTGACAACAGAGTACAAGGGATACTCGGGCATGGCTCGATATATACACGAAAAGCTCATTCGAGCCGAAACCATTAGCAGGATAAGTATAGCATCTACTGATATTCCTTTATACATAGATTTAGTAGGCAGTGTAAAAGGACAAAAGTTTTTTCTAAGCGTTTCATACGCAGGTCAAAACATCATGTCACCCTACTCGGATGCGATGAAAATGGTGGAGAACCTTGCTCAACACGGCGTGATGCATCAAGTAATAAACTATCAAGGTTGGTTTAACCGCGGTTATTATCATGATGTACCAAATCGTATAATACCGATCCGAGGTTTAGGTACTATTAAAGATATGAAAGTGCTTGCGGATAAACTGTCTGTTCTTGGAGGAAAACTATATGCGGATGTTGCGTTCCAGCGTGTTACATATGACTCCAGACGTTATAATATGCGTTTAGAAACCTCGCGTTATTATGCCGGCGGGATGATCGCCGCGTACGGACAAGTCCATCCTGTTACTCTGTTTAAAACAGCATCCATGGGATACCCTGAAACGATATATAACCTTCTTTCTCCCCGATTCTTGGGCAGGTATGTCAGAAAATTCAACAACGCATTCCAACAATACAGCTTTTTAGGTCTTTCATTACGTGATTTGGGTGATGTTCTTCATTCAGATAAGAAGCGTTCAGAATACATCAACCGCGAGGAAGCCAAACTCATCGTACAAGATAGCTTGCAAACACTCTCCCAACACAACGGGGGATTACTCATATCGGGTGGCAATGCCTATTCCTTCAGCACAGCCGCTCACCTCATTAATGTACCTGTTTCACATAATGATTTTTACATTGTCGATGATGAAATCCCTTTTTATGAAATGATTATTCATGGTTGTATTCCTTATGCAGGACCTCCTGTAAACCTTAGTGATGTATACGATGAAACCGATCTCATCCTGCGATCTATCGAGTACGGTGCTTCACCGCATTATACATTCACTACAGTAAGCTCGAGTATGTTTAAATATACCGGTTTAAACCGTTTTTACAGTACGGATTATGTCAATTGGAGAGATTCCGCTGTTCGGGTTTATCATCAAATTAACGCGGCATTATCTACAGTCTACGGAAGTACTATTCTTTCTCATGAGATACTCCAAAATGACCTTCGACTCATTCATTATGATAACGGAACAGATATATTTGTTAATTACTCCGATCAACCAATATACCATCAAGGAATGCTTGTAAATGCGAAAAGTTGGGCTGTGAAGGAGGTAGAAAGATGAAAATGGCTACCAAAAAGAAAATAGCCGGCTTGCTCTTTGTATCGCCCTTTATTATCGGGTTTTCTTCGTTTTATTTGCGTGGCTTAATCCAATCCATACAGTTTAGTTTCTCAAACATCGCCATTGGCCAAGGGTCTTCATCAGGGTATATTTTATCGTTTAACGGTATAAAACAGTACTTGTTTGCCTTTACCGAACATGGTTCTTTTAAACAAGTATTAACGGAATCCATCCTCGATATGATTATCGATGTGCCGTTAATTATTTTTTTCAGTCTCTTCATGGCTCTGTTGCTCAACCAACAGTTTAGAGGGCGTACACTTATTCGTGCCATATTCTTTCTGCCTGTCATTTTTAATTCGGAAGCCATCCGATCTGCTATTGATATGGCTCGATCCATGATGATGGGTGGCATTAGCCCTGTTTCAGTAGAGATAAAAACAGCTGCAGGAAGTGGTTTACTAAACGCACGGTATTACTTGAATATTTTACAAGAGTTGGCATTACCGGCTGCTTTATTAGAATATCTCATGGGAGCAATAGTGCGGATTAACCGTATTATTACAGCTTCCGGCGTACAACTGGTGATATTTATCGCTGCATTGCAGGCTATTTCCCCTTCATTGTATGAAGTAGCTAAGATTGAAGGTGCTACAGCTTATGAAACCTTTTGGAAAATTACTTTCCCGATGGTATCACCATTAATTGTAACCAATATTGTATATACCGTAGTGGACTCATATATGTCCAGCAGAATAGTAGATCTTTCTTATCGAACAATTTTCGAGTTTCATAATTATTCATTAGGTTCCGTGTTCAGTCTGGTAAGCATGATAACAGTCTGTGCTTTACTTTTCGTTATCTGCAGAATAATCTCAAAACATACCTTTTATTATCATTAAGGTGGCGGAGGTTAATGAGCGATGATTGTCAAGTTAATTCATAAACTGTCTTTAAAACTAGGAACGATACGATTTGATAAACGGCTGAAAAATGAGAAGCAGTATATCATAAATGTTTCAACCGGTTTTCTATATAAACTTATGCGATCGGCAATATTGCTGGCGATCTCATATGTTTTGCTGAGTCCGTTCATTGGTATAATAGCCAGTTCTTTTTTCTCAAATGCCGATAAGTATAGCCCTATTGTTTATCTTATACCGCAAGCGCCAACACTTGAAAAGTATCGACTCACCATAGCGAGACTAGATTTTTGGAATGTATTGGGTAATATGCTTGTTTATGTTTCGCTTTTAACACTGATTCAAGTTTTTATCTGTTCGTTGGTGGGGTATGGTTTCGCGCGGTTTACTTTTCCATTTAAAAAGCTGCTGTTCGCATGCGTCATTGTCATGATTGTTATACCGCCACATTCGGTGATGCTCCCCCTATATATGTCCTTCCAAAACTTTAACCCTTTTGGCATTATATCGTTATTAAACGGCGGTCACAGCTTAAATCTTTTATCTACACCATTTCCTATGATCATCATGACTCTGTTCGCTTGTGGATTACGGTCCGGTTTATATATCTATATTTTTAATCAATTCTTCAGAGGTCTTCCCAAGGAAATTGAGGAAGCCGCCCTCATCGACGGCGCGGGTTTATTCTATACATACTTTTTTGTTATGATACCCAATGCCATGCCATCAGTTGTAACCGTATCGTTGTTTTCATTGGTGTGGCAATACAACGATACCTTCTTCGCGAGGCTCTTTCTTCTTAGCCCGGAGATATCACTTGGTAAAAAAATTAACAGTCTCCAAGCAAATCTTGTTAACCTTGATCGTATTTTAGATCCATCCATATCTATGTTATACTTATATGCAGGAATTGTTTTGACTATTACACCTTTGATTATTCTATATTCCGTTTTGCAAAAAAGATTCATAGAGGGGGTCGAACGCAGCGGCATAGTCGGTTAATATTCCCGGATTGTATGTCTCAAGGCAGGATCAGAAGTTGATGAAGGGGGGAAAGAGGTTTTAACAATATGAATGGTATTCAACAGGTCTACGAAAAATCTATAACGAAAGGAAGAGGAATGAACATGAGGAAACCAGGATTACTCAAAACAGTGTTTATAGGAATGCTTCTTTGTATTCTATTGACTGTCATTCCATTCGCCGCATGGATGGAAGAAGATATCGTCACACGTATCGATTTTTTAAACGGGAACATAGGGTTCTTGGCATTAGATGCTTCACCGGTTGATGCGTCGCCGGATACCACCATGGAGTTGGTAGATTATAATGGGGGGAAGGCAGTAAAAATATCACCGGATGGATCAGCTGCTCCTTATGTCATAATTGATGCATCCAGCCTGCTCACTGAAGCCATTACTGATTTAGTTACGATGCGAGTCTCCATCGCAACTGAACATCATAGCGGCACATTCTATGCTGTATCAGGCGATATTATCGCATATAGCGGTGTTGATAGGGCCGAGTCAAAAAGTCCCTGGTCTGTGTATCTGGCTACGAAAAACCCCAATAACGCGATAGTGGCATTGAATACACCAGCGAAACGTTTTGTGCCTGACGCGTATAACTACTTCGTTATCAGTAAAAAAGACGATAATGGGTTAAACGCAAAAGAAGGTCCGGTAGCCTTATATCTTTTATCCATCGAGTTTTTTGATGAAAATGATCAACTCCTACCTGTAAATGCGGAAGCCGTTTTTAACCCGCCTGAAGGTTTTGGTGAAAAAGGCGAATCTTCTCTGTATACACTTTTGAATGAAACAACTATTGATGGCGCGGTAGGGTCAACCCCGGGTGGCTGGGGGCAGGCTGTTTCTATGGAAACCGTTCGTGCAGGCGGCATTATTGAGCCGGGTTGGTTTACGCCCGGTTTTGTGATTTCCGTTGCATATGAAAGCGAAAGTTCACCTGAAATCATCTTCCAAAGCTGGACTGATGGCAAACCGGATAGCGCCGGGTGGGCGAAAGTCGCTCCGCGTCTTGAAGAAAAAGGTATTGCTCAATTCTTCTACGATGATATTGTAAACGCTTTCGGCACCGATGATTTCGAGAGTTTCTTGGATAAGTTTAATGTAGGAGACACCGGAAACGCGATAACAGTGCTTAAGGTAAGTTACGGGCAAGGCTATCCGCCGCCTGTAATGATTTTAGATGAAACCGAAGTTGAGGGCGCTTCCGGTTCCTCTGCAGGCGGTTGGGGACAAGCTGTCGCAATGGATACGATACGCGGCAGCGGAATATTCGATCCGGGAATTCTCAAGCCGGGTTCGGTTCTAACGGTATTGTATGAAAGTGCAGGAATCCCTGAGATTATTCTACAAAGCTGGACCGACGGTAAACCCGATTCTGCCGGTTGGGCTAAAGTGGCACCCTTTGCATTAGGCTCCGGCATCGCGCAGTTTGCATATGATGACATTATTACTTCCTTTGGTACAGATGATTTTGACAGTTATCTGGATAAGTTTTATATTGGTGACACCGGCGAAGCATTAAATGTCATTAAAGCATATGTTGGTATACCGATACCTCCATTGGTGTCTGTCAACGATGAGTTTGAAATTGAAGGCGCTACGGGAACCTCGTCAGGTGGATGGGGGCAAGCCGTTGCATTGGAAAGCGTAAAGAACGACGGTGTTGTTCAAGCTGATTGGTTTACCGCAGGCAGCGTGATAACCGTTTTATATGAAAGCGATAATGTACCTGAGCTTATCTTTCAAAGCTGGACGGACGGCAATCCCGTCGGTTGGGCAAAGATTGCTCCCTTTACAACAAGAGCCGGTATAGCGCAGTTTGTATATGATGATATCGTCGCTGCCTTTGGTACAGATGATTTTATCACTTTCTTAGATAAGTTATATATCGGTGATACCGGTGCCGCGCTCACGGTGTATAAGGTAGCTATTGGTTATACTGGCGAAAAACCAATCACAACATCAATAAGCCAAGAAGAAACAAACGCAGAAGAAAGCGAAGCGATTTCTGAAACAGTTCCACTGAAACCGATTGTGGATGTAACCGACGAGTTCGTCATCGAAGGTGCGGGAGGTGTCTCATCTGGCGGATGGGGACAGGCTGTATCTATGGAAACCACTCGAAGCGGCGGTATAATAGAACCCGGTTGGTTTGTTCCGGGTAGTATCATTACCGTAACCTACGATAGCGCGAGTGCACCTGAACTGGTTTTCCAAAGTTGGACAGACGGTGCGCCGGTTGGATGGGCGAAAGTTGCACCCTTTGCGGGAGGCGATAACGTCGCACAGTATGATTATGCTACTATTGTTGAATCCTTTGGAACCGACGATTTTACTACTTTCTTCGATAAGTTTTATATTGGAGACACCGGCGAACCTCTCACAGTTGAAAAAGTAACTATTGGAACAGAGAGCCCGTTTGTAACCGAAGAGGAGAATCCTCCACAGCCGCCGGTTGCTTTAGTTGACTACTTTAATATAGAAGGCGCTACCGGTTCATCCGGAGGTTCTTGGGGACAGGCTGTTTCCTTGGAAACCACTCGAAGCGGCGGCATAATAGAACCCGGTTGGTTCGTTCCAGGGATAATAGTCCATGTAAACTATACCAGTGACAGTCCGCCCGAGGTTGTCCTTCAAAGCTGGACAGATGGAGCACCCGTAAGTTGGGCAAAAGTCACACCTTTCGCATGGGACGAAGACAATGCTCAGTTTTCTTATGAGGACATGATCATTGCCTTCGGAACAGAGGACTTGATATCATTCTTCGACAAGTTTTATGTGGGTGATACCGGAGCAACACTTGAGGTCTTTGGTGTTTCAATAGGAAACGCCGACTAACCTACTACAGTCTATAAAATTAAGGAGTGAACGCAGATGAAACAAAAGATGGCTTTCTTACTAACCATAATCCTATTGCTAACGATATCGATACCTATTATCCATGCCGGGAATGCGAGTGGATCGGTAAGATACACTTCTGATGGGAAGCGAATAATAACCATTGGCACATGGTATGATAAGTATTATGTTTCGAGGCATACGAGTATTTACGATAATGTGAATGTAGCTAATCCTGTTACAGCGCAAATGATGCTCGATAACATGCGTGCAATAGAAGAGAAATATAACATCGTACTGGAATACGTCAATATGACATTCCAGGGCATTCAAGAGAGTATATCTACCTCAATCATGGCAGGTGTCCCGGATGTAGATGTTTATGAGGTGGATCTCCAGTTCGGAATCCCCGCCGCGCTGAGTGGGTTAGGTGTGTCACTTGAAGAAATGGGACTTCAAGGCACGGATGTGTTTAATGAGCAAACCGTAGCCAAGTACCTGGATATAAACGGGATTGATGAGCATTCTCTGTTTATTTCATCACTCAACGACGTGAATGCCTACACCCTCGCTTTCAATATGAACCTTATAAAAGAAGCGAACCTGGAAAACCCTCAGGATTTGTATGATCGAGGCGAGTGGACTTGGGAAAAGTGGCGAGAGTACCTTATAGAATTGACAAAGGACACAGACAACGATGGTTCCATCGATGTATATGGATGGAGCGGTTATTGGACTAACTTGTTAACAGCACTGCTCTTTTCAAATAACACAACCATTGCCGGCGGACCTAATGAAACACTCTCTTCTTCTGCTACAATTGAAGTGCTTGATTTTATCAATACGATCTATAACATTGATAGAACCGCACGTCCTTGGGATCAATCCAACTGGGAAATCAACAATAAACTGTATGCTGAGGGGAAGTCTGCTTTTTGGATTGGCGCCCACTGGTTGTTCAGTGAACAGGGCGGTGCCGATCTGCCATTCGAAATTGGCGTAGTGCCATGGCCAACGGGACCTCATGGTAACGATGAAACGAATTTTTACAGTAATGTAAGCGGAAATTACTTCATGATACCAAAAGGAGTAGAAAACCCACGGTTAGTCTATGATGTGGTTTTTGACTGGCTCAATTGGTATAACTACGATCGTTCTGTCGCCGAGGACTTGGATTGGCATATGGATATGTATATGACTGATCGTAATTTTGAGTACGCTTTAATGATGACAAATCGAGCGGGATTCGATATTTGGCAGAGCTTAGGACTTGCAGATGGTTTATCATTAGTGCCCTTGATGGATGGACAAAAAACACCGGCTCAAATCGCAGAGGAATCCCGACAGCTTGTACAAGACGCATTAGATAACTATTTCAAGTAGAAGGATCCGATAGTGCCGATCATGCAGGAAGCGCAGTAACTGGTGATAAAGTTACTCCTGCAAGATACGGAAAGTTGGATGAAAGATCAAGAATCATGTCATTCAATAACATAACAGCACCCGATCTAATCGCAATGATGGGTGCTGGATGGAACCTTGGTAATACTATGGATGCAACCCGTGACGGTAGGGGAACGCCTTCTCAGTTTGAGACAGCATGGGGAAATCCGATTACCACGAATGACATGATTAAGTTGCTGGCCGATACCGGGTTCAGTACACTACGCATACCTGTAACATGGGATAAACATATTGGGGCAGGTCCTGAGTATCAAATTGAAGCGGAATGGATGAACCGTGTTCAAGAAATCGTAGATTACGGTATCGATAATGGTCTCATCGTCATCATTAACCTGCATCATGAAGATTGGATTTTCCCCTCATATGAAAGATACGACGAGATCGAGACTAAACTAGTGGCTGTATGGGCCCAAATCGCCGGGCGTTTTGGCGGATACAGCGAAAAGCTCATTTTTGAAACCATGAATGAACCTAGAATGCGCGGAACCGGCCAAGAATGGACGGGTGGTACATCGGAAGCAAGGGATGTTATTAACCGATGGAATGATACGATAGTCAAGACCATTCGCGTATCCGAAGGACATAACCCATTGCGGTTTATCATGGTACCCACTATAGCCGCTTCAGCCGAGGAGATACCACTGAAGGATTTTGTTCTGCCGGATGACAAGTATGTTATTGCGTCCATCCACGCATATACGCCATATAATTTCGCCCTTAATACAAACGCACCTAACGACAATGTATTTACATCCTCCACGGCAAGAGATATCGACACTCTATTTAAAAGGTTAGAGCACTACTTGCTATCTAATGGTATCTATGTTGTCATAGGTGAATGCGGAAGTGTAGAGAAAAATAATCTTGAATCGCGTGCCGATTGGGCTGCGTATTATTCCGGAAAAGGCGCTGAATATGGCATACCTTGTATATGGTGGGATAATGGGGCACAAATAACACCAAAAGGAAATGAAGGTTTTGGCATCATGGATAGACGCCGTTTGACATGGTGGTATCCGAGCATCGTTGAAGCATTCTTAATACCCTACCAAGACAGGTAGTAAGGTTGAGAGCTATTTATTCTCACTCATAATGAATTACAAGGAGGCTGCCAATAAAGCAGCCTTCTTGTATGTCTTATCGAAATAGTGTCAAGGAAGGTATATTGGGCTTCATCGGATAGGTTGCATTGTGCCTTATAACAGGTATTTTGAGATATAGTCCTTAATCAAGTCGATCCTAATAATATCTTGTGTCATGGTGTCTCTGTTGCGAATGGTTACATTTCGGGTGTCTTGCGTAGAAAAATCTATCGTGATGCAAAAAGGTGTACCAATTTCATCTTGTCTGCGGTATCGTTTGCCAATAGAACCGGTATCATCATAGTCTACATAAAAATCCTTAGATAATTGCGTATAAACTTCTGTTGCCAGCGCTCCAAGTTTGTTTTTTTGTAATGGTAAGACAGCCGCCTTGAAAGGGGCAAGTGCCGGATGTAAACGTAACACTGTACGTGTTTCGTTGTCATTTAATGCCTCTTCGTCGTAGGCGTTGCATAAAACAGCTAACGCAAGCCGATCAACACCAATCGCCGGTTCTATCACATAAGGTATACAGCGTTCATTCGTAACAGGATCCAGGTACTCCATGCTCACTCCCGAATGCTCTTGATGCTTTTTCAGGTCAAAATCCGTTCTATTGGCTAACCCCCATAACTCACCCCAGCCGAAGGGAAAAAGAAACTCAAAATCAGTTGTTGCTTTAGAATAATGAGATAATTCTTCTTTTTTATGGTCACGTAATCGAAGGTTTTCTTGCTTGATGCCTATGCTTATTAACCATTGATAACAGTAATCGCGCCAGTAATCAAACCACTTGGCATCTTCTTCCGGATGACAGAAAAATTCCATCTCCATTTGTTCAAATTCTCTGAGCCTAAAAATAAAGTTTCCCGGTGTAATTTCATTGCGGAAGGATTTCCCAACTTGCGCTACACCGAAGGGTAGTCTTTTTCGAGTTGTTCTGGCTATATTCTTAAAGTTGACGAATATTCCCTGTGCCGTTTCGGGGCGTAAATAAATCTCATTAACCGAATCATCTGTTACTCCTTGAAATGTTTTAAACATCATGTTAAATTTTCTGATGGCGGTAAAATCGTGTTTGCCGCATGACGGACAGTTTATATGTTTATCAGTGATATAAGCTTCCATTTTTTCATTTGACCAGCCATCAGGTTGGATATCGCTTCCCCGGTTATGCTCATAATCTTCAATGAGTTTATCCGCGCGAAAACGCGCTTTGCATGACTTGCAATCCATGAGCGGGTCGCTGAAGTTGCTTGTGTGCCCGGAAGCCACCCAAACACTTCGGTTCATTAAAATAGAACTATCCAACCCTACGTTATATGGGGAATCGTGGACGAACCTTTTCCACCAATATTTCTTAATATTGTTCTTTAGTTCAACCCCTAACGGACCATAGTCCCATGAGTTGGCAAGACCGCCGTATATTTCACTTCCGGGGAAAACATAACCACGCCCTTTGCATAAAGCTACCAGTTTATCCATTGTTACAGTACTCATCTTAACCCTTCCTATCTTATACTAGAATTACCATTATCGTATCACGATTGTTAACGAATCATGCAGTGGCTAAGATAAAAAACCATGGTTCCCAATTAACCACATTGCAATATAAGAGGGCGTTTTTCAGGAATACCTGCCCTACGGGGATACCTGCTATCGGTCTTAGTTATCTTGCGGACGGAAACTATGTACCGCGTGGATTGATATTCTTGGTGAGCCAAAAGGACCGGTTCATCAACGATTCCACCAATTACAGCTGCAGCAGATTGACCTCCAATCAACTCACTATATACATTTGGTCCTTTCCACAATAGCGCTCTTCCATTCGTTTTTAGGAATGGCAGTGCGTATTCCAGTAATGTCGGCAATGACGCCACAGCGCGGGAAACAGCAATATCAAAATGCTCTCTATATAACATATCATGTCCAATTTCCTCTGCTCTGCCTCTTACGACCGCGGTGTTTACTAGTCCCAGTTCCCGTGTAACAGCGTTCAGAAACTTTGTACGTTTAAGGTTGCCATCTAATAGTGTTATATGTACATCAGGCCGTAACAACGCAATTGGTATTCCTGGAAACCCGGCACCACTGCCAATATCGATGATTCTAGCGTTTGTGGGAAGGAAACCCGGGTATGATAAAGGAATAAGCGAGTCTACAAAATGCTTCCAAATGATATCGGATTCATCTGTAATGGATGTTAGATTCATAACCATGTTCCACTTTATTAACTCATGTGCAAAATGTACCAATTTTTGACAATCCTGTAGATTGGCAATAATAGAACAGGAAGATAGTGCTTGTTGTAAAACCATGTCATTCATTCAATAAAAATCTTTCTACGACAACTGAATACCGGTATATTTCTCTACCCAATATTTACACCACGCAATCGCTTCGCGCATATGGTTCCTACTCCAATTTACTATATCATTTTTACATAAACTACCTACTCCGGAAACGGTAAACCCCTCATCATTGGCAATAGCCATTGATCGAGGCAGATGATAATCGCTCGTTATAATCAGAATGTTTTGTATTGAACGTTCCCGTAAAATTACGGAGGCGTTTTTGATATTCTGTCTTGTGTTTAGTGACTGGTTATCGGCTATTACATTCGATTCCGGAACTCCCTTTGATACAAGCCACCATCGCATAAAATCTGCTTCGGGCATAGGCTCATCACTTCCTTGCGCACCGCTTGTGATAATAAGGCAGGGGTTTTGTAAATAAACTTCCAAAGCCTTTTCCAGTCGGTAAGCCAGTTGAAGGGATGGTTCGCCGTTTTCCTTGACTTGCGCGCCTAAAATAACAATCGCCTCATAGTCACCAGGTGGAGGAATGGTTGCTTCTAAATGACATACGAACAAGATAATGCTAACATATACAAGCATGGCAAGGATGAATAAAATAAAAAACGTCCTTGTTAACACCCGCATAATTATCATACCTCCCTCTTGTCATGATATAGGAAATAACCAAATAAGTCCACTATTCAAGTGCCGATTTCTTCAAATCGCTTTGGTGATGAAGACTTATCGCACACGATGGTGTAACAATGATATGATCAAGTACATTTACTTCGATTTCATTTAATAAATGTATAATGCGTTCTGTGAGTTGAACATCGTTTTCGGAAGGCATCGACAAATCCGACAGATGATTATGACATAAAATAACGGAATGAGCATTATGCGTAAGTACAGCTTCAACGATTGCCCTTGGATACGCGGGTACTTCAGACAGACTACCCTTAGCTATAAGCGACTTGCCCACAACCTGCATCGCTGCGTTTAAGGCAATAAGATAAAAGAACTCTGTTTTGTATCCGATAAACATACCGCGGCAATAAGCAGTAGCATCGTCTCGATTGCGAATAGTGATTTTCTTCCCCATAAGACTGTCTTGATACCTACGGGTCACAGCCGGTATTATACTTAACAAAGCCGCGGTATTTTTACCAATACCGTTAATTTGTGTTAATTGAGCAGGAGAAGCTTCAAAAACACCATGTAACGAACCGAATGCATTTAACAGTTCATGCGCTAAGGGATTAACATTTTTACCGGGTATACAAAAAAACAATAGAAACTCAATAATTTCATGCGGCGCAAAGTCATCGAGTCCTGACTCAAAATAGCGTAAGCGCATACGCTCCCGATGCCCTTCATGCATGAAAGATTACTCCATTCAACGCCCTCATCAGGCCAGTAGGTTTTTAATCAGAGCGTCAATTACTTCATCGAACTTAAGTGGTTTACCCAGATGACCGTTCATGCCTACTTCGAGACACTTTTCAACATCCTCACGGAATACATTTGCGGTCATAGCAATAATAGGGATGGTTTTTGCGTTAGGCATATTGGATGCTCTGATACGTTTAGTGGCTTCATATCCATCCATTTTTGGCATTTGCAAATCCATGAAGATCATTTCATATTTATCCGGTGTTTCACTAAACATTCGAACAGCTTCTTCGCCATTTTCAGCGCAATCTATTTCAACTTCAGTAGGCTCCAAGAGCGCCAGAACAATTTCACGATTGATTTCTACATCCTCAGTCAGTAAAATCCGATGTCCGCGCAATAAACCATTATGATCTTTTTTATCCGTAACTTTACTCGATCCTGTCAAGCCGAGATATTCACCGATAATATCTTCAATGGCAGAGGGGAATAGAGGTTTTTGCATAAATTTTTGGATACCCGCTTCCTTCGCTTTTACAGCTATCTCAGAACTTTCGGCTGCTGAAATCAACACTGCAAGCGACTCATCGGGCAACACCTTCCGTTCTCTTAAGCGACTGGTTAATTCAATACCATCGGTTCCCGGCATTTTCCAGTCAATAAAATAGATATTGTATATACCCTTTTGCTCAATGAGCTGTAAAGCCTCCGCCGCGCTGATTGCTTTATCGCATGATGCGCCCAAGCCTTTTAGGATTCCGCCAAAGTCTTCCAGAATATAGTCATCATCATCAACAATTAAAATGCGTACATTCTTCCAATCGATACCCTTGTTCATGTATGGCGACGGTTTCTTTTCTCCTCGGCTTACTCGGACGGTAAACGAAAAAACAGATCCCTTCCCCAGTTCTGATTCCAGTTTTATCTCGCCTCCCATCATCTCCACAATGCTTTTTGATATGGAAAGCCCCAATCCGGTTCCTCCGAACTTCCGTGAAGTACTACTCTCGGCTTGCTGGAAAGACTGGAAAAGTTTTGCTTGCTGTTCCGGGCTAATACCTATTCCCGTATCTCGTATTGATATTTCTATGGTGCATATTCCATCTTCTTCTCCTAGAAAATAAGTATTAATACCAATAGATCCTTTTTCCGGTGTAAATTTAACAGCGTTTCCCAGTAAATTGGTTATCACTTGTGCTAATCGTTGTTCATCGCCTACCAAGAACTGAGGGATATTTCGGTCTATGTAAACGGTAAACTTTTGCCTTTTTTCCTCAATTCTAAAGTTGATAACATTAACAACTTGCTGGAACATTTTTTCAAATCTAAACTCAACAGGAGCGAGTTCAAACTTGCCGACTTCAATTTTAGACATATCTAGTATATCATTGATGATTCCTAAAAGATGCGTTGAAGCACTTTCGATTTTCTCAAAACAATTCGTTTTACGATCTATATCTGTGGTTGACTTGCCAATACTGGTCATACCGATAATAGCATTCATCGGTGTACGAATCTCATGACTCATGTTGGCCAGAAAATCACTCTTTGCGCGTGAAGCGATTTCTAAAGAATGCATTGTGATTTTTAATGGCTTAAGCAAACTGGATATAAACAGATTAAATACAACAAACACAATAGCCAAAACCGCAATGACTACCATGAAAAACACAGTCATAGACGTATTATAGTCAGATAAGCTTTCCGAGCATAAGGCCAAACAATACCACTTTAATGACGGAACACTCCCAAATGCAGTCATACCAATGGGAGTGCTTAATGTTGCAATATCATTTAAGGATGACTCTTTTGTTGCGTTAAAAATATCAACTCCGACTTTACCCAGTAACTCCATAATAGTTATCTTGGAACTAACCAACTCAATATCTTTTGCACCTGTGATTTCTCCTAAAGAGTTGAAAAAGTATAGGTCCGCGGAACCATCGTATTGAGCATAAATCGCATCAATAAAGGCTGATAGATTAATACCTGTTCCCAGCATACCCACCGGTTTATGATTTTCATCAAAAACCGGAGCATTTACCCATAAGTTTGTTATATTAAGATCCGGATTATAATTAATATTAAAATTATATACTTCCGTTTCATACAATGTCATGGGGTACCAATAATTTTCTTGGATAGTATCATCCAATAGAAAAGGCTCTACCTGACCAGTTTTATTAAAATATTGCTCCGTATAGAACAGTTTGTCTATATCATTAATCCAAAACACTGTATTATCGTTAAAAGAATTGCAATACTGTTCTATCTCTTTAAAGGCAATATCTATATATTCTCCATATAGAGACGGATCTTCAAAATACCTTCGGATTGAAGGAGATTCCGCCATTTTTAAAGTGATTAGTATTGTATTGTCTAATGATGCTTCTAACTTTATTCGTTTTATCTCTAACATTTGGGAAAGTTCATTACCTTTAGTGTTCCTGGTGATTTGTCTCATAGACAATATGAATAAAGCGCCTCCGGCAATGGTAATAATAAAAAACAACACGATTGAAAAGATGACGAACCTGCGTAACATTGGTAAGTTTTTCTTGTCCGGCATGGTAGATATATTATCATTATTCATACTTTACACAACCTTTTCTTGTTGCTTGAAGGAAACATTGCCACTAAATAATTGAATACTGAACGTATCATATTGTAACACTTTATTCAAAGAGCTTCAATTATAATAAATTAATATACTCCGGAACCGAGACACATTACATATCGTGTATCAGTATCAAACAAAATATCGATGATAAAAAATATCTAAAAGACAGAGTAAAGCCTATTGACCTTCAAGTAGGTTCAAGCTTTATCATTCTATACGCGGAGAAGTAAGCCCGCTAAACAAACATATACGAGGTCTAGTAAAGAGGCATGAAACGAAAAAGTTTAAAGGTAAAAATAATAGTTCCTGCAGTAGTCATTTTGGCTCTGCTGATCTTTCTTTCGATGGCTTATTTTGCAATAAAGAGTTCAGATTATTCCCATAACCTGCTAGATGAAAAAATATCAATAACCGCAAGCATTCTGGAAAACTACTTAAAAGATTGCGAAAGCCGATCCAAAGCCGCCTCTGTTTCTCAATCGAAAAATGAGAATGTAGTAAAAGCCGTTCGTGAGCGCGATACAAAAGAACTAATAAATATTTTACTTCCTACACTAGAATTGTATAATATAGATTATTACACAATTACGGATGAAACAGGAATTGTTTTGGCAAGGACGCACGAACCTAGCAATTATGGCGATTCAGTTTTAAATCAGCAGAATGTTTTAAACGCCTTATATGGCGAAGTTTCAACCTATTATGAAGAAGGCACTGTGGTAAAGGTTTCTACTCGCACCGGTTCACCCATCTATAATGCCGAAAATATGATCATTGGTGTTGTTTCAGCAGGCGTCCGGCTTGACACGAATGAGGCGGTCGAAAAACTAAAACATTATTTTTCTGCGGATTTTACTGTGTACTTCGGTGATACGAGAATTGCGACAACGATTGTAAGTGGCGAGGAACGTATTATCAACACAAAACTCAATGCTGCAATTGCAAAAATCGTTATTGATGATCAAAATACACACTTTGGAAATGTAGATATCGTTGGTGAAAACTTCAGCATGTATTATTTGCCGTTAATCAATTCTCACGATGAAGTATTTGCCATATTTTCAGCGGGATATTCTAACACTGATTATATCGCCAGAGAAAGTGCCTTTATAACCAGTGGAATACTTATCGGTTTAGCGGGGTTGGTTATCTCAATTGTGGTTATTTTATTTATTGTTGGGCGAGTTACAAAACCGATCAAGCATTTAATGCGCCTGGTCTCGGAGGTTACCAAGGGCAACATCCATGTTGAAACAGATAAAATCGACATCACAAATGACGAAGTGGGCGATTTGATGCTTGACATCTACTCATTTGTCGATATGACCAAATCTGTGGTGAACGACTTGTTACAGCTTATTGACGGGTTGCATATACGCGGTGAAACGAGTTACAGAATCGATACGGACAAGTATTGCGGTTCCTATAAAGATATAGTCGAAAACATACAGACATTAGCCGATTTAATTCCAGCAATGAACAAACTGATGACTGTTATGGATAATTTGGACAGTATGATAAATGTTGTTGATCTTGACTACAATATCGTTTATATAAACCGCAGTTTAGCTGACACCTATGGTGTGGACAAGGATCAATGCGTTGGTGAAAAATGTTACAGTGCATTAAAACGAAGCGATCAGCCGTGTTCCATGTGCCAGTTACCAAAGCTTTTGCCGGATAAAGAATCTTTCCCCTGTTTAGATTATGAATTTTTATATGATGTGTATATCGATAAATGGCTGGGAGGCAGGGCATCAATCATCCGCTGGATTGATGGTTCGATGGTGTATTTTCAGTCGCTTAATGATGAAACCGAAAAAAAGATACAGCAAGAACAACTCCTTGAAGCGATGGAAGACGCGCAAAAGGCAAATCAACTAAAGGGTGAATTTCTGGCAAATGTATCCCACGAAATCCGAACCCCTATGAACACAATATTGGGAATGACTGAACTATTGCTTCATGAAAATTTGAGTGAGCGGCAAGTACGGTATGCTGAAGATATGAAAACATCCGCTATGATGCTTTTAAGCATTATCAATGATATTTTGGATGTATCAAAACTACAGGCCGGTAAACTGGCTCTTGTTCCCGTTCACTATAATTTTGCATCTTTAGTTGATAATATTAGTTCAATGGCACATTTTTTAGCTGATGAAAAAAGAATATCCTACCAACTTATTATGCAAGAAGAAAACGTATATTTATTCGGAGATGATTTGCGGTTACGGCAGGTGCTTATCAACTTGATCAACAATGCGATAAAGTTTACAGAAAAAGGTTTTGTTCAGCTGGAAATTGGCATGACGGATGATTCAATCAAGATTAGCGTCAGAGACACAGGAATCGGTATACAGGCAGAGAGTATCCCAACACTCTTCAATGCATTCGAGCAGGCAGACGAACGAAAAAATAAGAACATCAACGGGACGGGGCTTGGCCTTACGATCACAAAAGCAATTGTTGATATGATGGGCGGACATATAACGGTGGAAAGTGTATATGGCCAGGGGTCAACATTCCATGTTGAAATCCCGAAAGTTTTAGGCGATAAATCATTAATATACCGAACGGATGACTCAGAAGCCGTAATTTGCGCGCCTGACGCACAAGTGTTAGTTGTAGATGATTTACTCTCTAATCTAAATGTCGCAACTGGGCTATTAGGTATGTACCAAGTTGATGCGGATATAGCGGTGTCAGGCAAACAGGCTATTGATATGATTCAGAAGAAACAATACGATCTTGTATTCATGGATCATAGAATGCCTGAACTAAGCGGAACGGAGACCACAAGAATATTACGTAAAATGGGCATATTGGTACCAATCATTGCGCTGACAGCAAGCGTTGTGATCGGCGCCAAAGAAACAATGCTGACAGCAGGTATGAACGATTATTTATGGAAGCCGATTGTAAAGGGAGAACTGGCAACCATATTACAAAAATGGTTGCCGGTTGAAAAGCTTTGCACTCTACCGGGCAAAGTATCTATCCCCTCTCAAGCCAATGATGAGGAACACGCTAAGTTTTGGAGCAAGATTAAACAAGTAGAAGGGCTTTCCGTAGTACTTGGACTAAAAAGAGCCGGTAACCAACATGATGTTTACGAAAAGACGCTAAGATTGGTTGTACAAGAGATAGAAAAAAGCGATGGAAAACTAAATGCCTTCTTAGCGACCGGTGATTTGGAAAATTTCCGTGTCTTGGTACACGGGATTAAAAGCTCGTTAGCCAATATTGGCGCAATGGAGCTTTCTGAAATGGCTCATAAGCTTGAAAAGGCTTCTGCTAAAGAGGACTTGAATTTCTGTGCTTCGAATTTACCCCGCTTATTAGCAAGGCTGAATGCATTGGCTTTGAGACTGAAAGAGATACTCATACAAGTAACCCATGATGACGCCTCATTGATAATTCCGTCTGAACTGCCACCCATCTTTGAAAGACTGCATGCTGCATTAAGTGAAATGGATATGATGGCTATCGAAAAAGAGGTTGGGGGCCTGGACACATCGCTTCTTAGCGGGGAGTTAAAGGCAGTTATTGAACGGATTAAAGATTTGGTGATGATAATGGATTATGACGGGGCAGACGAGCAAGTACGCAAATTGCTATATGTATAGTCTTAATCACAATTATCAAATTATCGAATTATTCATTGTCGTAATAACCTATTTTACTATCCAAACTGTAATTATCTCTTATCTTACCGGCAGCCCGTATTCCAAATTTGTTAGAGTGAGGATAATATGCTATATCCGGTGTGTTATTGGTATCGACATCTAAATAAACAAGATCTTCTGTATCTGCTGTATTAATGATTTTGTGCGCTCCTTTTTCACCGACGGGGCACACAATGACATCGCCGCTCTTTATAGAAAAATTTCTATCAAATGTCTCTAAAGTGCCACTCCCTGAAATGATATAAAAGACTTCTTCATTTGTTGTGTGATAATGAAAAGGATAGTTCGACTTGCCCGGCGGCAATACGTAAAAAGCGACTACAGTTTGATTTCCCTCTTTGGGGCTTATCACTTCATATTTTTCGCGGCTGTCTGTCACATCGTACTTATAAAACTCATAAGGATCATGCTCGTTTTGATGTCTGGGTGAGATTTTGTTTATACTACTGATAATAATATTTTTCATATTCCTCATACAATTTTGACCTTGTTTTTTATTGCCTCATGAATGCACACTAGTTCGATTTCCCGAATTCCGTAAAGTGTATCATGTCCGATATCCTATCGATTCCTTCTTGCGTAATCTCCGGCCCTTTGGATTGGATTCCTGCGGTAACCATGCAACCATCCTTTATAGAATAGGTCATATAAATCAAGCCAGACTCAGTGGTAAGAACAAGGGTTGGTTCTCCCAGAAGCCCCTCTTCCACTCTTTTTTGTGTTATGGACTCGCCCGTTTGCTCTTCCATTATGCTCACCATTTCCTGTAAGCTTTCCATATAAGTGTCTATGGTGTCGCCCGCATCCGCCTTGTTCACTATATCAAATGAAAAGTCATATGCTTTGCCGAACACTCGTAAATCTATTAACAAGCAGCGATTTGTACCTTCCGCCGGCATCGTTTGCTCTACAGTATACCCAAGTGGGACATCCAATGTGATTGTGCCATTTAGCGTATCAAAAAAAACCGTTTCCGAATCCATGGTAGCCGTTTCACCATCGCCGACAAGCATGCTCATCATAAAGCCCGTTTGCATGCTCAACAATTCCTCAATAGGACGTACCT
>Ga0123353_10003468_pt1 | contig 19941 bp, 13 predicted proteins | sample TergutLab28metaG_3_FD_92763 | JGI IMG/M metagenome (GOLD analysis project Ga0123353, IMG submission 92763) | Labiotermes labralis P3 segment gut microbial communities from Petit-Saut dam, French Guiana - Lab288 P3 | ecosystem: Host-associated > Arthropoda: Insects > Digestive system > Gut ... | reverse complement strand
CCCGCGACCGGGTTTGGCGCGGCAAAAGACGAATATGACTTACCGTTTGATAGCTATTTCCTTGTGATAGGCAACTCATATAAGCATAAGGCAATAAAAGAGACTATCGATGTTATTTCTGATTTGCAATACAATTTTATTATTGTCGGTTACGGAGATAATGAGATTGTCGCTCCGAATATACACAGCTACAAAAGCGGCAACCTCGATGAGGATTTTCTTAGCTTTTTATATGCAAAAAGCACAGCGGTTATATTCCCGAGTCTGTACGAAGGTTTTGGATTTCCCGTTGTTATGAGCCTAAAAAGCAACAAACGTATTATTGTAAATAACAATTCGCTCAACAATGAACTGAGGGAGAATTTTCAGGAGTTTAGAGACTACTTCCTGTTTTTCGACAGTTTTACGCAAATCGGAGCTATCGTAGAGAACACGGATTTTTCTACCGAACCGACTCCTGTTGAGTACAATGACACGTGGGACAGAGTCGCAACAGAGCTGGATTTATTCTTTGAGGAAATACTCGGAGAACCAACAGATAAAAACAGGCTTTTTGAGCGTTCAAACCTGTTTACTAAGGTTGATGCAAACCTGATTAACGCCGAGCCGCTAATAAAAACACTAAAGGAAGAAAACAAAAAGCAGCACGATCATATCGTGGAGCTGGGGATTGCGTATAGAAAAATAACCGATGAAAAAAGGCTGTCATCACTGTTGGCGTTTTCGTTAAAGGCGTTTATAAGGAATAGATTTCCGGGACTTGTAAGGTTATTAAAGCGATAAATTTTGCGACAATAGCTTTGTTATGGTATAATAGGGCAGTTATTATATAGAGCGGAGGGCACTATGAAGAGAGCGTTGATTACGGGTATCACAGGGCAGGATGGTTCGTATCTTGCCGAGCTTCTGTTTAGTAAAGGGTATGAAGTGCATGGTGTATGGCGCAGGAAAAGTGTTGTTGATTTCGGGAATATTTCACATCTCAAGGATAAGGTCAATCTGATATATTCTGATATGACAGATATGGCTTCTCTTATAAGAGCGATGAAAATCTCTCAGGCGGATGAGGTATACAATCTGGCTGCTCAAAGCTTTGTCGCAACCAGTTGGGATCAGCCTATTGCCACCACTCATATAGATGCTGTAGGCGTTACATATCTGCTTGAAGCTATACGGACTATAAAGCCGGAATGCAGGTTCTATCAGGCATCTACCTCTGAAATGTTCGGTTTGGTGCAGGAAATACCGCAAACCGAAAGCACCCCGTTTTATCCCCGCAGCCCGTATGGCGTAGCAAAGCTGTATGGTCATTGGATCACAAAGAACTATCGGGAAAGCTTTGGAATGTACGCATGCTCGGGTATACTCTTCAATCATGAAGGTGAACGACGCGGCAAAGAGTTTGTCACACGAAAGATAACCGACGCTGTCGCCCGTATAAAGCTGGGTAAGCAAGAATGTGTTGAACTCGGTAATATGGATTCAAAGCGTGACTGGGGGCATGCACAGGACTATGTAAGAGCGATGTGGCTTATGCTGCAGCAATCCGAAGCAGATGATTATGTCATAGCGACAGGGGAAACACGCTCTATACGCGAGTTTGTCGAATCGGCATTTTTACATATTGGTATGAATATAAAATGGCAAGGGTCGGGAGCGGAAGAAACCGGAGTTGATGAAAAATCAGGAAAAACAGTTGTTCGGGTAAATCCGAAGTTTTACCGTCCGGCAGAGGTCGAGTTGCTTCTGGGTAACCCTGCAAAAGCCGAGCGTGAGCTGGGCTGGAAACGTGAGATTTCATTTGATGAGATGGTGAAGAGAATGGTTGAAAATGATTTGAAGCTTGTAGCCGGTGAAGTTATTTTATGAAAGCATTAATAATCGGTGCAGCCGGGTTTGTCGGTAAGTACTTGGCATATGAATTAAAAAGCTCCGGGTGGGACGTATGCGGCACAAGGCTGCCGACGGAATCGGTAAGTCTGGAAATCCCGGTAAAAGGTCTTGATATCCTGGATGTTGCCGCAATTAAGGGGTTATTAAAAAAAATAAACCCTGACTGCATATTTCATTTAGCGGCACAAAGCTCTGTCGCAGTTTCGTGGAAGCAACCGGCATTGACTGTGGACGTGAATATAAAAGGCGCCGTTAACCTTCTTGAGGCTGTCAGAGATATGGATAAGCCTCCAAAGGTGTTACTCGTTGGTTCGGGAGAAGAATACGGATATGTTTTGCCGGATGAAATACCGATAACAGAAGATATAACGCTTCGCCCCGGAAATATTTATGCAGGTACAAAAGCAGCGCAGGGCATGCTTGGACAAATCTACGCGAGAGCATACGGGCTGGAGATAATCATAGTCCGCGCCTTTAACCATATCGGTCCCGGTCAAACAGACACATTTGTTGTGCCAAGCTTCTGCAAGCAGGTTGCGGAAATCGAAGCAAGCGGAGGCACAGGCACTATTAAGGTTGGTAATCTTGATGCAAAGAGGGATTTTACCGATGTCCGGGATATTGTAAGAGCTTACAGGTTGTTGATTGAAAACGGCTCAAGCGGGGAGATATATAATGTAGGCCGGGGAGAAGCAATAGCTATAAGTGGGATTTTAGACAAGATAATCAAGCTTTCCGATGCTGATATAACGATAGAAAAAGACCCGGAGCGTATGCGCCCGTCCGATGTACCGGTAATAGAAGCAGATATTTCAAAGCTTACAGCCTGTACAGGGTGGAAGCCGGAAGTGCCTCTGGAGGAGACATTACGGGATGTTTTGAATGAATGGCGAGGGTAAAAAACCTAATACTGAAAGTGTTGCTTGTGGAACTTATGCACATTACCTTTCATAAATTTCCGTCACCAACACTAACGCACCCATCTCGCTTACTGAGAAAATATTATAATTTATAGAAAATTTGCGAGATTCGCTTGTGTAGCGCCAGAAATTTCTGAAAGGCAATGTACACAAGTTCATACATACTTTGTATGTGACCTGTAAATCAAAAAGGGCAATGAGGAAGTAATGGATAAAATAGCGTTTGGTACAGGCGGCTTGCGTGGTATCATGGGTGATGAGCCCGGTAATATAAACAATGAAGTTATTCAACGGGTGACTCATGGGCTTGCGAAAGTAGTACTATCAAGTGATGCTCCAAAGAGTGTCGGCATCGCATATGATACCCGGTATAACTCCGCGGAGTTCGCGAAAGTTACATGTGATACGTTATCGGCATTTGGGATAGAAGCATATATATTTGACAAACCAACGCCTACACCGACCTTAAGCTTTGCTATACGTTATCTAAAGCTCGGCTGGGGCGTTTGTATAACAGCAAGCCACAATCCGCAGGAGTATAACGGATATAAGGTATATGATGAGCACGGTGTGCAAGTTACTGACCGTCTTGCAATGGAGATAACGGATTCGATAAATTCGGTTGGTGAGAGTGAAGATATGCCGCAGGCGCGTCGGGAGATCATAAAGAGATTTGATGATGAAGTTGTGGAGAAATATCTGGAGCAAATAGTATCGTATGTTATGTTAGAAGAGCCGAACCATGCAGGACGCGCAGGGGCGCGTCCCCTACAATCAGCATCACCAACAGTCCCTTCACAGAATGTTCTGAAGGATACAGACCCTAATTTTCAAATTTCAATTTTCAACTTTCAATTTCCCTCGTCCTACCCTCTCGTCTACTCCGCACTACATGGCACAGGCGCGAATGCAGTGCCAACGGTCTTGGAAAGACTTGGTTTCAATCCGGTTTGCATTCAGCAAAATCCTGATGGTGCGTTTGGCGGGTTAAAGACACCGAATCCGGAAGAGCCTGTTGTCTATGAAGAGGCGATTGAAAAAGCAAAAGAGACCGGTGCAAAACTAATACTTGCAACAGACCCCGATTGTGACCGTGTCGGAGTGATGGTCAGAACAGAAAGCGGCTTTGAACTGCTAAATGGCAATCAAATCGGCGCATTGCTGATTGACTATCTGGCCCAAACAAGAGGCGTGACAAGAGGGGATAACACCAAATCCTGTGGCGTGGTAATATCAACAATAGTGTCGGGATTACTTGGTGAGCAGGTAGCGAAGGAACATGGCTTAGAGTTTGTACGTTTGCTTACAGGGTTTAAGTATATAGGCGAATACATAGTAAACCTACCTGAGGACAAGCATTTCTTCTTTGGATATGAAGAGAGTTATGGGTATCTTGCAGGTGACGGAGCACAACACTCCGCGAGTGGAGCGTATGATAAAGATGCTGTTATAGCATCTGCGCTAATTGCAAAAATGGCGGAGTACTATGATGAAAAGGGTATGACTTTACTTGATCGATGGGTAAAACTCAGTGAGAAGCACGGATATTGTTTAGAGTTGCTACACAGTGTGAATATCCCCCAGGACAAGCAAAAAGAAGTCATGAGCAGATTTCGTAGTTCCAAGGATGTACTTAGTAAGCAAGAAGATAATATAGAAAGTTTCGGTACAGGTAATCAAATCAACGGCGTAACAAGGATAGAAGACTACCTGCATGGATTTAACGGGCTTCCACCTGCTGACGTAATAAAGCTGTACTTCACTGATATCGACGATTCACCCGGTATCGAAGCATGGGCAGCAATCCGCCCAAGCGGCACAGAACCGAAGCTGAAGCTGTATATCGGCGTCATAGCGGAAACATACGAAACAGCGAAAGCTGCTCTTGAGTCACTGGTTGATTTAAGCGTTTGCATTTTGTTGGTTTGAGTGTTTGCAATATGTTGATTTGGATGTTTGCATTTTGTTGGTTTGAGTGTTTGCAATATGTTGATTTGGATGTTTACATTTTGTTGATTTGGATGTTTGCATTTTGTTGATTTGAGTGTTTACATTTTGTTGAATTTATGATACTTTATGTTTTATAGATACTCAAAATGAAGTTTAATCAAGGGGTTGTTCATGTCATTACAGAGAACAGGGTATATTGACAGGGTAATCGATGCAAAAATCGAAGATTACCTTAAACTATTTGGAGCCGTGTTAATTGAGGGACCAAAGTGGTGCGGGAAGACATGGTCATCGCTTAAACATGCCAACAGCTCTTTATATATCATGGATCCTGCCGGTAATTACAACAACAGAACACTTGCCATATTAAACCCGGCACTGACGCTGCCCGGTGCTGCTCCGAGATTAATCGATGAATGGCAGGAGGTTCCCGGTATATGGGATGCGGTGAGATTTGATATCGACCAAAATCCGGGCCGTGGAAAGTACATACTGACAGGTTCTGTTACTCCACCCAGAGATTCATATATGCATAGTGGAGCCGGCAGAATAGCCACCTTGAGAATGCGCCCGATGTCACTTTATGAATCACAGGATTCTACAGGGGAAATTTCTTTGGGTATGATACTCAAAGGTGAGCAGTATGAACCGTTCATGTCTGAAATGGATATTTATAGATTAATTGATCTTACGATTCGCGGTGGCTGGCCTGAAACCCTTAAGTTGCCCATAGAAAAAGCGGGAAGTGTCGCTGTAGAATATATACATGTAATAGCAAGAAATGAGTTGCCCTATGAAGGACAGGCTAAAAAGGATCAGGGAAAAATGCGCAAGCTTTTACGATCTATCGCCAGAAATAACTCAACAACGGCAACAATAAAGACACTTTCTATGGATACAAACGGAACAGATAGGCAATATCAAAAGGATGATGATATTATTGCGTCCCGATATGCGATAGCAGATTACCTTAAGTATCTAAGCGAGAGATTTGTTATTGACGATATACCGCCCTGGAGTCCCGATATTAGATCAAAAACAATAATGCGGCAGGCTTCAAAAAGGATTTTTGCGGACCCATCGCTTGCCATTGCGGCTCTTGGTGCTAATAGAGACAGAATGCTGCATGATTTGCATACATTCGGGTTCATGTTTGAGAACCTCTGCCTTAGAGATATTGCTGTATATGCCGGTTATTACGGCGGCAGTATTTTCCATTATCGTGACAATAGCGGATTAGAAGTAGATGCAATAATAGAATTGCCGGATGGAACATGGGGCGCTTTTGAAATCAAGCTTGGTCAAGAGCAGATAGACTCTGCCGCTGACACATTGCTGCGCATGAAAGATAAAATGGTAACCGCCGGAGCCGACCCGCCGTCCTGTTTGGTGGTAGTAACAGGCGGAGGAATAGCACGCATCCGCGAAGACGGAATATGTATAACACCGATAAATGCGTTGCGTCATTAGAGGACCGGCTTTTAAGTCCATATAAGACAAGGTGCCTGTCCCCCTGTCTTGTAGGGGATTGCGGCTCGGAGGCCGCAATGACGGGCTATGTGTGTACAGTAAAGATTCTTTACAGGAGGAAATGTATATCATGAAAATGATTATAATGGCGGGGGGGTCCGGGGTGCGGTTGTGGCCGCTTAGCAGGACGCATTATCCAAAACAGTTTTTAAAGCTCTCGGGTATGGATAAATCTATCTTTCAAATGACCATAAAGCGTTGCTTGCTTATGGGTAAAATGGAAGACCTTTATCTCGTCACAAGCAGGGATTATCTGCATCTGGTTCAAGGTCAGATTGAGGAGCTGGGTATGACACTTCCTCTTGAAAATATCCTGCTGGAGCCGGAGGCGAAAAATACTTTGCCTGCCATTTTGTATGCTGTTCAGGCAATCAGAAAAAAAGGCGATGACATCTGTGCCGTGTTTGCCTCAGACCATGTTATTGATCATCCGCAGATACTTGCAGATACGATTCTTGGTGCTGCCGGGCTTGCATCAAAAGGATTTGTGTGCTTTGGAATAACACCCACAAGCCCCGAAACAGGCTTTGGATATATAAAACCCGGAAAACCTGTTGAGGGAGGTTTTGAAGTTGCGGAGTTTAAGGAAAAACCGGATTATGAAACTGCATGCCGGTATCTAAAAGATGGCTATCTATGGAACAGCGGCATGTTTATGTTCAATTCTGCGCAATTTGATGAAGCGGTCAAGAAATATAACCCCGAAGTTTATGAGGCGTTTCAGGCAAAGGATGTGGAAGAGAAATTCAGGAAAACACCTTCTATTTCTGTCGATTACGGGCTGATTGAAAAAATGGATAAGGTTTATGGTGCTCCGATGGTGATGGAGTGGAATGACCTCGGTAATTTCACGACATTTTACGACAGGTACAATACAAAACAAGATGAATCCGGCAACGTCTACTTCAACGACGAAATAATGCTTGATAGTAAAAACAATCTGGTTTATTCTGAAGGCGATAAAGCGGTAGCAATGATAGGATTATCAGATATCGTGGTCATCGATCAAAAGGATGCATTATTGGTATGTAAACGCGACCAGTCTCCGAGAGTCAAGGATGTAGTAGATATTCTGAAAGACAAGAAAGACCAGCGTGCAGACCACCACTTGACGGTTTATAAGCCCTGGGGGGCGTACACAATACTGGAAGAGGACAGGTTCTACAAAGTAAAGCGTTTGACAGTTCTTCCCGGTAAGCGTTTGAGTTATCAAATGCATTATCACAGAAATGAACACTGGATAGTGGTAGCAGGTACTGCGATAGTGATGATTAACGATGTTGAGAATATAGTCCGGTCAGGCGAGAGCATATATATAAGGTCGGGTGAGAAGCACAGGCTGATCAATTCGGGGAATCTACTCCTTGAGGTAATTGAGGTGCAAAACGGGCAGTATCTGGGTGAGGATGATATTGTTCGATATGAGGATGATTACATACGATAGTTATAAACTGTAAATGAAGTGTAAATAGATAGTGAGTTTTTCGTGAGAGGGAATTTATGTCCGGAGAAAAAGTGCAAGAAAAAAAAGGTAATCCGCTAAAACGGATTATACAAAAACTGGTTAGAAGCACAAAACTATGGCAAACGATAAATACCATGAGTGAAAGGCTTCATAATGTCGAGTTGCAAACCGGTAACCTTCAAGGTCAGGTAACCGGAGCGACCGGCGGCTGGGAAAGCCTTGCCGCGCGTATGGATAGTGATGATAATACAACAACGTTATTAGCGAAGACTCAAGAGCATATCCAAAAAGAACTGGCTGAGGTAAAAGCGGAACTATTAGACATCAGAGTGCTAAACGCAGAGATGAAGAACTTCATGATGAGGTCTCAAAAGGACTACAACCAATGGATCGTCCAAAACGAGCCGAATGAAAAAGATTTAAAAGAACAAAGAGGGCATCAGTTCGAGTATAGACCTGAGTTTTGTTTAATTCTTACTGTATCTGCTATGGACCCTGATAGAATGGACGCGGTGGTTTGCTCACTTATAACGCAGACATATAGCTTCTGGCATTTATATATTATTACTTATGATGTTGAAATCGAAAAGAAAATCAATGAATATCACAAACAAGACAAGAGAATAACGCATCTCAAAATAGATGACCCTGAAAAAGTATTGAATATATTTGAAGCGGCAACACAACAGATTCAAGGGGATTATTTTTCCTTTATGGATATAAATGACACACTTGCCCCGTTTGCTCTGTTTGAGGCTGCGAAGGTATTAAACGAAAATCCGGAAGTTGGGTTTATATACGCTGATGAGGATAAAATATCTGATTCTAAAAGATATGACCCTGTCTATAAGCCCGACTTTGCACCTGATACATTGAGGTCAACGAACTATATCGGCACCTTTTATTTTATAAAGAGCAGCTTGCTCAGCCGGGTGTTTCTGCGTATGGAATACATTGGCGATATGCATTATGAAATCATACTGCATGCTTGTGAGATAACAGGGTATTTATATCATATAAGAAAAATTCTGAACCATAGATGCGGTGTTAGAGGCAGGAGTATAATAGACTATATTACAGAAAGCGACTCAACATTAGAAATCATTAAGTCCCACATAACCAGACAAACCGGACTGAACAGTACAGTTACACAAACAGAAATAGAAAATATATACAGAGTTGATTATGAGCTTACAGGAAATCCAATGGTTTCAATTCTGATTCCGAATAAAGACCACACGGAGCTTCTCAAGCCATGTATAGAATCAATTCTAAAGCTAACGACATATGATAATTATGAAATAGTGATTATAGAGAATAACAGCGCGGATGATGAAACCTTTGTGTACTATAAAGAGGTTGAAAAAGATAATAGGATTCGGGTGATATACTATCCGGAAACAGAGTTTAACTACCATAAGATAATCAATTACGGTGTAAAAAACAACACGGGTGACTATATACTGCAATTAAACAACGACATACAGTTGATTACACCAAATTGGCTTGAGATCATGCTAGGTTACGCGCAACGCAGCGATGTGGGCGCGGTAGGCGCAAGACTATACTATCCTGATAAAAGCATTCAACATGCAGGTGGGGTATTCACACAGGATGTTTCGGTCACAGACCATATATTCCGCTTTATGCCGGAATATGCTCATGGCTACATGAATCGTGAATCAACGATCCAGAACATGAGCTGGGTGACCGGAGCATGTATGCTGAGCCGCAAGGAAATTTATGAGCAAGTCGGGTTTATGACAGAGGATTTCAGGGTGTCATCCGGAGATTCAGATTTTTGCATGAAAATAAAAGAAGCCGGCAAGACGGTAATCTATAACCCTTTTGTCGAGCTATATCATTATGAAGGAAAAACGCGCGGTAGGTGTGATACACCGGATGAGTTGGCTGAGTTTATCAGTGAAAGAGAAATGTTTTTAAACAAGTGGCACGACGATCTTGTATATGGAGATCCTTTTTATGCTCCCGGTATGGACAAGGTCGTATTTCATAATGATGATGGTATAGAATTAACAGCAATCAATATAGAGGAGGAAATAAATGGATAGCTCGGAAAAGAAGATTAATATCGAAGAGATTATGGCAGAGATACGACGTGAAATTGCGGAAAAGGGGTACAAGAATGATGATATCTCGTTTTCCGATATACCTGTTTATAGTTCAGCCGAAGAGATAGCAACCTCAAATCTATCCGGTGAAAATCTATATTTATTGCAAGTTAAATACAATATAGCTACACACCGGCCATTAAAGTCAAGCAGAGCAATTGGATCTTTAATCATTTTTGTAAAAAAGATAATCCGCAAGCTTATAAAGTTCTATATAGAACCTATAGTAACTGATCAAAACGAAATCAATGGAATAGTAAAATCCTGTATTCAAGACCTTTATGATGGTGAAAAGATTTTGAACCACAAGGTCAAGCATCTTGAAAATGAAATTGCTCAATTAAAAAGGAAAATCGAAACACTGTAGGAGTATGAAAGGATATTATGTCAGTGAGAATTATCCAGGTTCTTCCAACAATTATATATGGTGATGCAGTAGGCAATGATACATTAGCAATAAAAGAACTGCTTGCTTCATGGGGATATGAAACAGAGATATACGCAGATGGTATTGATTTAAGAGTTTATGAAAAATATAAAATATTACCGGCGAGCGAGCTTCAAAATGTTGATAGCAAAGATATAATGATTTATCATTTATCTGTTGGCTCCCGGCTAAACAAAAGGATCCAAGGGTTAAAGTGCAGAAAAATCGCAAGATATCACAATGTGACTCCGCCGGAGTTCTTTGAAGAGTACAGCCGGTTTGTTTATTCTGCATGTATAGGAGGACTTGAGGATGTTAAAGCACTTAATAGAACATTTGATTATGGTATTGCTGTTTCAGATTTCAACCGTAAGGATTTAATTAGTTATGGTTACAAATGCCCAATTGATGTTTGTCCAATACTCATTCCATTTAAGGATTATGAAAAAAAACCGAAGCAGAGTGTTATTGAGAAATACAGTGACGGAAAGACAAACGTCCTGTTCGTGGGCAGAGTTGCTCCAAATAAAAAGCAAGAGGATATTATCGCTGCATTTTCATGCTACCAAAGAAATTATGATCCTGAGGCAAGGCTGTTCATTGTTGGCTTCGGTGAAGGGATGGAGTTGTATCAAGAACGACTTAACGAATATGTCAGGCAGCTAAATGTGAAAAATGTGATTTTCACGGGAAAAGTTTCATTCGATGAAATCCTGGCCTATTACAACGTAGCAGATATTCTTTTATGCATGAGCGAGCATGAGGGGTTTTGTGTTCCGCTTGTTGAAGCAATGTATTTTAATGTACCCATAATTGCATACGCAAGCTCCGGTATACCTTACACATTAGACGGAACAGGCATATTGTTACAGGAAAAAGACCCGTTATTAACAGCAGGAATCATGAATAGAATTATTGTTGATAAGGAATTAAAAGATACATTACTGGAAAACCAAAAACACCGTCTTGAAGATTTTTCATACTCTAACATAAGCGAACAGCTTAAAGAGTTACTAACAAATTTCATTAAAGAAAGCATATGAATAGTTGAAATACAATAAACGTTTGAAAGGGTATTAATTTAGTGAGAGTTATCCAGGTTCTTCCGACAATTGTATATGGTGATGGTGTCAGCAACTACGCTTTAGCAATAAAAGAGCTTCTTGTTTCCGGTGGATATGAAACTGAAATATATGCGGAGAGATTTGATTCGAGATTTGCTGAAGAATATGAAGTAATACCGGCGAGCGAACTTCAATATATTAATAACGATGATGTAATAATCTATCATTTATCTATTGGCACGATGATAAATAAAATGCTCCGGAAACTGGAATGCCGAAAAATGGCGATATATCACAATGTGACTCCACCGGATTTTTTTGAAGAGTATAATCCTATTGTTTATTCTCTTTGTAAAGAAGGACTTGAGGATGTTAAAGCACTTTATGAAACGTTTGATTACTGTATTGCTGTTTCAGATTTCAACCGCGAGGATTTGATCAGAAATGGCTATAAATGCCATATCGATGTATGCTCGACACTTATTTCACTTAATGATTACGAAAAAAAGCCAAGGCAGAGGATTATAGAGAAATATAATGATGGAAAGACAAACCTCATATTCGTGGGCAGGGTTGCTCCAAATAAGAAGCAAGAAGATATTATCGCCGCGTTTTCATGTTACCAAAGGATTTATGAGCCTGACGCAAGACTGTTCATTGTTGGCAGCAGCGGAGGAATGGAGCTGTATCAAGAACAACTTGACGAATATGTCCGGCGGTTAGATGTGAAGAATGTAGTTTTCACGGGAATGGTTTTATTCGATGAAATCCTTGCGTACTACAAAGTGGCGGATGTATTTTTATGCATGAGTGAGCACGAGGGATTATGTGTTCCGCTTGTAGAAGCTATGTACTTTAATGTACCTATAATTGCATACGCCAGCACCGGTGTACCTTCTACATTGGGGGGCACAGGCATCTTATTACAGGAAAAGGACCCGTTGCTAACAGCAGGAATCATTAATAGAATTGTTGTTGATAAAGAATTGAAGGATACTTTAATTGAAAAACAAAGACGCCGTCTTGAAGATTTTTCTTATACAAAAATCAGCGAACGACTAAAGAATTTATTAACAAATTTCATTAAGGGGAGTGTATGAAAAAAGTTGGTTTTATCATACCATGGTTTGCGGAAAATATACCCGGCGGCGCAGAAGCCGAGCTTCGCGGTTTAGTAAAAAACCTATCCGCTTTTGGAGTCGCTGTTGAAGTTCTAACAACGTGTGCAGAGCAGTTTCAAAGCGATTGGAACATCAATTTTTATCCTGAAGGAATGGATACTGCAGAAGGTGTTCCTGTACGAAGATTTCCGGTACGAAAAAGAGACTCAAAAACCTTTGATGAGATTAATAATAAGCTGATGCAGTGTATACCGGTATCAATTAAAGAAGAAGACATTTTTTTCAGAGAAATGATAAACAGTCCCGCACTATATGAATACATCGATAAACATAAGGATGAGTACTCATTATTTGTATTTATCCCATATATGCTAGGAACAACATATAACGGGTGTCAGATTTGTCCGGAGAAATCGATACTGATACCATGCTTGCATGACGAGAGTTATGCATACATGCAAAGGCTCAAGGAAGTTTTCCCGCTACTGCGTGGAATGATATTTCTTGCAAAGCCCGAGTATGATCTGGCTGATAAATTATATGATTTATCAAAAGTAGATGCGAGAGTACTTGGCGGCGGTGTAAACACGAACATAGCGGGAGAACCGGCGAGATTTCGAAAAAAATATGGTATAAAAGAAAAATTCATCATATATGCGGGTCGTAAGGATGTCGGGAAAAATGTAGATACACTTGTAAAATACTTTTTTGCGTACAAAATCAGAAATCCGGGCAATTTAAAGCTTGTCCTTTTGGGAGGGGGAGATATCTTTATCCCGCACAGGGCAAAGAGTTATATATATGATCTCGGCTTTGTACCGATCCAAGATAAATACGATGCATACTCAGCATCCTTACTATTATGCCAGCCTTCACTAAACGAAAGCTTCTCAATCGTTATAATGGAAAGCTGGTTATGTAAGAGACCGGTATTAGTACATGCAAACTGTTCGGTTACCAGGCATTTTGCTCAGGAATCGAATGGCGGCTTATACTTTTCTGATTATTTCGAATTTGAAGGTTGTTTAAACTATATGCAGTCGCAACCGAACTTGGCGGATGGTATGGGCGAAAACGGGAGGAAATTCGTTCTTGAGAACTTTAGTTGGGATATTATTGTTGAAAAGTACATGGACTTCTTCAGGCAGGTAAGTGTATGAGAAAAAAGATTGCCATTGTTGTACAGCGTTATGGATTAGAAGTAAACGGAGGAGCAGAACTGCTCGCCCGTTTATTAACGGAGAGGATTCATGCATATTACGACGTTGAGGTTATTACGTCATGCGCCCTTGATTACACAACATGGGACAACCACTATCATGCGGGGTTGTCAGAAGTAAGCGGCATTAAGGTAAGGCGGTTTACTGTAGATATACAACGCGACATGGAGCGCTTTAATGAAGTTAACACAAGACTTCTGACAACTGAACGTGGCAATGAAAAAACCGAACAGGAATGGATAGATGAACAAGGACCTTTTTGTACGGAACTTATAGAATATATCAAAGATAACAAGGATAAATACGATATTTTTGTCTTTGTTACATACCTGTATTACCCTACAGCCAGAGGGCTTTACCCGGTGCGGGAGAAAGCAATTTTGATACCAAATGCACATGATGAGCCATATATCCGGTTTAAATTTTTCAATAGTATTTTTAACAGTCCGCGAGCAATTGCATTTAATACTGAAGAAGAGAAATGTTTTGTACAAAACATATTTAGCAACAGTAATATACCCAGTGAAATCGTAGGCGTTGGCATAGATATACCTGAAGCTCCAAATCCCGAAGCATTTAAAGAAAAATATGGTTTGAATGACTATATCCTATATGCCGGGCGAATAGACCACGGGAAAAACTCTCCTGAACTGTTTAATTATTTTATCAACTATAAAAAACGAAATCCATCAGATTTAAAGCTTGTACTAATGGGCAAGGAAATTATTGAGATATCTGAACATCCGGATATAATTCCACTCGGTTTTGTCAGTGATGAAGACAGGATAAACGGTATGGCAGGCGCCAAATTGTTTGTTTTGCCTTCAATTTTTGAGAGTTTATCTATGGCTGTACTGGAATCAATGGCTTTGGGAGTTCCAATCGTAATAAACGGCAAGTGTGAGGTTGTGAAAGGTCATTGCCTAAAAAGCAACGCAGGGCTGTATTATGAAAATTATTACGAGTTTGAAGGATGTATAAATTATTTACTGGAAAATGATGATGTGTATATCGCAATGAGTAAAAATGCGAGAGAGTATGTAGAAAATAATTATCGTTGGGATGTTGTAATAACTAAGTTTAGAAATTTGATTGAGAAAATTCTATGCCGATAATACTTTTTTTATTATCAATAATACTTGTCTCATATGTTGCATTTTGCATCTTCATTGCAAAAGGCAGTAATATCGAAGTTGGCAAGTATTTATTTTTCTCATTAGTCGCAACATGTATCATTGCAATAGCAATAACAACAGGTTTAGCTGTGATCGGAGTTTACAGCCTTTTGGTGCTGGGAATAATATTAATACTATCAGGATTCTCCGGGTTATTGATCCTAATAAAACATAAGCTGCTTGTATCACCCGTATCTATTTACAAAGAAGTCGACAGAAATGCAATTAAGCTCAGAACATGGAGCATCTGCGGGATCATAGCAATAAGCGCGTTCCTATATCTTTGCTTTCCTGTCAATTTCTTATTTGGCAGCAGAGATCCGGGTACATATGTTCTAATGGGAGTAAATATTTCAAAACACGGGAGTGTGCAAGTACCCGAGGACGAATTTCTAACAAGATATCCTGAGTTACTTGGTATAAACGAGCAGGCGCATATAGTATACCCCGGAGTTTACACCGCTAGTCCTCGAGGTCTCTCGGAAAACGCAGGAGATATGGTGTTTGCATTCATGCCTCTGCTTTCTGCTGCACTGGCTATTGGCTATGATATTGGTGGTGTTGAGGCTCTGTTACGAACGCCCGGAATTATAGGAATATTAGCTCTTTTGGCAATTTATTTCTTTACAAAAAAAGCGTTTGGATTTATACCGGCTTTTATTGCTGTCACTCTTATGCTGGTAAATCCGGCACAATTATGGGGCGCACGAATTACGCAAACGGAAATTCTTAGTCAACTCCTTATATTTCTAGCTATATATGCTTTTTTTGAAGCATGGCGCAGAGATAGTGTAAAACTATCTGTCCTCGCAGGTATACTGATAGGTATTGGCGGGCTGAACCGTATCGATGTCTTTATACTAGGCTTGAGCGTATTTGCTCTTCTTATGTATACAGCTCTTTTCAGGCGGGAAAAGATAAAAATATCATTATATTTAGCCTGTTCAACTGTACTGTTATTTATTGTTTCCCTTTTGTATGGATATTACTATTCAAACCCATATTTAATAGATCATTGGTTTATATTAAGAGATCTTATATCTTTAAATCTACTCTTTGCATTTGCGTCAGTATTATGTTTAATTATATCGTGGCTCCTAAGAAACAAACTAATCAAGAATGTGGTCATTGAGGTATTTGATTCAAGGTCAGGACGATGGATAATTTCCGGCGCACTATTATTGGTATTTCTATTTGCGTACTTTATCCGCCCGACATTTGATCCCGGCAGTTTTATAAGCAATGCAATGGTCGAGTTTTGCTGGTATACATCATTTATAGCATTACCTCTTTCAATACTGGGAATTCACTCAATACTTAAGAAGGATTTTCCATATAGGGAGGAACTGTTTTTATTCCTGCTTATCGGATTGCCGAGCATGATAGGGTATATACATAATCCTGCAATATCGTGGGATCACATATGGGCATCACGAAGATGGGTAACTTTTAATATCCCGTTTATTATAATACTTGCTTCCTATGGCATTTATATGTTGAGCATTTATATAAAACCAAGAGTAAAAAAGCTGTCAATCATAATTCCCTGTATATGTGCCATATGGATGTTTGGCTTTGCAATATATCAGGCTTCACCTTTTATTGTTAAAACGATGTTAAAAGGTATAAATAATCAATATATCGCTGCAACAGAATATATGAATAAAGATGCACTCTATTTTACCGGTAATCAATCAATATCAGCAATGCTTAAGTTCGTATATGGTTTTGATACATATGAGGTCAGAATGAATATGGATGAGATTACCGAGCTTCTTGATACGGAAAAGAGAGATATTTACCTTATTGCCGACCATAATTTCTTTACTTTCTTTCCGATGACTATCAGAAATGAATATATCCGGATATCAGAGTTCATAATAGGAGGAGATTATTTAGAATTGACCCGGGGAGAGTTTCCGAGAGCATTATTTGCATGGGAAATGGATTTACGGTTATACAGGGTTATTAGAAAGGACACAAATGAGTTTAGTATAGAGCTGGATCTAAACTCCGGTTGGATAGGTACCCAAAACGGTACAAAAAGTGATAACACGATTACGTCAAACGGTAATCCGGGTTATCTGATGTTTGGACCTTATATATCGCTTGAAAGCGGTTTTTATGAGCTTTCGGTAGAAATAGACCTTCTCTCAACTCTTGATAACATGAGCAATCAAGCAGAGCTGGGCTCTATTGACATTGTAACAACATACTACGAGATAGCCGCTCCTGTCGCTTTTACGAGTGAGGATCTTCAACTTAATGCAGTCAATGGTACAACAAGCTTAATCAAACTGACGTTTGACCTTCAAGATGATGCAGACATGGTTGAGTTCCGGCTGTTTACAAACGAAGGTGTTTTTCTAAGGATAAATAAAGTTACTCTTACAAGAATGCCGGCAACCTAATCATGAGCCGGATTATGAGCTAACTTTCACGCTTGGATTACTGACACGTAAAACAACTCCATCAAAAGTAAATAACCGAAACTCGAAATCAGTAATGTAATACCGGACATGCACCGGTATTTCAATTGTTAATCCACCATCAGTCAAGTCATGTTTATTTATATTTGAAAAACCCAAAAGACCCTGTCCGGAGTTATACGAAATATCAAAAGCGCAAATTTCATCAGGCGCATCATCATAGTTAAGTAGTTCGATATCTGCGGAGAATATGTAGAATCCTTCTGCAATTTCATCATACGGACCAAATAATAAATGTCCGGCATGACCGTTTGATACGAGACTTCTTCCATCACGTGTACCATTGATTGTATGGAAGGAGTTTATTGTAATTAACGGAACATTCCTGTTTGCAAAGCCTTCCCAATCAGAATAAAACACTGATTCCGCCTCATTGAAGATATTTCTCAAACCATGGAAGAAATCCTCCAAATGAAAATATACAAGCCTACCGTCACGACTGAAAATCGGGCTTACACCGGTATGTGTCATTATTTCCGAAACAATCATCTCCCGCTCATTTTCAATATACCCGTCAGTATTGATGTAAATACCGGCAAAACCCACACCTGCCAGATGTCTTAACATATCTTCAGTATATAAGCGGGAAACAAGCGCTTGCCATCTCTCGGCAGTAGAACCGACCTGCGCTCTGTATGACCACCTGAGAGATGTTGAGTGGACGAACGGGATGAAGTGTTCATAAACCCCAATATCTACAAAATGTGTATGAGAAGACGATGGAATAAACGGGAGCTGGAAAACCATTGATCCCGCTGTTGTAACTTCCTCGACTTCCATAATGAAGTCGTGTCGGTTATAAAACATATCATCAAAATGACGACCGACCTTACTGTTGGTTCCAACCATGTCAAAAACAGCAAGAACACCGATAAGAATAATGATTACAGCTCTAAAAATCCTTTTTACCGGTAAACGTTCCAAACCCTTTTCAATAATAAAGAGAACTATAAAAATAGAGAAGAAAGCAATCATCAAGCTGATTCTGTTATATGTTCTGACCGATGGTATAAAGATACCGATGATTGCGCTAAACCCGCCCATAATACCGACCAATAAAATAAAAAGGTTTACAATTGCACTGTTCTTAAGGCTTTGATTCTCTTGGACAAGTTTACTTTTTCTGACCATTGCTATAATTAAGGACAGCAAAAAACCAATGCTCATAAATAACCCTAGTGTAGATGCAAAGCTTTCTGTAAGATGGGTCACTGATACATTATTTTCATAAAACATCCTTGCGCGGGATAACAAGGGGATTCGATGAAAAAGTACCGGAAGGATTAGTTGTGATATTCTGAGCGCGTATAACTCAACATCCCGATACATCCTGGTCCCATCAAGAAATGATGCTCCTCCGCCCGAAGAAAAAACAATATAAGGAATCAAACTCACAACTACTGTTAATGCAATCAAAGAAAGAACTATGGCGGGTGCTGTTACATTCTTAAGTTTTCTCTCCTCAATAAAGTTCCATATTATTGCAAAACCAATACCGAGACAAATAAAGAACGTGTAGTATATCCCTGTCAGTCCGGAATAAACTGCCACTATAACCGCAAAAATAAACTTTCTGTTTATAGAGTTCACAAAGCTAAGCGGCCAAGCTCCATTTCCTGAGTTTGGATTTCGAATCTTAAGCTCACCATTCATGATCCAGATAATAACCACACAAGCTAATGGAATAGTAGCATATGCAGATAAAAAGAGGTGGCTGACACCTCTGTAAAAATGATAAGGAAGTAATGCGTAAAGTACACCTCCCATAATGCTCAACAACGGGTTTATACGGAGTAGTCTAAGTGATAATGCAGTGGCAAAAGAAACGGCAAAAAATGTCAGGACATAGAAAACATTTACAACAATGCCGGCTTCATTAAAAAATATACTCAAAAACCACATTCCCAGGTACTCAATGTGGCTGCCATCAGGCATACTGGCAAGAGAAACAATACCGGGAGCTCCCATATTCGGTAATAAGAAACGCCCGTTACCGGTGACAAAGTTCTGTGCAATTATCAATCCGGAATACGTATCGCCGGCATATACAAACGGTACTCTAATATCAACATTATACAGCCCGAGAAAATAGTATGCGGCTATCAAGCTGATGATACCTGATAACAAGCAGTACACCAGCTCCCGCCTTAAAATGAATGGCTTGTTTTCCGCAGAAATAATCATAGCAGGTTCCTTGAAGCTTTCGATCATCGGTTTTATAGCAATGTGTTGAACACATAAGGTAATTTACAGTATCTTTATACGTTTGTCAACATTGAAGAACAGTATAGGGAACGATGAAAGGATGACGTTCCAAAATAGGTCGAAAAATGTTGAATAAACGTGTTTTGTATGGTATGATGCGTTGAGTTTTCATTGTTTAATGATTAGACGCTAGTATAGAATCAGGCTTAACGATACCTACAGAATATGTGAAGGCAAGATGATTTTAGTATGAAAACATTTTTACTTCTTCATGCGCTCTTTTTCTTTTTTTCTATTAGCGGAGTGTTGGGCAAGCTCGCATCAGCAGAGGAGTTTCTTTCAATAGCTTT
>Ga0123353_10003467_pt1 | contig 19946 bp, 18 predicted proteins | sample TergutLab28metaG_3_FD_92763 | JGI IMG/M metagenome (GOLD analysis project Ga0123353, IMG submission 92763) | Labiotermes labralis P3 segment gut microbial communities from Petit-Saut dam, French Guiana - Lab288 P3 | ecosystem: Host-associated > Arthropoda: Insects > Digestive system > Gut ... | reverse complement strand
TGTAGTAAATTTCACGATCCGGGTCTGGCGGTGTTCCCATCGATATGGGTTGCCCGTCTATTCCCATAACGGTCATTTTGGAAACATCTGGCAGAGGCGGTGAACCCGCTGAAATTGTGTATGTGCCTGGCGGGATACCATCTCCATCGTTAACGACTCCGACTGCATACTTGCCATTTTTGATCATCCCTCGTCCGACCTCTTTTTCGCCATCGAACACGACCGTCCCGAACTTGACTGGATCGCCGTTGTCGGAGTATGTTACCGTTCCTGACACTTTGACGTTTCCGCCGCAACCACCCGCGAAAAGGCACACCAAAAGCAACACACCCGTACTGTACTGAAAAAAAGATAGGTCCAATTTCATAACGTGATTCTCCTGAAAAAGTTTTGGTAACTACGGTAACGACGTGGCATTGCCGTCTGCGACATCGGATAAGTCAGCGATGATTCTCGGATGGGTCGTTACGCTTACTCCGCGAACGGCTCCATCGCCTAACGCAAAATTGATCGTTCCGGGATGGCAACTTCCGAATCCAAACTGTCCGTAAAGATGTGCTCCATCATTGAAGTGCATTAGTGTACCATCCGCCGCGATGAGCCCGGATTCTTTGGGTGACCGGGCTAATGACTGATAGAAAACCCCTGGTGAATACTCCCAATCGGTAACTAATCGTGCGTATCCACTGGTGCCGACCCAACCAATTCCGGGTGACAAGTAACCAACATCCCATGATCTCCCGGGATCCGAATCCTGATCTACTGCTGATGAGGGAATATTTTTTTCACCGAAAATGAGTTGGTTGCTTGTTCCATCCCTCCACAAAGACATGGTGTTCTGAAGGCTCCAACCCGTACAGTCAGTCCATGCATGAGGGTTTTTGGCAGAATTAGGATTATTGAATGTCGTCGCAGCACGGCGGAAGGGACCGCGGAAAAAATTCGGCAAACAATCTGGCATGTCTGAGGTGTCATATGAACAGAGATGCCACCACGAAATTGGAAAAGACGGGTAATCCGCTGCGCGCCTTACAATGATGGTGCTATAATCGCCGCGTGGTCCTGCATTTGAATATTCTTCCACCACAGGATCCATCTTGACTCCCGAACGCCGTGAAGGACACTTCATGTAAGGGACGGAACTCAGTGCCGTTTGCATCTGCGCCCCTGATGGCAATGTGTCAAGAAATTTAAACCATTCTCCGAGTGCCATTTCATTATAGATCGCACTATTAGCCCCATAGCCTCCCCACATCGCATCCTTCGGGGCACGGTCGTCGATTATATCCGCCGCCGCCTGTTGCTCACTGTAGGGGAACAAAAGTGGAAAAATAGACTTGCAGAAAGTAAAAACGGCGAAGGGCGGAATAGCATCACGTGAGGAGTGAAATGTGTGAACGCTCAGTGCGATCTGCTTCATGTGGTTGGAGCATTGCATGCGCCTCGCGGCTTCGCGAGCGGCTTGAACGGCTGGCAAGAGCAGGGCGATTAACATTCCGATAATCGCGATGACAACGAGAAGTTCGACAAGGGTGAAACCCTTTTGTTGATGTTGTCGGCACAGGTTCTTGCACCGTAAACCATTGTGGGTCGAAAGGTTAAGCATAACCCATTGACCCCGCCAATGAGACGTGACCAAATGCGCAATGTTCTGCATAATTTTTCTCCCAATATCAAGAGTTCGCAAAGCGGTAGCCATTCACGGCTTTTCCTATTTTACCTTGAAATTGCTCTTTTGTCAATGTCTTTTGTCCATAGGCGAAAAGAAAAAAAGGTAGCATTCCGCACAATGGATGCCAAAGATAGACGGATAGTCACGTTGCATGAAAAAAGAAAAAAAATAGATGAGATCGAGGACCGAATTTCAATTCGATTCTGGCAGTCGTGTAGAAAACCGGGGGGCGGCGGCTACCTATTTCTAAATTTGCGGGCTTGCGGGTGCCCGTCTGCGAGCCTGTTGCCACCATCAACGAAATCTGGTACAATGGATTGGAGTCAGGTGTTGGGGCTGTTGTAGGCAAGGGCTACACGGAGGAAACTGATGGAAAACAATTCATTTCCCAGTGGAAGGGTGTTTCCGTGAAAAGGGCGGTTATCAGCGACATTCATAGCAACCTCGAAGCATTCGAAGCGGTGTTGCAGGACATTGAAAGCCAAGGGATCACAGAGATTTACAGTCTCGGCGATACCGTTGGGTATGGTCCCAATCCGGTCGAGTGTATCGAACTTGTCCGAAAAAAAATAACCATCTGTCTCCTCGGAAATCACGATCAAGCCTCGCTGTTCGACCCTGAAGGGTTTAATAACTGTGCCGAACGCGCCATTTTCTGGACCCGGAACCAGTTAGAGAATCAGCGAATACCGGGTGCCAACGACCGCTGGGACTTCCTCAACGAGTTGCCGAGAATCCATCGAGAGACAGATATCTTGTACGTGCATGGGTCACCACGCAACCCTCTCAACGAATATGTTTTTCAGGACGACATCTACAACGAACGGAGAATGGATCGGCTCTTTTCGGCAATCCCGAAGTTCTCGTTCCAGGGGCATACTCATGTACCGGGCATTTTTACCGAAGATAGGGATTTTTACGCACCGGACGAAATCAATATGCGTTACACCCTGGGGGATAAGAAAGCGATGATCAATGTCGGTTCTGTCGGGCAACCACGAGACCGAGATCCGAGAGCCTGCTATGTTGTTTTGGAAGGAAACACGATTACCTATCGAAGGGTGGAGTACCCTTTTGAAACAACGATTGAAAAAATCATGTCGATTCCCGAACTCGACAACTATCTCGGGCAACGACTCCGCGAAGGAAAGTAAAACGTAGGTGCGGCGGACAAAAAATTCCTCTTGACTCATTTCCCCCTTTTCTGCATACTTCCCGCGTGTCTGGCAAAATAGCGGGAATCGACTACGGCACCATTCGTATAGGCATTGCGATCAGCGATGCGGATCGGGTATTGGCGAGTCCCTACGAAACCTACATTCGCAAGTCGCCGGGCAAAGATGCCCGCGACAAGGAGGCACAGTTTTTTAGGCGATTGGTCAGTGAGGAGCGGATCACTCGATTTGTCCTCGGTTTGCCGTTGCATTTGAGCGGCGATTTGAGTGAAAAAGCCAAGGAAGTTCTCCACTTTGGACGCTGGTTGAAAACGACGACGGGCATTGATGTTGATTACATGGATGAACGTTATACATCGGTAGAAGCCGAACACATCCTTCGGGAGGCACAGTTAACGAACAAGAAACGAAAAGCCCACCGCGACAAACTTGCCGCCCAGATATTGCTCACCGCTTATTTGGAATCGGGTTGTCAAGGAACAAAGTTATCAGAGCCGCAATCTTTAGATTGCGAATGAACTATGAAAAAAATTAGCATCATACTTTTACTATGCGGACTCACGCTTGCAGGCTGTCAGTCCTTTTTGTTCACGATCCTTGCATTGACAAAGGGAACGGACGTACCGCCGAAGTATGACATTTTGCTCAAAGGCGAAAAGCGGGTTGCGGTCGTTCCACGCTCCGGTTATTCCAATACCTACGAGTTACAAAATGCACCGAGAGAAATTGCCCGACACGTCAATACACTGTTGGACTTGAAAGTTCAAAATAAAAAGTTGCGGGTTGTTGAACAGGCGAAAGTCGAAACTTGGCTCGATAATTGTGATAACGATTTCGGATCGTTTGCCGAAGTAGGCAGGGACAAATCGATCAAAGCCGATATTGTGATCGGCTTTGATATTGTCGGATTTCAGATTCGTGATCCGCAGAATGCCCATCTGATACAGGGCAAGTGCCAAGTATATGTAACCGCGATGGACTGTGCGACGGGAAAAACGTTGGCATCGGACAGTTTGATCATTGTCGATCCTCCGAGCATGCCGAAGCCCGGCAATCCTGTGGAGGAAGCAAAGTTCCGTCCAGAATTTGTGAGGGTGGTTGCCGAACAGATTGCTGCATTATTTCACCATCACGATCCCAACAGACTCCGGCGAATGGATGTCGATAGTATGTTGTAATAAGGAGTTAGAAATTAGGAGAATGAAAGCAGTAGCGTTCGACATGGACGGCACTATGTTCGATACCGAGGACACCTATACGAAGGCGGCAACGGCTCTTTTGGCACGTCGTGGCGAAGTCTATACCGAAGAGATGTTCACTGCTGTTCTGGGACGAACACCGAGATTCACTTTTGAACTATTCATTGAAACCTTCGGTTTTTCCGAAACGTGGCAAGAGTTGTATAGAGAATCCGAAGACCTCTTTTTAGAGTTTCTCGACGATGGTTTCTCGACCATGCCCGGTCTGTATGAACTCTTGGATTTTTTGGAGCAGCGAAACATTCCCAAGGGAGTCTGCACGAGCAGTGCAAACAGGGTCGTTTCGGAAGTGTTGCGGCGCAAAGACCTTACACATCGGTTCCAATTTGTTTTGAAAGCCGAAGACATCCTACAAGGGAAGCCCGACCCGGAGATTTATTTGAAAGCCGCTACAAATTTTGGTATTGCTCCCTCGGAAATGCTCGTTTTGGAAGACAGCGTGGCGGGGTGCCAGGCGGCGCACTATGCCGGTGCATTTGGAATTGCCGTCCTCGCCCAACACAATGCCCATTGTACGTTTTCCGAAGCCAAGCGAGTGGTCACGTCACTTGTTGATCCGCAAATTCTGGAGTTGTTTTAACCTCATTACACACTCTCTTCTACACTACTGCGCAATGCAACGGCGATTTTCAACCTTATGTAACCCCATTCCGACCGTTTTGTGTCCAACAAATGTCGCCCCCCCACGATTCCCACGTTCCTCGCGCACTTGTTCCCCTTTTCTCTCCAATAAAATGCGATAAAATATGCCACACTATGCGAATTTTATCCGGCATTCAACCGACGGGACGATTTCACTGGGGAAACTACTTCGGAGCCATTCGGCAGTACATTGCCCTACAAAACGGCACGGAATCGGCTTTCTATTTCATTGCAAACCTGCATGCACTCACGACGGTGCGCGAAAAAATGCAGTTGGAGCAAAATACCTTCGAGGCGGCACTCGATCTGTTGGCACTCGGACTCGATCCGAACCAAGCGACCCTCTTCGTGCAGTCAGACGTGCCCGAAATTTCCGAACTCTGCTGGATTTTGATGACCACTACACCGATGGGCTTGCTCGAACGATGCCACGCTTACAAGGATAAAAAGGCAAAGGGACTGAATGCCGATGCGGGACTGTTTGCCTATCCGGTGCTGATGGCTGCGGACATTTTGCTCTACGATTCCGATTACGTGCCGGTGGGCGAAGATCAGGCACAACACATCGAGGTTTGCCGCGACATAGCCGGTGCGTTCAATCATGTTTTTGGTGAAACCTTTGTGCTGCCGAAGGGCTATTTTGTCCAAGATGCGGCAAAGGTACCCGGCTTGGACGGTAGCGGAAAAATGTCCAAAAGTTATGGGAACACGGTCGAAGTTTTTGAAAGTCTCAACGTTCAAAAGAAAAAGATCATGGGTATCACGACGGACAGCCGACCGATGGAAGAGCCGAAAGACCCGGCGGGCGACCATCTGTTTGCCCTTTATTCGTTGTTCGCTTCGGAAGAACAAATCCAGTCGTTGGCAACAACTTACCGGAACGGCGGGTTTGGATACGGAAGCGTCAAAAAGGAATTGGTGGTGCTTGCCGAAAACTATTTTGCCGAAGCACGTTCCCGGCGTGAGGAACTCTTAGCAAAACCAAACGAAGTGCGTGAAGTGCTTGCGGCGGGAGCCACCACTGCCCGAAAAAAAGCCACCGAAGTGTTGCGCCGTGTTAAAGAGGCGTGTGGGCTACAACAAAAGCCGGAATGAAGCGAAGCGAAATGACGGACACCATCACGAGTTTATCGAATCCAAAAATCAAGGAGGCAATGAGGCTGCGCGAGGGCAAACATCGGCGAAAAATCGGCAAGTTCATGATCGACGGAGTCCGGGAACTTGATCGTGCGATGCAAGCCGGTATCCGCATCCTCGAAGTATTTACGGTTGCTCCTTCCATGTTCCCTTTCTGTGGAGGGGCAAGGGAGGTACAACATACGGATACCGTCGTGCATCAGGTAACGGACTCGGTCATGAAAAAGATCGCTTTCGGCGACCGCAATGAAGGAATCGTTGCCTTTGCCGAAGAGCCGGTGCAGTCGTTGGCTATTTTTGAGATGAAAATCGGGCAAAACCCCTGTCCGCTGTTGGCGGTGCTTGAAGGAATCGAAAAGCCGGGTAACCTCGGTGCAGTTTTCCGCAGTGCCGATGCCGCCGGGGTCGATGGCGTGATGATTGCCGATTCGCTCGTCGATCCGTTTCACGCCAATGCCATACGGAGCAGCATGGGAACGGTGTTTTCAATGCCGATGGTGAGCGAGTCGTCTGCGACGATTGGTCGATGGTTAAAACACACAGAATTCCAGATAGCGGCAACGCGATGCAGTGGCAATGCCATGCCTTATACCGATGTTGATTTTCGCCGACCGACGGCGATTGTTTTCGGCAGCGAAGCGAAGGGATTGACCGACATTTGGAGCGGCAAAGACATCACGGCGGTAACATTACCGATGTGCGGAATTGCCGATAGTTTGAATGTTTCTGTTGTTGCCGGAATCCTGTTTTACGAGGTGCGGCGGCAAAGAAATCAAAATCGCTCTTGATTGAGCATCGGAAATTCACTACACTTCGCAAAGGATGTCAAACTATTACAGCAAGGATGCAATGCTCAAACAAATTTTATGTTCCATGATTGCCGCACTGGCAATTGGGGTGGTGGGTTGCGTCTCTGATAATACATAAAAAAGGAAAATCAATGAAAACAGACTTACACAATTTCCTGCATCAACTCGCAGAAGCGCAGGAGCAAACGGTTGCAGTGCTGCGAAAGAAGCAGGCAATTCTCGTCAAACCGGAGAAAGAAGCGATAACATTGATCACCGTCGAGGAAGAAGAGGCACTCGAAAAGATGCAAGAAGCCCTCAAACGACGGGAGATAATTCTAACGACTGCCCGGTTACAGAATATCCCCGGCGAAACGATAGAACAACTGTGCGAACACTTTTTTCCACGCAATGCCGACGTGCAAAAACTGCTCGATACGGTAAAACAGCGCACACATCAAATACAACTTCTTGCATACACGAATTGGACGATGTCTCGAAAGTCGATGATCCACATTGCGCAAATCCTCGAACTTTTGGAAACACGCGGAAAAGGCAAAACGACCTATCATCCGCAACCGAACGCCAATGCTGATAAATCACACTGCGGTTTGGTTGACCGGGTGGCGTAGAAAATGTCTATTCTATTGCCCCACGTACTGCAACATATATTGTAAAAAATTGTGTGTCCACGGCATCGTCCATGGATTCCATATCGGGTACGACACGGACATAATCGAAACGACCAGGCAAAGCAGGGCGATCACCCGGAAAAATACGTGCCGACTGAACCAATCTGCCGTCGCCACCAGTGACACCGACCAAAGCGGTGCAAGCCAGAATAGCCAGCGTAGTGCCGAAGTATTCCCGCCGTAATTGCGCTCGTGCAACGGTTGCTGCATGTAAAATGCGAAAACTACCGCACTCGTGAGTAAAATTATTGCCGACAGACTTCGATACCGACGGTCAAAAAGCCAGCAAGCGAGTCCGAGAAAACTCAATACCCAAACAGGCGTAAGCGAAAAAAGACCGTGATGACCGATGGTCGAATGGAAAACATAGTCCCCTATGTTCGGTTCCCCTTTGTCAATGCCTGCCGGACTTTTCCAATAACTCTGTAAAATTCTTCCGCCTCTTTCGTATTCGTATAAGTACCAACTATCCTCTGCATATTTTTTGGAATATGCGGGGGCAAAAGTCTTGTGGGCAATGTAATTCGTTGCAAAAAACGTCCCGGCAACGAGTAAGGCGGCGGGTAGAAATCCGAACAACACTCGGAGGGGTTTATGGCAGAAAAGCCATGAGCCGAGAAGACAGAAAAAGAGCAGGGCGGGCAGTTCGCAAGCAACCGCAAAGGCACCGAAAAAACCGGCAGTGAAATAATACCTCCATCGGGTTTCCTTGTCATAGACGATCTTGACCGCACAGTATAAGGCAATCGTTATACTGACCACGCCGGGCAGATGATTGTTTAACGTAATCACAAACGTAGAGAGAAAAGTCCCGAAACAGACAAAGGCGACACTGAATAGCCGACCCCAGTCAGTCGTTCCGAATCGATCAATCAGTTTAGCGAGCAAAAACCACGAAAAAACAAGCGGTAACAGGTTGCATAATACCAACATGATGCGAACGACCAGATGCGGTTCACTTGCCAGTGATAATTTTCCATCGCTTCCCCAATAGAGAAGACCATAGGGAACCGACATAAGCGTCGGCAAGAGCGGCGGCTTTGACGAATACAGGTATCCCACGCCGGGATCATCGGGAAGGTCATGCTTGACCATATCAATCGTATCCCAGCCTCTGACATTTTGCGCCTTGTCGATGGCATACCAGACGGTTTCGATGCGTTCCAACCCCTCCGGCAACTTGACCGTTCGTTGTACCCGCATGTCCGGTTCGATGAGAACTCGTATGGTGTTCCATCGGCTTCTATCGTTTGCGCTGAAGACGGGCAAATCAAATGTTGCGTTTGCCAACTCCCGCTCTCTTGTTCTTTCGAGATCGGCTTGCAGTTCTTCTTCGGTGGGCGGATTCTCGGCGGCGCGGAGTCGTTTTTCCTTGTCGGCAATGGTTTTCGGTATCTGTTCGATACGGTATTTCTGCAAGCCTTGCATGTCCGTCCGATTGACGGCGATAATCCGCCCGAGCATGAGTGCCGCCGATATGACTATCAGTAACGTGTAAATTTGTTGACGTGTGAGCATGAATCTGTGTTTTTGCCTAAATAATAAGATGAAAATTAGGTTTCAGCAGTCTGATAATTGCGCCGTAAGATTAGTGTGCACCTTTAATTTTTTTGATCTCTTCCTCTTTCTGCGCCTTCTGTTCGTCGAATGAGAAAGCCGAATCATCCCGCTTGGTCGGTCGGAGCAGAATCAACAAGGTCAGTGTCAGAAAAAGGATGATGAGGGCATACGACAAGACCCAGACCGGTCTTTCTGCGACTTCCTCTTCCGCCGCCCAAAGGGGAGCCGTCGAAAAAATGAAGACAACAACCACCATCCAACACCGATTGAAAATTCGTGTCAACATAACGGAAACGGAAAGTCTATAATGTCCACAACACCGGCATTATAGAGTTCTTTGAGGGCATAGTCAAGCCGCACCGCAACCTTGTAGCGAGGCAATTGCTGTCAAAAAAGAAAAAATGTGATTTGACAGAGAGTAGCAATTTCTGTAAAACGGGGCAACACTGATTTGTTCCTCTGCCCAATGGGGGGTTCGAGAACAGGTCTAGTAAATGCTCTTGTTTTTTCGGCTTCAAATTTCTATCATTTCCGCTGAAATGACCAACATCGACGTTAACTCGTTACCAGTGAACATCAAAAAGCCGGAAATCCATATTACCGGTTGGAATCGGCTCCTACACCGCTCCGTCGAGGTCAGGGTGCATTCCGAATTGCTAAAACCGCTACCTAATGTTCGGGGGGTAGGCGGGGTAGTCAGTTCCAAAGTTCAAACACACTCCCTAAGTTGGTTCTTTACTCCACCCGATGAAGAGACAGCGGACGGCAAACGGCAGACGGCAGCAGAAGAGCGGGGCGGTGCGAGCCCCTCGGTATCCGAAGCAGACGATTTTGCCTTACAAAAGAAGGATATGGAAGCGCTCACGCGAATTCGGATTCCGAGGGATACCGTCAAAATTCAAGATCGGCTCAATTATATTCTGCAACCGCCGATAGAGTCGATTTTGAATTTGCCGACGTTGGATTTGCCTTTTGAGCCTTTTCCGTTTCAAAGACAGGGAGTCGCCTTTTTGTACAGCGCACACTTTGCGATTCTTGCCGACGAGATGGGACTCGGCAAAACGATGCAGGCAATCACCACGATTCGGTTGCTCCTACGCACCGGTGAAATTCGCAGTGTTTTGCTCGTGTGTCCCAAACCGCTGATGTCAAATTGGCAACGGGAATTTGAACTTTGGGCACCAGAAATCAACGTCAAACTCATTGACGGCTCTCCCGTTCGCCGAAAATGGCTGTGGCAGTTGCCCAGTATTCCGGTGCGGCTTGCCAATTATGAACTCTTAAACAGGGACAGGGAATTTTTCGATTCCCCCAAAGGAGAAAGACTCACGGCATTCGATTTGGTGGTACTCGATGAGTCGCAACGGATCAAGAACAGAGGCAATGCCACCTCGGAAGCGGCTAGGGCGATTCCACGTCGCCGGAATTGGGCATTGACCGGCACGCCCGTCGAAAATTCTCAGGAAGACCTCGTGGGCATTTTCGAGTTTCTCTCACCGGGCTTTTTGAAGTCGGGACTCTTGCCCACCGAGGTTTGTAAAGTTGTCGGCGACCACATTTTACGCCGCACGAAAGATGAAGTGTTAACACAACTGCCGCCGAAAATGATTCGGGATGCGTTGCTTGAATTGACTCCCGAACAAACCGAAACATACAGAATGGCAGAAGAGGAAGGCATTTTGCGTTTGTCGGCGGCGGGAGAAGAAATTACCATTCCACAGGTGTTCGAGTTGATTCTCCGCTTGAAACAGATTTGCAATTTCGATCCGGCAACGGGAGAGAGTGCCAAATTGGAGCGACTCCTTGCCGATATGGAAGAGATTGCCGAAAGCGGACACAAGGCAATCGTGTTTAGCCAGTGGGTCGAAACACTCTATCGACTCAAAGAGTCGTTGGCTCGATTCGGCATCACGGAGTATCATGGCAAGATACCCTCCAAACATCGAGACGAAATGATCCGCCGATTCCGTGAAGAGAAGAACATCCACGTTATCCTGATGAGTTACGGGGCGGGTAGCGTGGGACTCAATTTGCAGTTTGCCGGTTATGTTTTTCTGTTTGACCGATGGTGGAATCCGGCGGTAGAAGATCAGGCGATCAATCGGGCACACCGTATCGGTGCGTCGGGACCGGTTACGGTAACGCGGTTCATTTCGACGAACACGGTTGAGGAGCGAATCAATCAAACGTTGGAGCACAAGCGGCGGTTATCGGAGTTAATTCTTTCCGGCGCACGGGGGCTCAATTCGTCGGGACTAAATCAGGAAGAGTTGTTCGGACTGTTCAATTTGCGGGTTCCCGCAAAATTGAAAAAAGCGGCGTGATTCGGGATTATCATTCACACGGACGCAGGTACTCATGGAAGGTCGGCAGACACTCCGACAGAAATTTTTTGACGGTGTCCTCCGCTTCCTCTGTACCGGAAAATGCTTCAGCCTGTAACTTATACACATACCGGTACTTCTGAAAAGTTAACCGCGGGTGTTCTACTGCCTTCCATGCATCGCCCGGACTTACCGCATAGTAAAACGAAATAAGATTGTTGGTGTCCAGCGACTGTCCTACATAGTTAACCTTCCAAAAAGTATCGATAGTCTCTTTGTCGCTCGAAAGCGGTAGAACATTAAATTCAACGCGCTCACGCGCCGATTCCATTTTGTAATCCTTACCGCCAAAACACACTTCCGGCGAGTGTACTGTAATTCTTCCGGCAGGTCCCACCATGAAGGTTACACGGACAAATGCCTGCGTGTCCGTGTTTTTATAGGAGCGGAACACATACGAGTCATGGATTCGGAGCATCGTTATTGAGGTACTGTCTAGTTCGCCTTCCTTTTCTGCCACCCAATCACCGATTTGCATCGGCAAATTTTTCAGGAGTGCCCGCGCCTCGTCCAGTCCGCGCAACGACCCCCAGCGTCCCCAGTCCGCACCTGTATATAAGGTAACTCCGACCGTGATCAGAACGATCACGGTTATCCCCACGATAAACGATAAATTTATATTCTTCATAATGCTGTACGTTTTGTGAAATGAATTGCATTTAATACGTTCGCCGAAAAACTTCAAGCCATGACCGTCATGCCCGCGTAGGCGGGAAACCAGGGAAACAGGCTTAACTATTGACTTCTAGATTCCCGCTTTCGCGGGAATGACAGCACATTACTTCCCGGCAAAAGCTCAATAACTCTGTTCCCTATCTTATTGAACCGGCGGAAAAAATCGTTGGAGATCATCAAACATCGCCTTATTCTCCTTCGTCATTTTTGGAGCCAAACCTATCAATTGATCCCGGATATTGTCAAAATATCGGCGTGCCGGACCTACCTGACCCGTCTGATGATACGCAGCCGAAAGGTGCATACAATAGAGGGGGTGTTGGCACGACAATTCGACGGCTCGCTCTAGGTGTGGTATTGCCGCACCCGGGTCACCGCTGTTCAAGTAAATCAATCCCTTGGTATCAAGTAAAGTTACGTCATCCTTTTTCACTTCCAACGCCTTGTCCACAATCGCCATACCCTTGTCGTGTTGTTTGAGTACCTGCGAGTAGAGCATCGCCAAGTTGTTTTGGAATATCAATTTCCTCCTTTCGTCGAGTTCCACCTGGTTCAGGACTTCCTCGTAAAGAGGAATGGCTCGTTCCGGTTTACCGCGAACGATCCAGTAATCGGCGAGAGCCGTTACCAGAGCAGGATCAGACCCCGGCGACTGTTTTTTGTCAATGAATTCGCTGATAAATTCGACCGAGGGCACCTCGAACATCACTTGAAATTCGCCAGTCAATCCTTTGCCCGGAAGTATTGCCGAAATCTCGACGGGAGAAGCCCACTCAACAAAAAAACCACCGGGGATGTTCGTAATCTTGCTGGGTTTGGGCACACCTTGGGCAAATGCCGCTGAGAAACCCAACAGCACCGTGCAAAGGAAAAATGCACTAAACGTATAACGTATCATATTAACCTCCTTTGCTCCTGATAGGAGCATAAAAAAATGAACCATCATGTTATTGTTTTATTCGGGTTCCTCCATCACCCACTCGTCGGGAGAAAAGAACTGCAATTCAGAGGAGTCCAAAGTGTCTGTCCTATCTGGGAAACGTACCACGAGTGACTGTATCCTCCGCGAGTCTATCCGACGAGTTACAATGGGTATGCCGTCAGGAAAATTTTCTGCTTTGCCGCTGAGGGTCAAGCGTTCTCCTCTTTCGATGCGGCTCATCAAACGGTCGATCCGAAGAAAAATCTCTTCGGAGGGATGAACCTGCGTCAGCAACAACAAAACGGCAGGCAACAGCGACGGCATGGCAGACGGCACCCAGTCAATTTCATCCAAAAGCAACTGGAAGCCTTCGTCAATTTTACCGGCTTTCGCCACACAAAGAGCAAGTGGATAAACGTAAGTCCCGCCGCGTCGAGCAGTTTCGGTCAAATGTCGGGCTGCACTGGAATACATTTCCGCCTCAAAAAACACTTTCCCCAGTGTCAAGTTAAGCGAAAAAATCAATTCTTCTCTTTCCGCTCGTCTCGCGGCTAACAGAACACACTGGCGGGCAATCGTATCGGCACTCGTGGGATCCTCACTATTGATTGCCTCCTGAACTCGTGCGAACATTTGGTTATAAGGAACGGGAAATTGTCCTGTCCGGTTTTCCAACATGACTCCGGCACGCATCGCCATGAGGTAAATCTCATTGGCATCTTCCGTACGATCTGCCATCCTATAGAGAGAGACGAGACGTTTCCAAACTTCGGGTTGGCGATTATCATATCGTATTGCCTCTCGATAGTTTTTGATCAGCACATCGCGAGTCTCCGGGTCGCCGGGATTCGATTCAAAGTACTGCTCTTCAATCATGGCTCGAAGAACATACGTCATGTCCCATTCGGGGCGAAACTTGGCGACTTCCTCCTGGATTCCACGCATTCGAATAAAGTCGGGGTCTTTATCACGCAACATTAACCGAACTTCAATGTAACGCCAATGGGACCCGTCGGGACCTTCAATTTTTTCCATACGATCTCTGACAAGTTTCGCTTGCTCAAACTGACCACGATCCAGAGCCATGTTTGCCAGCAGGAAAAATGCTTGCGGTTTGAGCGTTTCCGGGGTTTCGTCAAACGATGTCTTTAACTGATTGTAAGCCCTGTCAAGCATCGCCGCGTTGTCCTGGTCCTCCCCTCCTCTCAGGGTGTCCAACAATCTGGTAAACCTGTCTTTTTTGGCAAGGGACAATTTGGGGCTTTCCCCTGCCTCTTCTATGATCGCAATCGCCCCATTTTTGTCGTCACGGCGGAGGCAATCGTTAATCCGTGCCTCGAAATAGGCATCTTCTCCATTGGGGAAATCCCGTAATTTCTCCAGCAAACGGTCAAAATCAGAACGCTCCGCCAAACTGCTATAAATTCCAACCAATTCGGCAACGAAGGCGGGATCGTCGATGAAGTTTTTCACATACCCTTCCTTATCCGGCGGGAATGTTTGTGATTCAAGAGCCCGAAACTTACGCGCCGCTTCTTGCATAGCATCCAAGATAGTCTGTGCATTATCAGAAAGGCTCGCACGGGCAACCCCTAGGTGAATGAGTCGAATGTCCAACGCCCACGGTTGCACTAACTCGTTGCGCCGCTCTCCCAGAGTCTCAAGTTCCCTTTGAACATCATTGAGTTTTTCCGTGGAAACTATGTTCGACGCGACTTGGGAGCGAAACAAAAGTGTCGCGTAAGCATAACGCAATGACAGGTCCTGGGGGCTAGCATCGGAAGCAATTTTCAACGCCCGAGTCGCCTCTTCTAATTTGTTCCCCTGTTGAAGCGCAAAGGACATTCCGAGAAGTGCCATCTCCCGGACTTTTAAAATAGGGAAAGGACGGGCACGATTAAAATATCTGGCGGCACTATCCCATTCGCCCCACTCTAGTTTTAATTCTCCGAGTTGCAACAACGCTTGCGGGAGCAACAAAGCATAGACACTTTGCCTTTCAAAGACGTAGTCGTTTCGGTTACTTCCAAAATTGTGGAGTAGTCCTTCGAATTCCTGCATCGCGGCTCCCTTTTTTTGCTGTACTATGCCGGACAACCGCCGGAATTCGGCGGGACGGCTTTCCCGCATCGCCGCATCAATTTTGGAGGCGGCAATGTTTGCCTCTGCAAGATACAACTGGGCGGTCAGCAGTTTTTTCATATCCCTGGTTCTGTTAACGTCCTGCTCCGGGCGAGTATAGCGCATCTCGGTAATGGTTCGGTCAAGATGTTCCAGTTTTTCCCGTACCTCTTCAACCTTTTTTTGCTCAAGAAGGACTGTGACCAACCTGCCGATCAACTCCTCGTCACCCCGGTTGCTTGATTTTTTAAGTCCCTCGTTCCATACAGCACCCGCTTCCGCTTGCCTTCGTTCGCTAAGATAAAAATCCCCGAGATATTGGTAGCCGAAGGGATCAGTCGGGTTCTCCTTGACTGTACGTTTCAGGTACTCCTCGGCTTTTTTCTCCCACGCCTGAGCCCTATCTTGGTCTCCTGCCTCCCTAGCATTGTTCGCCAACCTGATGGCATCCATACTGGACAAAATCAAACCTTCGGCAAGACCTGGATCTAGTTTCAAAACGGTCTGCAAATCTTCATTGGCTTGAATCTGTTCACCGTCGGGACGTATAAACTTGGAAAGGGAAGGCACATGTTGGGAAACGAAATAGACAAAATGAAAACGCGCCAGAAACGCAGCAGAATTCTCCTTGTTGAGTGAAACCATCGTATCGATACACGCTTTTGCTTCAGCGGCACGTTCGGCTTCATTTTTGGCAAGGATTTCTTCGCTGGCACATGCACGAAAGTTTTTCTGCCGATCGGGTTCTCGATGATCCAGGCTTACGATGAACTCGGCATAACGTTTGGCAATCTCAATATCCTCCGGTCTGCGCAAGTTTAGTCTTTTCAGAAGATCATCCATCGTTTCCGTGAACGTAGACAAGGGTAACGAGTAGTCAGACGGACTATAGGGTTTCAGAGGGATTTGATCAAAAAATGCCAAGGCAATATATCGTATTGCTTCGTAGTTTTCGGGTTCGCTGGCAGTCTGTGATGCCAAGAGTAGTTCTTTACCACGGTCGATGACCCCATTGAGAGAACGGCGATCCCATTCGAGTTCAAGCATCCGAGTGCGGTAGGCAATCGAATCGGCTCCCGGAACGGCATGGGCCAAGTTTTGGGCAAGACTACTCAACTGTTCGCCCCGTCGACGACCCTGTAGCGTTGTACTTTCGCCACTGTCTTTGTAAAGACCGTCTAAAATTTGATACAATGCCTCAGTAATCTTGACATTAGGCGTTTCCGATTTTTGACGGTAATTATTCAACAAGTTTGCCGCATCGCCCCGAAGTTTGAGAGAGTCCTTCATCAATTCTGCCTTCTCCTCGGGGTCGCTCACTTCATTAATTTTTTCCTTCTTCTGGTCGGCTTCCGCAACCATACTTTCAACGGTTTTGATAACTCTATCGGACATGTATTGTGTCTGCACAAAATACACGGCTCCGATAACACCACCCAACCCAAGAATACAGATCAAACCGCCCAGCAGCCATTTCCAGGACACGGTATAGGTGTAGATCGGCTCGGCAACTTTCTTCGACTGCGACTCTGGCGCAGGAGTTATATTTGTATCAGGACTAGGTGCAGACATTTGGATCCTACTGTGAATATCGATGAAGGAACCCCCACGGGCACCTCTATTGTATCGGACACGAAAAACAATTACAAGCCCCCGTCCCCCGTCCGGTTTGTGAATTTGTGAATTTACGATGAAACACCGTGCTTGCTTCAAGTCACTTTCTTATCGGCGATGCTAAATGTGAAGTTTTCAAACTTGACAGCCACACGCCCGTCTTCGATTTTAACTTCGAGTGAGTCCATATCACGCGGGGCAACGCCGTTCAAGCGTTTACCCTCTAGATCGAAAAGGGCAGCGTGGCAGGGACAATAGAAAAGTTCCTCCTCTGCTCCCGTTTTGGGATTCATCTTGCGTCCCGTTTGAATCATGCAACCCATGTGTGGACAAAGTGAGTGGAATGCCTGCACCTCGTCCCCAATCTTCCGCAAAAAAATCGAGCCGATTTTTTGGTTGGACAATGTCGCCCAAGCGTCCTTTTTATCATCGACGAGGGCAAATTTCTGCGGTGTTTCGGTGAGCGAATCGAGTGTAGCGAGCGTGTAAAATTTCCCGGAAACAGACTCCACAAAGAGGGGAGCCGTAACAAGCCGAACGGCTGCACAGACGGGGGCACCAACGGCACACGCTCCGACTCCGGTGGCAACGGAGACTTTGAAAAAGTCCCGCCGTGTCTCTTGTCGCGGGGAAGATAGTGGCTTTTTCTCTTTCTCACCTGTTTTCGATTCCGTATCGGTAACTTTCTTGGACATGGTGAATGTGAAATTGTGAAATTGTGAAACAGGGTAAACATCACGCGCCATCAGTGTATCCGATGGCACGACCGCATGCAATATCCCCATCGCCGCGCTGAAATTGCCCCCATTTGCATCTATCGGAAAACAGGATATAATAGCAGGGAGAAAATCAAAGGAGGTTTGCACAGTGGGAACAAAGAAAACAGGAAAAGGGCGGCGAAAAATCGGGAGAAAAAAACGGCGAATGCGGTCTAAAATTAGACATCGCAAAGACTAGCGGTACTGTTGAGTCGATACGTCCGTTCTGTTTGCTCTGGCAACTTCCGCGTTTCACCTCAATGATCAACGCAGTTCCTGTTGTCGATGACCGCTCATGGAATCTTCAATGTAGTGCTGCGGTTGGCAGTCGTCTTTGTGCCCGCGAGCACTCGGGCACTTCGGATTGTAGCGGATTTGTCCCCACACTCCCCGGAAAGTTGGAAATTTGTGCCTGCCTGTCTTGCAAAGCACTTGCCGGAGAGTTAGAATGTCGCGTAGAATCTGCGGGGTGTTGACTTCGTTTGAGAGGAGATAAGGTCATGTTTGTTCAACTGGTTGTTGCGGCGGGAAATCGAGAGGGACAAATTATTCCCGTGTCGGGAAAGAAATTCATTATTGGTCGGGCAGATGATTGTCATTTGAAGCCGCGGAGCGAACTGATCAGCCGCTATCACTGCGCCATCCTTGTTGGTAACGAGGTCGTCGTGCGCGATTTGGGAAGCAAAAACGGTGTGCGACTCAACGGTGAAAAAATTTCCGCCGAACACAAAGTCGTCAACGGAGACAAATTAGGCATAGGTCCGCTGGAGTTTTTCGTCCATATTGTTGCCGATGTTGAAGCATGGGAAAATGGTCAAAACGGTGTTGACGCAGGGTGGTTACACCAGTCAGGGGATGGTGCAGAACAGGCGGAAACTCTTGCCGCATCTGACTCCGTGTTTCTGCTAAACCACTTGAAATCGTTGAATCAAGAGGCAATGACGACGATATTGACGACGATATTGCCGTCGGAACAGAATGCACACGAACTCCTGAAAAAGTTTCTCTAGTTAGAGCAATGTTCGCATTTCATTGGGGCGAATTGTTAGTTGTAGTGATAAGCGGGCTTATCTTATTTTTCGGGCTCGCCCTGCTGATGTTGCGCCGACGGTTTGAGATTTTGCAAATGTTTCTGACTCCTGAAGACCCTGACATCGAAAAGGAATTTTTTAGACTGCATACGCCGGTGAGGGAGGAAACTGTCCCGGAAAACGAAGCCGAAACTGAGTCCGAGACGTTGGACACCCCGGAAGAAGATACCGTCCGATGGGGAACTGCCGAACAAACGCCGTGAGCAGACAATCACTTCCATTTTTACTCTCCGACATTACTGTACTTCGTGCATTTCTGTTGCCATTTCACGGGAACGCAGTGTCGCCGCTTCGACGGCTCCTATCAATGATGCCCGAAAACAGGTTTGTTCCAACGCATGAACCCCACTGATCGTCGTACCACGGGGACTACATACCTTGTCCTTCAACAGTCCGGGATGATCTCCCGTTTGCATGACCATCTTTGCCGCTCCCAGTACCGTGTGGGCGGCTAACTGGATGGCGTTTTCTCGAGACAATCCCATCTTGACCCCGCCATCAGATAAGGCTTCAATCATCATATAGACGTAGGCAGGTCCACTTCCCGAAAGTCCAGCCACCGCGTCGAGTTGTCGCTCCGGGAACTGAATCGCAATGCCAACCGTTGACAACAGATCGGTTGCTAATTTGATGTCTTCTGGTTTGACACCTTCCGTAACACAAAAGCCACTGACTCCTTCGCCGACCAGGCATGGAGTATTGGGCATCACACGTATCAATCGAGCGGTGTTACCGAGTTCTTTCAGGTAGATTCGGGTGGGAATTCCCGCTGCAATGGTAATCCAGAGTGGATTAAAACCGTGCGCCCGCAGCGCACTGATCGACCGTAACACTTCGCCCATTTGTTGCGGTTTTACCGCAAGGAACACCACATCACTGTTCGTGACGAGGTCCTTAACGGAAGCCAGTTGTGTACCGCCGGTTTGATCGGCAAACTTTTGGGCGGCTGCCTGTTTGACATCGTATCCAAGTAGTCGCTCTTTTGTAATCGACTGTGTTTCGAGAAACCCGCGAGCCAATGCCCTTGCCATGTGTCCTGTTCCAATAAATCCAATGCGTTTGTCCATGATGCAATCCCTAGTGAAAACACACACTATTCTCTCGATTATAGCCGAACATTCCGTACGATGTCAAGTGTCGAGGATGATAGAACACACGGCTCCCGGCAAGCAAGTTACTACCGGTGTTCTGGGAAGACGATGTATACCAGAAGGCACAGTATGGCAATCGCAAGGAAAACCTGGAACTGATGCTGTAACTTCTGCCGAAACCCCATTTCGGAAACATTGCCCTGCATTCTGCCAATGGAATCGGCATGAATCTGTCCGAGATCAAATGTTTTCGTGCCAGCAACGACGTAGGCACCTTCGGTCAATCGGGCGATTTCCCGAAGTGTCGTTTCATCCATCTTTGACCAAACCTCCTGTCCATCGTGTTTCAAGTATGTTACATTGCC
>Ga0123353_10003465_pt1 | contig 19949 bp, 20 predicted proteins | sample TergutLab28metaG_3_FD_92763 | JGI IMG/M metagenome (GOLD analysis project Ga0123353, IMG submission 92763) | Labiotermes labralis P3 segment gut microbial communities from Petit-Saut dam, French Guiana - Lab288 P3 | ecosystem: Host-associated > Arthropoda: Insects > Digestive system > Gut ... | reverse complement strand
AGGATATTTTTTGTATATTCGCCTCGTAATCAAATAATTATATTTTTTATGACACCACAAATTTTATCCTATTTTTGCACCATGAAAGACCCAAGAATTGACAGAAAAAAACTACATCCCTTAGATGCCGCACAAAACTTTTCAATGGTTAGTAAACTCGCATTGAATATGTTAAGGAAAGAAGAACGAGAAATAAGCATGGGGCACGCCCAAATTAATTACAACAATTTTATTACAGCAATTTTTTCTTTAACTCTTTCAACATATCTTCGGTCATCGAAGCCAAATCATATTTTGGATTCCATCCCCATTCTTCGCGGGCGCAAGTGTCGTCCATACTGTTGGGCCAAGAATCGGCGATACTTTGTTTCAACGGATTTATATCATACTCCATAACAAAATTGGGGTAATGTTTTTTAATTTCGTTGTAAATGATTTCCGGGTCGAAGCTCATTGCAGTAACATTGAAAGAGTTTCTATGGATTAGTTTGGCGGGGTCCACTTCCATTAGGTCAATTGCGGCGTCAATGGCATCGGGCATGTACATCATATCCATAAAAGTACCTTTTTTCAAAGGGCAGACGAATTTTTCGCCTTTCACTGCGGCATAATAGATTTCTACGGCGTAATCCGTTGTACCTCCACCAGGGAGCGTTTTGTTTGAGATTAGTCCCGGGTAACGCACTGAGCGAGTGTCCACGCCGAAGCGTTTAAAATAATAGTCGGAGAGCAACTCTCCTGCAACTTTACTCACGCCGTAAATAGTTTTGGGACGCTGAATGGTATCTTGTGGAGTTTTATCTGCCGGCGTTTCCGGCCCAAATGCACCGATAGAACTTGGTGTAGAAACAGCCGCTTTAAACTCGCGGGCTACTTCCAAACAGTTAATCACACTTTCCATGCCGATATTCCAACCCAGCATTGGGTTTGCTTCTGCCGTTGCCGACAAAATTGCTACCAAATTATAGATAGTGTCAATGTTGTGTTTTTTCACCACATCAGCAATCTCTTGCGCATGCGTAGCGTCAATTTTATAAGCTGGACCTCCTTCGGCAAGTTCCGGGTCTAAAGGAAAGCGAAGATCTGAAGCAACTACATGGCTGCTTCCTAACTTATTACGTAGTGCAAGCGTCAGTTCCGAACCAATTTGTCCGCATGCGCCAATAACTAAAACATTTTTCATATTACATCTTTTTTTTAGGTGCGCAAATATATAACAAAATTTATCTTTCTTTGCACTAGGATTTTTAAAAAAACAAATATGAAAAAAATTTTTCTTTCCCTATTCATCTGCTTCGTTTTCTGTGGCGCGCTATTTTCTCAAAAAGCCTCTCTTACAAAAGCTTACAATCTGTTTTTCGATAAAGACTTTGTAAAAGCAAAAGAAGCTATTGACTTGTGTGCACAAGATGAAAGATTGGCTCAAAGAGCGCAGACGTGGCTTTATAAAGCTAATATATATTTCTATTTAGCAAATCAAGAGTATGAAGCTAAAAGAGAAAATCAAGCCTATCGGTCTCTGTTTCCCGACGCTGCGGAAGAAGCCTACGATGCCTTTGTTAAAGCAAAAGAAATGAATAAAAATGTGGAAGCATTTGATATGTTAACCCCAAGCGAAGGTGTTGCCAAACTCTATGCCCTGCTTTTAGTGCATGGTGTTGATATTTTAGTTAGCGGAAACCATGAAAAAGCCAAACGTATTTTGGAGAAAGCCATAACAAGCTATGAATTAGCAACCCCTCCACAGTTTCCTTTATTTGGCGAACTCTACTATTATTATGCCTTTGCTTTGGAAATGATGAACGAAACAGAGACAGCCGCTGCCTATTATAATAAGGCGCTTTTCGATGGCTCAACAAATGTAAATGTATATCTCCGCCTCATTGAAAACTATAAAAAAGAAAAAAATGTAGCTGCCATCAAAGAGATTATTGAAGCAGGGAAAAAGTCACTGCCTGATAATTCCGCTCTTTACGTAGCTGAAATTGACTATTATTACCTTATTGAAAACAAAGCAACTGCGCACCAATTAATGGAAGCTCTACCCAACTCGGTTTTTGAAAATGGAGACCTCCTTGTTAACATAGCCAATTTTTATATTTTAGATAACGACTACACAAAAGCTTACGATTTGTTGAAGAAAGCCAATCAAATGACGCCTAACAACTTTGTCGTTTTTTATAATCTTGGCGTATGTGCCTATTACCTGTCTGAAGAAAACTTCCAGAAAGGCAATGATTTAGATGTAAAAGGAGATAAAACCAACGCAATGATTTACAAAACAAAATCGGAAAATTTTTTGTTAGAGGCACAAACCTTTTTTGAGCGTGTGCATCAAACCGAACCCAAAGACATCAATGTAATGTACACATTACGTTCTATTTACGCAAGACTACAATCTCCAAAGTATAGTGACATGGAGGCAAAGATTAAAGCAATGGAATAGCAGTGCATTAGGCACATTTAAAAGTTATCTCTAAAGTCTTTCTTCATTTCGTACTTCAAATCTTGTAATACAGAGGCTTTTACATTTATTTGAAAACACCATCCTCTTCTGTCTCCGAATGGGATCCAATTTATGCGCATCTCCCAGCAGTGCAGATCACGATAAATATCTAAGGAAGTAAAAGTAATCTTGTTATTTATAATATCATATCCGGTTGTAAACCCTACTTTCCATTTTCTTGTAATATTTACATCACCGCTAATGTTGAGGGTTTGAATAATATCGTTTATGTATTTGTTGTTTGCTAAATACATATAATACTCTCTATTATCCCGCGTGTCGTATCTAAATGTGTAATTGATAGTGATATTCCATGGATTGCTAAAATCAGGACGTGTGTTTGGAATACCCAAACTGTTTTCAGGGAAAATAGTTTCTGTTTGTTGCGATGCACCACTTGTATTTTTTTCATTTTTTTTTCTGTTATTAAAAAAATCCTGATTAAGTCGCCAATTTATACCTATATCTAAATTTGATCCTGAAAAGCGCATAGGTCTGTTATTCACTTTCAGTTCTTTTTTGTTTATCCGTATTCCTTGTTCATCAATAATATAAGGGTCGAAAGCCAATCGGAAAGTTATATCTAAAAAAGAGAAAAGTACAGTACGTCCTGATATGGTTAAAGGCTGCCAATTGAGAGAATCTGCAGCAAAATCATACCCACAACTGATGCCGACATTATCGAAAATGGTAATTTTTCTTGTACCGGTAATCGTATCTTTTTTCGATTTTACCTTCATTTCTATGTTATTATTTACAGTAAACCGTGTAATAGCCTGCATCCTCGTCGTTACGCCCGAGTAGAGGGCGCCAGAGAAGTAGGAATATTCTACCTCCTTACCTGTAATGGTATTAAAGTATGTTCCATACGTGTTTCCACTTAAATTAGGACGGAGTGTGAAATTAACATCAGGAGTCATTACGTGCCGAATTGCGGCAACTCCTCGTAGTCTAGAATAAGTTCCATAGATTTTGGCAGTTAATGAAGTGGATAAGCTCAAATCGTGCAAGGCATAAAAGCCGCGCTGAAACACATTATCAACTATTGGCTTAAACACAGTATCGTTTACCATTTCTGTAGAAAATGTTTGTACATTTCTTTGCAAATACCACTTCTCTTCAAAAGCAACATTCGTATTCCAGTTAAATTTACCCACCTTGACGGGGATAGTTAAAGGAATCCTGTGTTTCATTCCCGATTGAATCTCCTGCCACGTTTGTGGTCTGAAAAAGAGAGTGTCCTTGGTATTTATCTGATTCAACATTTGAGACTCCCACCTCAAAGCAATATTATCATACCATTTCAGCTTCCCTGCTTTATGTTTTTTTCGGAAAGGATAGAATTGTCGCACTGACATATTAAGATTCGGTAACCCCAAAGTAATATCTCTTGACGTAGTATTTTGATTATAGGTAACTGCAGCATCAAAATTGAAAGCTCCTTTAATGGTGGTAGATAAGTTGAGTGATGAGTTAAATTGATTTGACAGGTAGTCGAATGTAGATGAGGGGTTGTATTGATTAAAAGTTCTGCTAATCACATTTACATGCGCATTAAATCGAGTTGTTGGATGTGATTTTGGGTCCTGGGTGTGTTTCCAATACACGCGAAAGTCGTCAGTATTATACCGTTCCTCTGTACCTCGTTCACCAAAATAATTTTGCGCAAAACTCAATTCAAGTTTTCCACTGCATTTGTACCTAAACACGTAATTTGCAGAAGTTTTTACCGCCCAACTGCCACGGGTGGTAATATCTCCAGACAGGAGCAGGTCGAAATTATCGTTAATGCCGAAATAGTATCCGAAGTTTTCAAAGTAAAACCCGCGCCTCAGCGATTCGCCGATTCTAGGTATAACTATTCCTGATGAGCGTTCTTTTTGAAGTGGAAAAAGGGTAAAAGGCAATGCTAACGGCGAAGGAATATTCCCAAAACTCAAATATGCCGGACCCGTTACAATTTTATCATCTTGAATTACCTTCCCCTTGCCAAAGCGTATTTGAAAGTGAGGATGTTCTAAATTGCAAGTAGTATATTGCCCTCCTTTAATATAAGAGGTTTTATCGTCTACATGTTTCACATAATATCCGTGTATAAACCCTTCGCCCTCAACCGTAATTACCTTGGTAACTTTTCCTTTTTTTGTTTTAAAATTATAGCTGATTTCTTGTGAGGAAAACTCATAACTTCCTTGCTTAAAAAGAGGTGGTTCATGAACATGGCCACAGCTATCGGCAACCCCAGAAGCGTATAGTTCGTTTTGAGTAAACCAAAACTCCATAAATCCGGCACTTAGTTCAATGTCTTCGTAATATGTTTTCGCATCTGTAAACAAAAAGATTTTATGATTCAACATGTTAATTATGATAGAATCTTGGCTGGCATATTTTACGGAAGATCCTATAGCATTTGGAGATATTTTTTTTGATGAAGCTGTTAATGGAGCATTCAACGATAGTGAATCTGCCTCTAACATTACACTATCTTTCATACTTATTGAAGAATCTGGTGAAAATAAGATAAGATCAACAGGCGGCAAAATGGTATCATTTAGCCTTTGTATCGTGTCGGTTTGAGAAAATAAGTTGTTGAAAATAAAAAATATACAAAACCATACAAGAAGGGTTTCCTTGAAAAGATATAAACAATGGAACAAGTATATTTTTTTCTTCAAAGCACGTTCTGTATTTGCAAAGTTTGATATTTTTGTATTTGTTCTTCAATTAATATGCAAAAATATAAGATTATGAACATTAAAACCTTTTTTTTAGTATGTTTTTTATTAACTTTTTTTAACATTGCTGTTTTTGGGCAAGCAAAAGATAAAGTTGCAAAGGTGGTAATTGACGCAGGGCATGGAGGAAATGACCCCGGTACGGTAGGCAAATTGTGTAAGGAAAAAGATCTTAATCTCAAAATTGCACTACGAGTAGGTCAACTGATCTCGGATAACTTTGAAGATGTTACCATAATTTATACACGTAAAAAAGATGAAGCAGTAGAACTCTTTCGACGCGCCGAAATTGCAAATAAAAACAAAGCCGACCTGTTCATCTCCATTCATTGTAATTCTGCGGAAAATAAAAGTGCTACCGGTGTAGAAACATTTGTGATGGGATTGGGAAAAACGGAAGAAAGTAAGGCAATAGCAAAAAAAGAGAATGCCGCCATGTTGCTGGAAAAAGACTATCAAACAAACTATTCCGACTTTGATCCAAATTCGCCGGAAGCTTATATTATCTTCTCTTTATATACTTCGGCTTACCTGAACTGGTCAACTATTTTTGCTTCAAAAGTACAAAACCATTTGATAACCAACACAAATATGGTAGACAGAAATGTTAAGCAAGCCGCATTTTGGGTACTCTATAAAGTTGCCATGCCAAGTATCTTAATTGAACTGGGTTTTATTTCTAATATTGAAGAAGAAAAATACTTGCTCCGCGAAGAGACGCAAGAAACAATGGCAATTAGTATCTATAACGCTTTCGTGGAATACAAAAACCTGCTTGAAGGAACTGCTAAACCCTTTTTACCTCTCCCAAAAGCTACAAAAATGGAAACCAAATTTGAAGCACAAATCATTACTCAATCTGATACCGTTTCTCAATCTGAAAATCTCCCACAGTATGATACAGTAACACAAACTCTTACCCTATCTCAAAGCGAAACTATTCCTGAAATCTTAGATACAACAGCAAAAGATGCTACAGGAATAATAGCGCCTGTTGCTCCTAAAACGACTGAAGATATTATCCGCTTTAGAATACAGTTTTTTACAAGTAAAGATGATATCAATACTTCAGACAAAAGATTTGCATCACTGCCGGATATAAAAAAATATCATGAAAACAATGTTTGGAAGTATACTTCCGGCGACTGTGAAACTTTGTTAGAAGCACAAAACAAACTGAAAGAAGTGAAGAAGTACTATTCAGATGCTTTTATTATTGCATTTCGCAACGAACAGAAAGTTTCGGTATCGGAAGCGCAGGGGTTGCTGAAATGAAGGCTATACTAAGATATCTACGATTTATTCTGCCGCATCTGGGGATTGTGAGCATTGTTTTGGCGATGGTGTTGGGATGTTTTTACAATTGGCGTGGAAAGGCAGTTTTGCTTACTACCGATAAAACCAACGTTTTCATTACTAAGAATAAAGAGATTAAGATTACTCCATACGCCCTCACTCTAGCAAACTTTAAAGCAGATTTTTACAATTCGGGAGAGCCTAAAAGTTTGGAGGCCTTCATTAAGGTGGAAGAAAACAACGAAATTAAAACAATTTTGCTGCGGGTAAACCATCCCTGCAGAATGGGTTTCGGGCAAAATTTATATTTAACAAACTACGCCCAACACTCTGAAAATCCAGAATTATGTGTGGTTGAGTTGGTGTATGACCCTTTTCAAGGTTTGTTTCTATCAGGAATTATTCTTGTAATTACAAATCTGTGTTATCTGTGTGCAAAAAAACGGATCATTTAGAAAAACTCTGCAAAAAAAGTAAATATCTTTTTATTTTAATTTCATAAAAAGCTATGGATCAATTAATTTAATGCTTTCCTTACAATACTTCCGGTGCCAACGAAACAATCTTCATATATTGTTTTTCACGCAATTCACGTGCTACCGGTCCAAAGATACGTGTTCCGCGCAATTCTTCCGATGCAGTGAGTAATACTACGGCATTATCATCAAATTTGATGTAGGAACCGTCTTGGCGGCGAATATGTTTCTTTGTACGTACTACCACAGCTTTAGTTACGGCACCTTTTTTAACGTTTCCAGATGGGATCGCACTTTTGATGGTAACAATCACTTTGTCACCCACGCCTGCATAGCGTTTTTTTGTTCCGCCCAATACACGGATTACCAAAACTTCTTTTGCACCACTGTTATCGGCTACTGCTAATCTTGATTCTTGTTGTACCATAACTATTTTGCTTTTTCTATGATTTCTACTAAACGCCAGCATTTATTTTTGCTTAATGGGCGTATTTCCATTACTTTTACTTTATCTCCAATGCTACACTCGTTTTTTTCGTCGTGCGCCATGAGTTTGGTTGTTCTTTTCAAGAATTTTCCATACTTGGGGTGTTTTAGTTTACGCTCCACGCTTACCACGATAGATTTTTCCATCTTATTGCTGGTAACTAACCCTTCACGTACTTTCCTGTTGTTTCTTTTTTCTTCCATGATGATTTTAATTATGCGGTTAATTCGCGTTTACGCAATTCTGTATTGATACGTGCAACTGTTTTGCGTTGCTCTTTGATTTTATTTGGGTTTTCGATAGGAGAAACGGCATGGTTTAATACTAATTTACTTAGCTGTAATTTTTCTTCTATCAACCTTTCTTTCAATTCAGGGGTTGAAAGTTCTGCTACTACTCGTTGTTTCATAATGCTCTATTGTTCAAATTATTTAGCACATTTCTGCGCTTATTATATTTCGGGTGAATAATCTCTTCGTACTATAAATTTTGTAGTAACGGGCAATTTTTGAGCGCCAAGGCGAAGCGCTTCTTTTGCCACTTCATAAGAAACACCTTCGGCCTCGAATAAAATTCTGCCGGGGCTTACACGGGCTACAAAGTATTCTGGAGCTCCTTTACCTTTACCCATACGTACTTCGGCGGGTTTTTTAGTTACAGGCTTATCAGGGAAAATACGTATCCATAACTGTCCTTCACGTTTCATATAACGTGTAATTGCCTGGCGGGCAGCCTCAATTTGGCGGCCGGTTATCCAATGTTCTTCTAAGGTTTTGATAGCAAACGAACCAAAGCTAAGCTCCGCACCGCGTTTAGTGATCTTTTTCATCCGACCTTTCTGCGGTCTTCTGTATTTGGTTTTTTTGGGTTGTAACATTGTTATTTATTTTTTCGTTTATTATTTCAATTTGTTTTTACATTTCACAGCAACGCGCCTCTACTGGTGCTTCACCACAACGTCCCTACGGTTAATTACGCTCTCTTCTTTCGCGGCGTTCTCCACGTTCGCTTCTTTCTCCTCTTTCTCCGCGTCCACTACGTCTCATGGTTCCGCTTTTTTGTTCTTTAGGTTCAATGGAGGCGGCGAACAGGTCGCGTTTTCCATAAATAATACCTCTACAGACCCACACTTTCACGCCAATTCTTCCGTAGGTAGTATGGGCTTCGGAGGTAGCGTAGTCAATATCTGCGCGTAAGGTATGGAGAGGAGTTCTGCCTTCTTTGAAGTGTTCTCTACGTGCCATTTCTGCACCGCCAAGGCGACCGGAAACGGAGATTTTGATTCCTTCAGCACCGGCACGTATCGTAGCTGCGATAGCAGTTTTAACGGCTTTACGATAGGTTACTCTACCTTCAATTTGTTTGGCAACATTTTGTGCTACTAAATTGGCATCTAAATCAGGGCGCTTTACTTCTGCGATATTGATTTGAATATCTTTATTAGTGATTTTCTTCAACTCTTCTTTAAGTTTGTCCACTTCAAAGCCCCCTCTTCCGATAATTAAGCCGGGGCGGGCAGCATTAATGGTAACTGTAACGAGTTTTAAGGTTCTTTCGATGTAAATTTTTGCGATTCCTGCTTTGAAAAGACGCGCATTCAGATAGCGCCTGATCTTGTCGTCTTCAACGATTTTTCCGGCGAAACTCTTGCCGCCGTACCAATTAGAATCCCAACCTCTAATAATTCCTAATCGTAAACCTACCGGATTAACTTTTTGACCCATACTTATTCAATATTATTTTCTAAATTACTTGCTTTATCTTCCAAAACGATGGTAATATGATTAGAACGTTTTCTAATGCGGTTGGCGCGACCTTGTGGCGCTGTACGTAATCTTTTCAACATACGCCCCCCGTCAACCCATATATACTTAATGTATAATTGCGCGTCTTCAATTCGTTGACCTTCATTTTTAACTTGCCAGTTAGCGATTGCGGATTTTAACAATTTTAATATTTTCTCTGCAGACTCTTTACGGCTGTATTTCAATACATTCATAGCATAGTCCACATCTTTTCCGCGAATGACATCCGCCATGATTCTTGTTTTGCGCGGCGATGTAGGGTTATCCATTAAACGAGCTTTATACACGTTTTTCTTGGACTCTTTTCGTGCATCTGCTGCTAATCTTTTTCTTGATCCCATTTTGTTATTCTATTATTTTTTACTATAAACAACTTGATTTTCAAACCCATTCAATAACCATTCCCATATAACAACTCTTCCTTAAATGGGGCGGCAAAAATAGATTTTTTTTTAAACAAAAATAATTATATAGAAAAAAAAAGTAAGATAAAAAAATCAACCTTTTTTTTTGATGTAATGATAAATAGTTTCTCTGTCAATATTTATCTTCTTATCAGAATTATACGGCATTTCAGGGGCTTTAATGCCACATTCCCATTCCACATTGCCTGCCAATATAAAAACTTCATCCCACACATCTGCTTCTAAAAATTTTTGTAAAGTTTTTTTTCCTCCTTCCACGATCAGCGATTGTATATTTTGTTCATACAATTGATTTAATATTTCATTAATATTCCCTGTTAAAAATAAAAATGATCCATCTATTATTTCAGGTTTACGTTCATCACAAAGCACTAAACGCAGAGGCTGGTTTGTGCCGTACAATCGGTTGGTTAGTTGAGGACTGTCATTTTTTAACGTATTATATCCTATCAAAATGGCTTGTTCTTCGTTGCGCAATTTGTGGGTCCAAACCCGTAACGATTCGTTTGTAATCCAATATGGGGTGTTGCGTGCAGCGTCCGTACGCAAAATATCCATGAATCCATTTTTTGTTTGCGCCCATTTGAGAATTATATAAGGACGTTTTTTTGTATGAAATGTAATAAACCTCCTGTTCAAATGCAAGCATTCATCTTGCAATACATTTTCAATTACTTCAATACCTGCTTCTTGCAGCGCTCTAATTCCTTTTCCGTTCACTTTTTCATTAGGGTCTCTTATTCCGACCACTACTTTTTGGATTTTTTTTTCGATAATTAAAGAAACACACGGTGGTGTTTTACCATAGTGTGAACACGGCTCTAAATTAACGTAAAGTGTTGATTCTTTCAGCAATTCTTGATTTTCAACTGCGTTAATGGCATTTACTTCAGCATGTGGACCCCCATATTTCCGGTGAAATCCTTCACCAATAATTTGCTCATTATGAATGATAACAGCACCTACTAACGGGTTAGGCTGAACTATCCCCAATCCCAAAGATGCTAATTGTAGCGCACGATGCATCTGAAATTCATCAATCATCATCTTTGCAGAAAATATGACAAAGGTTGAAACAGCCTGTCAAATTGAAAAAATTGTATAGTATAGAACTCATCGGTATTATCATTTAAAGTAGCATAACAGCGGTTTCTGTTAATTTCAGAATAATATTCTTCAATTAACACATCATCTTCATACAAGGAGCCTTCATCAATAAGGTAATAAAAATATAGTGTTGTCGTTTGGTTGGTAATGTCTGTTACAGAAATACTTTTAAAAAACTCTGATTGTATTATTGAATCTTTTTCTGATTGCTCCAAGTCAAGCACTAGTGTTTCGTAATGTCGTGTTCTAAACTCTGAAAGCATATTGATCAGACGCGTTGTATCATAATGCAAAATGGCATTGTTGTGAACATCATAAAGATTAAATGATCTGGGTCCTGACTTTACAACAGAGAAAGAGTTTTCAGGGTTAACTACATCAACGAAAGAGGCACTTTGAATTTGTGTAAGTTTCGTATTAAACACACGTTGCGAGTACCAGTCTGTAGGACTTGGTGAAAATTGAGGGGTTATATATCCTCTAAAACCCGGTTGATAAACAACGTATGGTTCGGAATGCCCTTCTATAGAGGCATAAGATCCTAAACTATTGGGTGTTGCATCCCCTAAGTAATATATTTTTGATAGCCGCTCTCTTGTAAAAAAAGGATATCCAAACAATTTAAATAAAGGTTTGGTTTCGTAAATTTCAACTTTTCTTGAATTTACTGCAAGCATCTGGATGATACTGTTTTGTGCTTTTTTTGCAATAGGTTGAGCTACACGAATTGTAGCCATTGTAGAGAGCAAATCTCTTATCTTATAATCAGCAGCGGACTTAACATTATCTACTATCCAACCTTTGGAAGTTTTAGTTAGCAATACTTTATCTCCAAACATATTTGCCATAAAAATCTTTGTTACATTAGCAGTGTCTTTTACTGCAAAGATTGTAGATAGGTTAGAACTCACAGATTTATCAAATCCTCCTTTTTTATGAACAATTGCAAGAATTAATAATATTGCCAAAAGTGAGGCTAAGATTAAATATACTTTTTGTTTTTTCATTAAAATGATTTTTTTAGGGCGGCAAAGGTACATCATTTTTGCTAATTTTGCCGAAAAAAATATCATGACCTATAATTATTCAAAAATTGAACCCATTTTTAAATATTATCTAAATAATGGTTTTAGTCATTCTTTGCAAGAGATAGCAAACGCTGTTAATATTACTAAGAAAACTTTGTTTAACAGGTATATGTCTAAAGAAAATATGGAACTGTGCTTAATAGATTATTGGCAAATAAGATCTAATGAACGGATGGCACAACGTATGGAATTTGCTAATAATGCCGTGGAAAAACTAATGATGTTTTTGTTTGAATTACAGTATTGTAAAAACAATGAACCCTACTTTTTTCAAAAAACAAAAGAGTTTTTTTTAGAAAAATTCGTACAAAACAGCCCCCATCTCTTACAATTAGAAGCTATTTTTAAAATTGGAATGGAAGAAGAATTATTTCGGTTTGACTTAGACCCCAAAGTGTTTGGCTACTTTTTTCTGTTCAACACTTTGTTTTTATTATTAAGCGATAATTTAATTTATACAGAGTTTGTTTATTTTCTTTTTGAACCTATCCTTACTGTGGACGGGAAATTGGTTTTCAAAGACATTGATATAGAACAAGTTTTCAAGAACAGTTAAAATTTACTTAATTGCAGAAGAGGCATCATTCTTTATTGCTATTTTAGAACAGGTATCCCATTTTAATGTAGATATTCGCCATATTTGCGTTATCTTGTTTATTGAACGGCATAGCCCAGTCTACCGAAAGGATGAAATTTTCATTCATAGCAATTTTCAATCCTATTCCCGCTCCGAGGTGAGGTAAATAGATTTTATTATCGAATTTAATATAGTTATCTAGATCGTCTTTAAAATCGGGGTCGTTTTTGGCAATACTTGCTAATAATATTTGTTCATCTAATGTTTTGGGCTGCAATACAATTCCCATATCGCAGAAAGGATTGAAAGCAATATAAAAGTTTTCCTTTTTGATATTGAATTTCACTACTTTAATACGAAACTCGGCAGTAGCATACCCAAAGCCATTGGCTAACACTCTGTTTCTGATGAGTCCGCGCACAGAATTTGCACCTCCAATTGCTTCATATAAAACACGTTGATAGTAGAGTGCATTCAAATAGTTATCCATATAAAATGGAGAACTCCCTGCTACCAGTAATTGCACTCCTGCGCGATAAGCAAAAGTGACGTAGTCTTTGTAAACAGGCACATAGTGTTGGAAAACAGTATTAAATTTCAAATTATTATAATCAGATGAGTTTCCGAATCCTGCAGTGTATGTAAAAAAGGCATCGGCATACATTCCCTTTGAAGCATTGGCTTGTTTATTCCTGCTGTCATACACAAAACCGGATCTCAGATAAGGGTGCATCCCGCCGGTAGCTTCGTTAGGATGGATAATATCCCATTTCACGTATTTATCATACAATCCATCAATATCTGCAGGTAGCTTTTGGTTTTCTTTTTTATTTTTGTTAATCATGGCTATGTCAACAGGACCGGTCCAATAGCCTAGAAATCCCAATCCTGCAGCCCATTTCCAATTTCCTTTAATAGGACCTTGCACATCTGCGGCAATACGCAACAGATTGCGCTGATATTTGTAAAAAGCACGTGATATATAGCCATTATCTTTGTACTTCTTATCATTGCGCCACACATCATTATACACCGATTGGTAACCATTGTAGCCGAGAAAGTCGCTCATGGCATCGGGAATAAAAGTGGCATCAAAAGAAAAGCGATGTTTTGGAATCAAAGATTTAGAGTCGTAGCAAAATCTGAACAAACCGTAGCGTTTTGTGGTATATGCTGCTTCAAAGTATAGCGAGTGCATATAGTTGGGGTAGGTAGACCCATCGCCGAAATAATAAACATTAGACAACACGCCAAATTGGAATCCTAAATCTGCATCAAACGCCACGCTGGGCAAAGCACCAAAAGTCCAACCGGTTCTTACGCCATCAGGATCCTTCTCCTTTTTCTTTTTCTCTTTTTTTACAACGGGTTCATCAGCTTGTTGCTGCTCACTTTCGGTTTGTGCAAACAGCAAATGCGGCAAAAGGAATAGAAATGCTAAAATAAAAATGCAGTGTTTTTTCATAAAAAATGGTATTAATTAAAGAAGCGCAAATAAACATGAAATTTTGAAATTATACACAGACGGAAAAAATGTTTTCAAAATTTCTATAGGAAAAACAGTATGCGGCTCTTCCACTCAAAATCGTTCCAAAATGAAGATCCATTTTTACATTAAAAAAGGAGTTGTAAAATTTATTTTTAATACTATGTTGAATTATAGAGCAATAAAATTTTTCAAAAGACTTGACAAAGGAGGTACGCAAGTTGTATTATTGCAGTGTTAAAACAAACGAGTAACAGGGGCTGGCAATCCGGTTATTTAAAGCAACAACTCGAAAAAACTGCACTTAAACTAATAAAAACTGCCTACACACTAATAGACTACTAAAACTTCTTACGAGGTAAGAACAAAAAGCGACGTTTTTACTATAAGTAATTCTGCGACAGTGAAATCAATTACTAACTAAACTAAACTAAAAAAAACTATTATTTACTATGAAAAAAATCTTTTTATTATCACTTTTAAGTGTTTTCTTATTATCTGCTTTTAGCCAAACATTACAGGATAATTCCGAAATTATTACAAGAATCAGTATCACCAAAAGCGCTGATGTCGAAGATGAAGAAAATTTCCTCCAGCGCGGAATTTGGATTTTCTTTTGGAAATACGTTACGACATATCCGGATCCGGACGGTAATGGATTTTGGGTACATTGTTACGGCTGGGGCTTGAAAATATGTGCACCCAAACCTGCAGATATTGCGCCCTATTTCAATTTAAGAGGTGTTGCACCGGAAATGATAACACATTCCTGTGAATCCATTATTCAAGAAAGCGACAAGCTTATTTCAAACGGTATGTATGCAGGATCTTTAACAAAAAAAATAGCACTTTTAGATTTTCAAGCCGGCGATAGAAACTCATATCTTGTTTTCAGAATTGATTGGAACCATGACCCTGTAAGACCTTATAACGGAAAGGCAGAAATCACTATTTCAAAAATAAACAACCTCGGATTTTGACAGAATGCGAAAAAAATCTGTACTTTTTTTCAAACCGCTTACACAACCACGCTCAAATAATGATTAATTATTCTACCATCGAAAACTACTAAATACCGAAACCCATTTGATTGGAGGAGGTGTGCACCCTCCTCCATTTTTAACAAACATAAACTATTTATAATGAAAAAAAAATACATCTTATTAATTACGTTTGCTATTATTAACACCCTTAGTAGTCAAAACAACCCCCAATACCCTTATATTTCTGAGTTGTTCAATGTTGTCATTTCAGCAACTGTTCATACAGGTATTGACACTAAATTCCACAACAATATTCACGCTACACATGATAGTGTGGTATTCGTTATTAACAGAAAAGGGTTTGAATATCAAACTCAAAAAGGATATGCTAAAATTTTGAAAATCAATATATTTACAGGGAAAAAAGAGAGCTGCATAATTTCGCCATCTCCTACATATATTGAAAATGGAGGAACAATTGGTCGCATTTGGATTTGGGCAGTCGCCGCTTCCGATTCTTCGCTGTTTGTCGCAGTAGATGAAGGCATTTGGGTATATCAACTCTCCAATACTAAGCAATTCGAATACTTAAAAACAATTTATATTGAAAATGTGTCAAAATTAGAATTAGCGGGCAGTAACTTACATGCTTTTGTTGAAAATAGCAATGGGTTTGACTGGCTTAGGGTTAATCTTTTCGACTATGAAATACAGAAAATAAGAGCTTTGGTTTTGAAAAATCGCTTTTTTCTTCAAATTGCTCCTGCTAAGGTTATCTCTATGAACAATAATGCTCTCTATCTCCTGCAACAAAATGCGCCTGCAATTGAAAAATATTCCCTAACCGGTGAGTTGCTAATAGAATATCCTCTCAATATCTCTAACTGGCAACAAATTCCTGAAAAAATTACAAACAAACTTGATTCTATTGAAGATACTACAGAGAGAAACTACGCCCTCTCCAAGTTCCCAATATTTGATTATAATATGATGCACCTCTTTTACCTCTTTTCTTGCGAACGCTTTTTTATGATAGCTATTGATAGAAATAAAGCTAACGCAACCTTCATTACTCCATATTTTGTACAAATTATCGGAGATTCAACAATTATAGAGCCCTACTCTGTCAAATTAAATGAAAATGAAAAATTTAGTGAAAAACTTTTCCCTTTTCATACAGCTGCTGCGGAAGGGAATATCATATTTGCACAACTAAATGAACATATTATACAATTTAATCGCTCTACTACCGTATCATGGCAAAATAAAACGCAAAAAGAATACAAATATGATGTGAATTTATATCATAAAGACAATGAGCCAATTGAGAAAATTGAAACATATATCTTTGCTAATAACTATATCCCGGTTGATTCCATACAGTTTTTAGACTATGACAACCTCCCTTTTTCTTTTAATGATATAAAAAAAGAGAAAGCAATCTTTATTGTTTCACAATACCCGCAATGTTCAACTTGTATTAAGGTTATTTGGAATTATTTTTCTAATAAAAAACTGCATAATGTTGAACTTTATAATGTGAGCCAAGACTGTCAATCTTATCTTATGAAAAAAGAAAACATCAAAGAAGTGGGTGGCTTTCTTAAAGCAGAATACACACCGCTTTTTTGGGATACAAAAAAGCTTAATCCAGCTACGAAACAGCTGCTTTCACAAAAGTCTAACCCTGTTATAGTTTTGTTCGACAAGAAGTTGCAGCATATAGAAGTTATCACTTCTGCACACATTATTAGAGATCTAATGGGGAATTTATCCCCATATTTTCTTCACACGATAGATAATTTTATCGGGAATTGATTTTGAATAACTACGAAATATCTATTTTTGCCGAAAATTATTAAAGTATGAAGTATTCAATTGATTTTACTCAACTTACCCAATTTGCAAACCTTGAATTAGCTGCTAAACAAGTAGTTGAAGGATTTATTACCGGTATACATAAAAGCCCGATGCATGGTTTCTCTGTTGAATTTGCAGAACATAGACAATATAACACTGGCGAACCAACTAAACATATTGACTGGAAACTATACGCTAAGACCGACAAATTATTTGTGAAACGATTTGAAGAAGAAACAAACCTGCGTTGCCAAATTGTGATTGACCGATCATCATCAATGTATTTTCCACTCAAAGATGAATACTCGTTAAAAAATCCAAATAAGATATTTTATACCATCTATGCTGCTGCTGTTCTAATCCAAATACTTAAGGGGCAGCGTGATGCAGTTGGCGTAAGCATTTTTTCAGATACTCTAGAGCTACATACAAGAGCTCGGGGAGGCGAGACTCACCTGAAAATGATTTATCGTGAACTTGAGAAAATTCTTCAACCCATATCAAAAGAAACTCGTAGCAACTCTATGGTTACAGATACACTGCATAGAATAGCTGAACAAATACATAAAAGATCAATGGTTGTAATCTTTAGTGATATGTTTGAATCACATACAAATACAGACGAACTGATGCTTGCACTGCAACACTTGCGCCATAATAAACACGATGTTTTATTGTTTCATACCTACGATAAAAAATTAGAGTTTGATTTTGCCTTCGACAATCGTCTCTACAAATTCATTGATATGGAAACAGGCGGTGAAGTAAAACTCCATTCCAACCATATTAGAGAATATTATCAAGCTGCTATTGGAGAATATTTTCAGGAACTGAATTTAAAATGCGGACAATACCAAATTGACCTGATACCGGTAGATATTCATCGTGGGCTTGAGCAAATTCTTATACCCTACTTGTTAAAACGAAAACAATGACAGATGATCAGAAATACGGCATTATTACTTCTAAGCTTACCATCCCCGATTGGGCAGAACAAGACCGCCCTCGTGAAAAATTTTTGGCACTTGGCTTTTCCGCACTTTCAAATACAGAACTCATTGCAATTTTGTTAAGAAGTGGAACAAAAAATGAATCTGCTGTTGATGTAGCCCGAAATCTAATGGCAATTTGTAATAACAGTCTAAATAGTTTATCTGAGATGTCATTAGATAAGTTGGTAAAAATAAACGGAATTGGAAAAGTGAAAGGGATTACCCTTTTGGTTGCTTTTGAACTGGGAAAACGTTGCCGTGTGGCGACTATTGAACAAAAACGAAAAATCAATACTACGTCTGATTTGGTGGAATTAATGCAAACAAAAAATGCACGATTAAACTATGAAGAATTTTGGGTAATCTTTGTAAATCACGGGTCGTTTTTAGTAGGTGTAGAAAACTTCGGCCGTGGTGGATTAACTTCTACGTCAGTTGACATTAGACTTATTTTATTGCGGGCACTGGAATTAAAAGCCACCGGAATTTTTATGTGCCACAATCATCCTTCAGGAGAATTGACACCAAGTAATTTTGATATGGCATTGACTGCACAAATGAATGAAGCAGCACGCTTGTTAGCTATTCAATTACTTGACCATGTTATTATTTACAAAGAGAATTTTTTTAGTTTTTTGGATAATGGGTTACTAAAAGTAAGCCTTTCAACTAATCTTTCGTTCTCTCATTGTCCACCAATGCAAAGGTAAACTTTCCACTCGCGCACAACTCACCTTTTATATGAATGGTGGCTTCTACAAAAAAAATTAAGGTACGCCGGTTGTAGATACGGGCCGTAATCTCTAATGTATCTCGCGGAAAGGCCGGTCGTTTAAAGCGTACGTCGCTCATCCCCGTAAAAAAAGGAGTACGTCCAATCAACTCCTCTTTCATAAGGATGGAAGAGGATTGACCCATGATCTCACATAAGATAACACCCGGAACAACAGGCTTTTGCGGAAAATGTCCCTGTAAAAAATATTCATCTCCGGTAACATAATAAACAGCCTTCGCCGTCTCGTTTCCGTTTTCGTCTTTAGTTACATTTATTTCATCTACCAACAGCATCGGTTCTCTGTGGGGAAGGAAGGTCTTGATTTCTTCGCGAAGCATTTTTTTTATTTAAAGTTTAAGGTTTAAAGTTATCAGTTATTAGTTTTCAGTTTTCAGTTAATACTAATTTCTCTTAATTCTTAATTTTCAATTCTCAATTCTCTCCACCCTCTTAATCCCCCGCCAGCGGGGGAGATTAATCATCACATCATCTAATCGCTTTTCTTATTGCAATACAACCGTTGTGTCCACCGAAGCCGAGCGAGTTAGAGAATGCAATGGTGATATTGGCTTTTCGTGCCGTATGTGGAACATAATCCAAATCGCACTCAGGGTCAGGAGATTCTAATCCAATAGTTGGAGGTACAATGCCGTCTCTTAATGCCAAAATAGAGGCAATAGCTTCAAAGCCACCGGCTGCGCCAAGCGCATGCCCTGTCATAGATTTATTACTTGTAATCAATGCTTTTGAAGCTACTGTTTCGCCAAATGCAATTTTAATGGCTGCTGTTTCGGTTTTATCATTCAAAGGGGTGCCTGTTCCGTGAGCGTTTACGTGGATAAAATCCTTAGAGGTTAATCCTGCTTCTGCTGCTGCGAATTTCATAGCGTTTGCCGCACATTTGCCATCGGGTTGAGGAGCAGTGAGATGGTAAGCATCGCAGGTATTCCCGTATCCCACTATTTCTGCGTAAATTTTAGCGCCACGCGCCAAGGCGTGTTCCAACTCTTCCAAAATGAGGATGCCCGCACCTTCGCCCAACACAAAACCTTGGCGGCGTGAATCAAAAGGCAATGATGCCAAACTTGGGTTCTCTACTTTTGAAAGTGCTTTGGCGTTGGCAAATCCGCAAATAGCCAATGGGTGCACAGCAGCCTCTGCACCGCCGGAAATGATGGCATCCGCATAGCCATGCTTAATGGCGCGATATGCTTCTCCAATAGCATGAGTAGCAGTAGCACAGGCTGTTACCACAGGCAGGGTAATTCCCTGAGCGTTATGAGCAATTGCCACATTTCCCGCAGCAATATTAGATATCATCATTGGAATGAATAATGGAGAAACCCACTGT
>Ga0123353_10003464_pt1 | contig 19951 bp, 16 predicted proteins | sample TergutLab28metaG_3_FD_92763 | JGI IMG/M metagenome (GOLD analysis project Ga0123353, IMG submission 92763) | Labiotermes labralis P3 segment gut microbial communities from Petit-Saut dam, French Guiana - Lab288 P3 | ecosystem: Host-associated > Arthropoda: Insects > Digestive system > Gut ... | reverse complement strand
GGAAGAACAAGAGGATTGACGACATTTTCTCCTCTAGCGTCAGTGATGTTCGTTTAGGCCACAGTTTATTTGCATAATGATTCTTCTTGTATCGGCTGTCCTATTCGCACAGGAAACGGCAGTATTTTATGTACCCCAGTTGCATTCCGAGTAACAGTGCCACAGCCTTGAGGTCACCACATAACTTCCACTTAAATTTGTCATACTTAATATTTCCCAACAGTAGCTTCATGCTTTCATGACATTCCTTCATGTTCATTGCATGAGCCAAAGGAACGGAGGGGAATCTGTTTCTGTTGTGGTGTAGAACCACCTTCAAGCCCACTTTTGACAAATTAATGAACAAGTGCCACTGATCTGGGTTATATTCATGGCCAAGAACTTGCATAATGGAACAAACATCATTGCAAAACAAGACACATAACGGAACAAACATCATTGCAAAACAAGACACCATCTTCCAGGGAGAAGAAATCCTTGAATTATTCATGGTGCCCACGGTAAAAACACACCTTAGTGTCTTGGTGCACAAGATTCCAGCCCTTTAACCTGGAGCCTAAAAGTTAAGCTTGCTTCTTTGACACGTTCAAATCATGGATATTATTCAGGTCCCCTTGAGACAGCAGTTGTGGTTCATTGGAAGAACAAGCCCCTGCAAATGTTGGATCACAATCCACATTATTGTTAGCTTGGCCTACATCTTCATCAGTAGATTCATTGTCCCCCAGCATCATGTTTGTTGGAGGATCTGGCGCAGGCAATTCTGCACTGTGAGGTACTGGCCTCATCGCATATGGTAAATTAGGTGTGTTTGGACTTCGCTGTTAAACCAGTGATACTGGTCAAGCAGAAGTAGCAATCTGAAACATGGTCCTTGGGCTCTCTCCAAACAATACAAATGACAAAAGATATACAGCGTGAACCTTTTGCCCATGCCACGAGAAGCCTGGCACATGTCACACAACAAAAGTGGGGAGCCCAAACTCTTGTCCTGAACACCCACTTTGCAGCCGTAATAATGCTCATAGCATTTCTTAATCAGGGGTGTGAAAGATCATCTTCAGGATTTGAATGTCACCTTCCTGCAGATATAGCCGAATGCATCTGATTAATTTACGCACTTTCTTGACATATTAATGGTGGAACAAACACTATGTACTTCTGAGACACACTGAGCTCTGGCCAACAACTAGCAGAGGACTGTTAGTAACACGTGACATGTCCAGAATATCTCCTACGGGCCCCCAGTGACTCACATATGTAGGCTTGTGTTTTCACATAGTCTGATGCAACGCAAAAGATGTGGGTGATAGAAAAATTCTGGAAACATATTTGAATTCAGCATCCAAAAATACATCAGAAACAGACATTTTTCCTCATGGGACAAAATCTTTGTTGACCAGTGTTATTAATGTATTATATATACTACTTTGAGATTATTGGGTATCACACTGAGATGAAGAAATCATTGTTACACATCACATTGCACTTTCTTCTGACCATGTTTATAGCTGTTGTAGTGTGCCAAATTTGGACCTTTCAGTCAGGATTGTCCTGATTTCACTGCTTATTTTAACCTAGCAGTTTTGCTGGGATTTAAATTCTGACTGCTGCCCAAAGGGAAAGGGGTTTTGAATTTTTAGTACCCTTAACTATGTTTGCCAAGCATAAAAATCCCATTGTGAATCTCATCACACACAAAGCAGTGTAGGTTGGATAATTTTATCCTTCCCTCATCTCTGCACAATGTCTGCAACTATTCTTATAAACAAACGCGCTGCCAAACGTGTCTTCTGATATATTTCAGCAAGTCACTTCTGTCTGACAGTTCCTATACATTTACTTCTATAACCTATTTGTATCATCATCATCATCATCATGTTCCTGAAGGGTTAGGTGTGTTTCCTGTTCCTTGATCCTCAAGATGAAGTTGGTCCCTGCATCTCTTCCTCGGTCGTCCTATACCTGTTTGTAATAATGTCCAATTTTATTTCAACAAAGTTTATCGGCCAGTTACAGTCATCAAAAGTTTGAAATTGATATATTGTGTGTAGTTCATCACAACTTCATTGCAGGTATTTTTTATTCATTCTTAAATTTATTATAGTGATATTCCATATTAAGTATTACGTGTTACAAAAACATATGTGCTGTGCTCTGTTTGATAATTATTTACTTGAAGGCTAAGTAGAACACGTTGACACTTGGTGCTGATTGGTTACTGCACTTTGTTGCTAGTTTATTATGCTTAGAATATCCTAGACAACTTCAGGTGGTAATGAATTATTCAGAGATTGATGGTGATGCAGACTTGTTACTGAAACCATTACCTCACACTAATGTCAATCAGTTAATAACAGAATGGAAAGCTTTACCACGTGAACCACCCCTGCAGGCTGAACCACTTTGTTACCTGGTCCTTACACATTTGAAGGAAATGCAATGGTGGGAAATTAAGCAAGACATCAAACTCTGAAGGTTATGTAGACACATTTTGATAAATGAAATCTATTGCGTGGGTGAAGTGGTAGTTTTGGGCCCTTTGTTGTGTGCTTCTTAGGTGGAAATCCTTTGTACATGTGTCATAATGATAAAATGTACACAAATTATATGGAATATGTACTGTTACATTTAAAGTGAGAAAACATCTTGAATGGTGTTGTCAGGCAAGGAATTGCACAATTCTTTGTTGCTTTCTCATATGTATCTGCTTCCTGAGTCATCACGCTTCCAAGTGCTTTATCCAAAAGGTCCTGAGCCATTTTCTTATATTTTGCTTGCTGCTGGGATTTTTCAGGAACATCTGTTCACACATGGTCAGTCTCATAATTTCTATATTTGTGTTCATTGCTGCTGCAATATTCTGAGCAATCTGTTGACAGTTGCTTATTGCCATGCATTACATTTTTCTGTATTTGGATTAGTTGCTGGATATGTATTTGGATCTTCCTTCATTTGTACCTTCTTCACCCATGTTTGGAAATTGCCTAACCCACACAGAAATATTGTCTTCATTGTACCTTCCCTACCAGTTTACTGTTACACTGTGTAATGTCTTTGTGATTTCATTATATTTTCTTTTGTTTTCAGCTAACAATTACAACAGTAGATAAACGTAACATGAGACTGGTTTTCAAAGCAGCTGTCCTTGATATGGATGGCAAGACATTACTGGATTTCCGGTTGTCAAAAGGATGTGGTTTAGAATTTAAGCGCCATTTTGTGAAGATCAAGCAGCATTTAGAAGACATTGTGCTGAAAGGGCCAGTGACGTGGCCAATTGCAATGGCCACGAATAATGTTCCTTAGCCTGTGATTCATGCAGTGTGTTTTTATGTCCTGTAGATTTGAAGTATTAAATGAGTTTTCATTATTGTCAGTGTTAAAATCATGTTAACAAATGTAATTGTTGTGTTATTTCTTGTTTTTCTTGTGCGTAGATTTATTATGATATTCATGCTGCATATCGGAGAAAGCATCGTTAAATAATTAGATTCACTGTCAGAGCTGTATTTTTTAAGTTGCCTTGAATCTTACTCATGCAAATTGGAGTCCTGAAGTGGCCAAGTGTTCATTTTTGTCGTGGTGCAACCTGAATAATATCAATACCTATTCAGAATCCCAGTGAATCACCACATGCTTGATGCCTAAATATAAAAAAAAAAAAAGAAAGATGACTTTGGGATTTCATGACTCATCAGAAGGTCCTCACAACCCATTCACCCTGGGTTTGAGAAGCCATGTCCTAGTCCACTTTATCTTGTTGTGGTGTACCTTCAGTAGCAGCTGCATCATCCACAGTGGGCCCTTGAGGATGGTAGCACTGCTGCCAGTGATAGGATGTTACCGTAACATTGTAAGTACCAATTAATTGGTTGGTAGAAGCTGTTGTCTAAATATAAAATTAAACTAAATAATTTATTGTGACTTCTCTGTTATCTTATTTTGCTTAAAGAAACAGTTTTCTAGACTCTTTGACCGCTCAGATTCTATCAGGCGGTAAAAGTAAGAACCATCCTTTCAATCCCATTAGTTGGGGCTGATCTGCATATTGAATTTGATATTTGAATGATGACATATAGTGACCCATCTTAATATGACAGAAAAAGTATTGTGCAAGATATGAGGTTCTGAGAGTAGTGTTGCTGAAGTCAAGTCATCTTCTGGTTTGTTGCTCTTTGTCATTGGGTAAACAGTGCCTGATGTTTCAAAGGATCATGGTGCCTTAATTTCCAGGGTCAAGCATTCCTCTTCTTGGAATTCTTGACCCTGGAACTATTTACCAGACAACACTAACATCCTAGGGAAATCTTCAAACAAAAAAAAAATCCATTTTATCATGTATTGAATTTCCAATTTTAATATTGTGTTATGTATACATAAAGCTTGAGCTTTTAACACATTAATTACAGAAGTACATAAATCCTACAAATGTCACGAATATAGACTTTTACACTATTGAAGTAATGTATGAAAATGATAATTGTGGAGCAGTGTTGTAATCTGAGGCAAAATTTCATGCTTTAGTTTGGCCATTACTCAATATTGGAAATGCCTCTGCCAATGGAATTGGTAGAACTGTGATTAAGCTCCTTGTATTGTGAATCTGTATCCATCTGTTCTGTAGTCTGTCATATGAGAGGTCTGGAGCTTTTTCCAAGAGTGTGATCTAGTGCTTCCTCTCAATTTCCAGGCTCCTGTCTTTAACTGAAGGTTATCCAGTAGCTGCTTACATCTTCTTCCTTTTCTCCCTGTCACTTTTATCCTTCCCTCTGTCTTACCTTCAGTAACATGCTTTAAAAAGCAGTTCATACCAAAGATGTGACCAGTACAGTTAGCCTTCTGTTCATTGTTTGTAGGATATTCCTCCCCTCCTTGACTGTAATAGATCTCTGCATCATGTGTTCAAAGAATTATAAATGTACACTTTGTAGGCTGGTTTGCCAATGAGAACTCATGTTAAAGGAGGTGTGGGCTGTAGATGTGTTTGGTGCAAACTTCTGAACACAGTTTCAAGTTTCGGGGGGGGGGAATGAAAACTGGTTAGGGAAGGATCCAGACCATTGCAGTTTGCCTATCTATCAAAAAGGTTAGTTTGTATCTTCAACTCACAAGTGTAGTCTCAGCTGGAGCACTGGTTATCTCTGGTTTCATATCTCATTATAAGTTAGACTTAACTATTTATATTAATTTTTTTTTCAATTCCCCAATTCATGATTAACAAGACAAAGCTCTTATGGAGACTGCAGACTTTGACAAAATATAAACAGATCATTAGACCCAAGGCTTGGAAGGCTGATTGTTTAAAGGTTAATTTCTGTAAACAACCTCCAACATGGTAATCATGTAACAAACGCCAAAACACAGGAAATAATTTTACCTAAAACTTTTAGATATTGTAAATTATATGGCTTGGGAATTGAATGGTTTAGCTGCATGGTAATGATTCTGAATGCTGAATAATGTTCGCCATAATTACGTGAAACTGTCACGAAATACCAGCCCTGAATAATATACTAACTAAAAGCAAGGTGGGAAATATGAAAATTTACACCTTTGAATCACCATCGTGTAACATGTTACGGGCAAAACCTTGATGTACTGTCTAAGGCCATTTGTTGATCGAATATCAAGTGTGTAGAGTTTGCCACAACCGAAATCAGGAGTGCTGTGTTTAAATAATAAAGGGTTCAGAAAGGGTATGTGACAGTATGCTGTGTCTTCAGTGATGGTATACATATCAGAGACTTACTGGTCCCATCGTAAGTTCATTTGATTTAGTGCAACTGCAGTACCATATTTTGGGTATGAACACAACATGCAGCAGCCATTTTTGTCATAACCTCCCTTAATGGGCAGGCAGCCTTGATGTGTTGGATATGAACTCCATCTTCATATGGCTGATGCATACTTTCTTGTTGACTTTGTACTTTTCATTTATGTTATTACATCCAGATTGTGTTCAAGGTATATGTATGCTCTTTCCCTGTACATTCTTAGGCCCAAGGAACATTCTGATAAGGCAGGTTATATCCAAGCCAGTTCTTCTGTGTTCTGTATAGAAATATTTTCCATATATAGATCTGTATTCCATGCTAGTTCAGCTGGCTTCCAAATACAACTTTTGCTTTTACCAAATTATGTGAAGACTGTGAATAACATACATTGTTCTTTGAGTTCAAAATACTGTGTTTTTATGATACATATCCATATCAGGTGGTTGAACAATGTTGTTCAACCACTGGATATGGCTGATGGCCCATGAAAGTTTCATTGAATTCAGTCACCATGGAAACTTTAGATTACACATAGTTTGCTAATAGTCGTGAGCATTTGGCAATCAAAAGTTACGTCTCAATATCTGTATTCTTCTGTATAGTGTTTATTGTACATTAATGAGACTGGGGTTTTCACATTGTAGGGTGCTAAGATTACTGTCTCCTGAGATGTTTTGCCACATTCAGAAGTTGGGGTACTAGTATTTTGGAGTGTCACATCCCAGAAGACCAGTTTTGTTCATTGTTTTATGGCACTTACAGTTTTATAGAACACATGTAAGTGAAAACTTGTGAATAAATTTGTTTTATGTGCAAATTCCAGTTAATAGATTACATATGCATGCGAGTTTATCTCACTTAAAACTCCCACTCCCATTCGCTGAATGCAAGATATGTCCCCTCCCTTTCCACATTTCTGGCCCAAACTGACCCATATAATTGACATTCCCTCTCAGTCACTTCAGCATCCACCTGCATCAAATCTAGTCACCCTGAAGATGTTGGAAGCACAGAACAAACTTGAAGACATGTAAAACCCACAGAACTATTGACTGTATACACAAGACACAGATATTTTCTATCAGTTACTGTCATAATGGCAGGCATAAATGACTGCAAACTGAGCACTATAGTGAAGCAGTTTCCACTGAAGCCACATCAGCTTCCCATTAATACCCTCTCAAACGATCTTGCCTCATTCAATAAACCTTTGTAACACCCAAGTCAACGTTGTTATGCTGCAGGCCATTGTTACTGCATTGTAATACAGGTGCTGTGGTGTCTCATGACTGGAACCAATTGTTAGGGATGACTGTATCCCTATTGCTGTACACATGGCAAGTACCAAAATGTTGACACTGCAGCTTGTGCATCTGCCATATGTTATGTCCTGTATAATGAATGCTAGGTTAACAGTTAAATGATAATAGAAATTACCTTGGTGGAACTTGAGTTGGCATGCTCCCAATAATTTGAAGGCCCAACTTTCACCCCAGCACATGTAGTGACAAAACAAATTCCCATTAAGTTACATCACTAGTTTTCACTTGCTTATGTCTATCTGCAGCTGTAGGTATGATATGGTTACAGCCTAAAAAAAACAGCAGATTTTCTTACCAGAAGTTGATTTATTATAGCTTCTGAACCCATATACATCCCCAATATTTTATGTACTGGCAGGAATGTAAAATACTGTGTGTAGCTTATAACAGCAATATCCCAATTATAATTGGTTTTCTTAACTTCTTCAACCTGATTTACTCTTTTCATAAATGGAACTACACCAACCCAGGCTGAAGACTTCAAAATTAAATCACATTTATGTAATTTTTCTGTTGTTTTTCTCAATATTTTAAAAACTGTTCAGTGCAGAAAATTAAGTCTTTTTAATGTAGAGCATTCGTTCTGCTGCCCCTTGAACTCTTCTGCCCCCCTCCTCCCCCAGCTACACCCTTGCATGAGAACTCATAGAATGAACGCCTAAGAATTAGAGACAAGCCTCAAAAACTGCCTGGTATGAGAACCTACACTTGCTGAATACTAGTCAGTGGCAAAATTGGCTGAAGATTTCTTGGCCATAGTTTCATTCTTCAAACCCTAAGCTGTATTATTACTTCACTAAACAAAAATAATCACATTAACATAAAAATTATATACGTCACAAATAAGGTATTCCAGTAACAAGCTGTATATTCAGATCAAACAGTTGGACTGCAGGTATGGTGATTTTACTGTTATCCATCTTATTAATTTCACATGAGAACAAGAACAGACTTCAGCATACATATGCCTTCGGTTGGTAATTAAAATGTCATTAGACCTGAAAGTACTGATTTCTTCCCCTGTCTGGTGGAAACAGGAAAACATACAATATATCTTTAATTGCTCATCTTATTATGGCAGCTCTTGCAGGAGCTTAACCACGAAGCTTGCATCTGCTGGGATGTATTTCCCCTGCATTTAACTAATTTCATAAAGTCTAGAAGTGCTGACCTTCAGCTTCTCAGCAAGCGTTACACCTTCTGAAAACATTTATAACATATCTTTATTTGTCCAGCATTGAGCCTATAATTCAGGAGCAGTGTCACATAATACAGTAACTAGGCTAAAGGTTGGATGATGCACGGTTCAAATCATGGCAGGGACAAGACATTTTTCTTCTCCAAATCATGCAGACAGGCTCTGGGGGCCCACCCAAGCTCCTGTTCAACAGACACTTGGGGCTCCTTCCCCAGGGTTAAAGCAGCCAGACCATGAAATTGAGCACTTAATTCCATCTAGTGTGAGGTTAAGAATGAGTGGAACTACACCGCCACTACCTCTATATATGCTCCTCCATGACTCCGTATATTTATGCTATTTGGTGTACTGTTCTAGATGCCAACATTTTCAACAAGACGTGCAATTTGAACTGCAAATGAACACCCTGACCACAGTCAATTTTTAGGCATAGTTAAGATATGACACAGCCAATGCACCCTGTGCCACGTCTCATATTTCCTTGTGCTAGACAGGAAGACAACAGACACAATGTGCATAAAAACATACTGTACAAGGTATCCATAAATAATTCAAATTTTGAAAATGAACAAGACACCAACAATACCTGTACTTCCACACTTTATTGACAAGAGCAAAAACAGTACACAAACTCTTTTAACTGAAATTTACTGAAAAATCCATTCAAATCATCACAAAACCATACTGATAATATTTAAGTGAAAAATATATAAACACTGAGGCCCTGAACATGTGCAAACCACTTAAAATTATTCGGGCAGTGTAACGATCGGGTAATATAAAAAAAAGCTTCTAATATTCCTGAGACTGAGATTTAGATTTCCCACCCTTGCTTGGAGCTGGAACTTGACCTGTCTTTTTGGGTAACAGCACAGCCTGAATGTTTGGCAACACTCCACCCTGGGCAATCGTTACTCCAGACAGTAACTTATTCAGCTCTTCATCATTGCGAATGGCAAGCTGAAGATGACGTGGAATAATCCTAATAACAAAAAACACACTTGTTTCAAATTACATTACTATATGGTATAATGATCTGTCAAATGATGACATAACATTGCTCCACTTCTACTACTATTACAGAAAGACTTGTGCAATCTTGAAAGAGGCCCTGGTGGCATGGAAGGGGGCCTGGCACCCAAATATGTGCTATATGTTTGTCTTTCTCAGCATATCATTATTTGTCAACTGTGTAAATTAACTCTTGCACACCATGTCCAGGTCACCCTGCAACTAACAGCCAGTCTTTCCAATTCATTGTAAAGATTTTTACTTAGTCTGCCCTTGCTGGGGGCCTGAACCCAAACTCAGCAGCCCTACATGTAGCTGTCTAAGACAAGTACCCCAACTCTTATTAGTGAAAAGCTTAAATTACCAAGCCACTTGACCAAGTGAGCTGCTCAGATGACAGCTCTTTTGAATTGTATTCAGGAAATTCCCAGCTCAATTCATGGTTGGGGGTTCAAAAGTATCCTGACAGAAAATTCATACAGTATTCCCTTCCCGCAAAAACCACCCAGGAAAATGTCAAGACACCACCTTATATTAGGCGAAGACCACATCCTTCCACACTGTTTCCAATCTGTATGAGCCACTGTCCCGATAACCACTTTTAAATACAATTATAAGTACATCAAAATATGCTTACAAGGACAATAATTGGCAGTATTCTCCACATGATCACTGACATGTCAAAGCCATGACACACATTAAAAACAGAAATATAGAATGAAATACCTCCATAAGTATCAGCAATACATATCATAATCAACATTTGAATGGTAATTATTAGTAACATAAAAGCGCATTACTTAATGATATGATTACACAGCATGGCATAAATACTGGGTCAATATGGATCAATGGTTTAATGGTGACAAGGGAAACAGTACTCTGAGAAAAACCTGTCTCAGTGCAAGAAATGGCAGTACTTCCTAACACAAGGTGTCACACTCAGGCTTCACCAAACTGGTCTGAGTTCCACTGTGTTTGGGTTTGTTTCTGTAAATGGTTACATAAACCAGACACTGATCGACTGACCATTTGTAGCTCCACATATTCCTAAAAATGAGGCCCAGATACACACCTGAACATGGACAGCAGACATTACACCACTCCGTTTTGTTAGCTATTTAACAACTCTGTCAACTTGTCTATATTCAGTAAAATTTAAGGAAGTCTGAGGAATTGGAAAGAATTTGAAATTGACCATGGCATCATCAAGGTACTATACTAGCATGTGCCTCGACTGATGCAAACCACAGAAAAACCTGGCACGGAGCTGCCGGCTTCCCAACAAAAATTTGAAAGGCACTCTTCTCAAACAAAAGTCTAAAATTTACGTATCAACCTAAATCAGCCACATCAAAATGAATTTGTTCTGATAGACATTAAACCGTACCTCGTTTTCTTATTATCTCTAGCAGCATTACCGGCCAATTCCAAAACTTCAGCAGCTAAATATTCCATAACAGCAGCCAGGTAAACAGGAGCACCAGCACCTACTCGTTCGGCGTAATTTCCTTTCCGTAGCAATCTATGGATTCTCCCAACAGGAAATTGAAGTCCAGCACGACTGGAACGGGACTTTGCTTTTCCCTTTGATTTACCTACGTGCAAAACATTCACAGTGCAATAAAACCATCACTTTGTTTTCCCACATTAAACTTGGCAAAAGGAAGCTACAGTAATAACTTACCACCTTTTCCCCTTCCAGACATTTTATATATTTAAAAAAGACTTGTGTGAACGAACCAAAATTCCTCTTAGCGCCTAATATACTGAAAGTAGACACGAGACACACAACAGAAAAACACACACCACAAACACTTTTTCGCGGGAAAGAACGGCAGCCAGCGGAACGAATTACTGCATCTCAAATCGGTTAAGTCATCAGCCAATAATATTCAAGCGCCATTTGAGACATGTTCGAATTCGCCAATCAGCTAACGATCTTCAATGGCGGATCCCCATGAATCCTCTATCGAAACCGCTAATCGATTCCATGTGATACACAGTGATGGCATGGATCGTAGATGATATTTGTTGGTAAACGTCGGAGCCATGGCACACGTCACTGAATGAGGAGTAGCTTTGTATGTTAGTGTTCGAAGAGTACGTGTCGTTATAAATATGGTGACATTAAGAGAAAAGCAGATAGGTAAGTTGTCACATTACTACTGTTGGCAAAATGTCGTGTGAGACTGTGCTTCATTGCCTGTTGAATAGTGTGTTTTTCTGATGTAACGATAACATCAACATAACCGTACATGTGGAGGCTGTCATGTAATTCTGCACATTTCCTCTATGACAGGCGCATTGAAACACATGCTGAATCTTAATCAACCACCAGCAAAAACACTGGCTGGAGAACCAGTATGGAAGATACTAATTTATGATCGCTGTGGTCAAGATATAATATCTCCATTGATTTCAGTCAAAGAGTTACGAGAACTGGGAGTGACATTACACGTGTGAGTACAAAACTATGCTTGCTTGCGTGCCCCTCATTTCTTACAATGTTAGTAATAATCTAGATAAATTTTAAATTATGCCGTTTCGGTTTATTTGCTGTTACATTAAACTTTGTGTTGTATTAACAGAACATAGCACAAGGTACCGTGTAGGTAGGTAGATATTAATACTGGCATGTTTTCTTTTCAGACAACTGCATTCAGACCGTGATCCAATTCCCGACGTTCCAGCAGTGTATTTCTGTCTCCCAACAGAAGAAAATTTAGGTCGAATTGGACAGGACTTGCAGAGTAACTTATATGATGCTTACCACCTCAATTTTATCTCACCTATATCAAGGCAGAGGCTTGAAGACTTGGCTGCTGCGGCACTACAAGCGAACTGTGTGTCACAGATCCAAAAGGTAATGAATATGCAGAGAATGTTATGAACTCTAAAAATCAGTTTGCTTGATATATTAACCTTCATATCAGGAAGTTGATATGATGTAATGTGCTAAAATAGCTGAAATATACTTTTTGTGTGATCAAAAAATGGCATATGAATGAAAGACTGACAGTACTTTTCTTAAAAGAGTTAGCTACGTGCGATAATGGCTCCCGTAATAACCCATTCATGTCTGAAGCTCACTGATTCTGAGTTACATGTTGTTATTGACTGTTGTGTTACTGTGAAATTGTTCCTGAGGTATGAGTTTTTAACTTAACAGTGATTATGAAGGTGGATGTCTTACAGTTTGTGATGTCTTTAGTGTGGCAGATGTAATTCATCCACTGTGACAGACGGAGTAGGATTCTATGAAACTTCAGTGCACTTACGGCTAAATTACATTGACAGTATTGTTGTTCTCTTTTCTTTGATTTCTTTTTTTTTTTTTTCCAAATATTGTTACTGTTGGTTTGTTTTCAATAATTTGTTCAGTACTCTTAAGGCCACTTTTGTAAATACTAATGACTAACTTTAATACCATAGGCATGTTTAATTTGTAGTTACTGAACGTTTTTTACAGTGATCCGTAGGTGGCTGTAAGGGTTACATTTGTGAAAAATGCTGCATTTGGCAAGACTGGGTGGGAGTTAGGACATGCCACCATCTTAAAACTCATAAGACTTCACTAAATGTCAGTAGGTGCAAAAAACTAATCAAACCACAGGTTACTGCAATATTGTAGGCATATTTTACATAAGATATGGTGGGTTCTAGATTAATGTCGGAATTATGATTGAAAAGTCAGAAAACTGGTTTCTAAAGCTTTTAATTCTTTGTCATCAGCAGGATGCTTGGGACTTGCATTTTTCTGGTTAAACAGTTTTTCCTTGGAGTACGATGCTTAAAGTGCACTAAAACACATTACAAGACATTATGTGAGGAGGTATCATAATGTATGTCTGGTGTACATGAGAGAGCTGCAGAATTATAGATACCAGAAGTTGAATTTCTTTGTTCTGCTACATAGCCAATTATCGAAGCATTCCACATACTGGGACACTGGTAAAGGATCCACTACCTGTATGCTATAGAAACAAAGGCTTTGTGAAACTAAATGTGTGCAAAATAAAGGTGACACCAAAGGCAGGGAAGTAAAACTTGCCATATTGTTAGTCTTTGTACAAAGTGGGGCTGAGGAGAGTGCCACACATTGCAGTCACACCTCCCTGAATGCTGTCTTTCTTTGCTTAGAGTACGGTAATCAAAGCAATATGGATTTTGTTTATAAGAGTTTCATGAGAGATTTTGTTGGCTGCTGGTACATTAGTGCTCTACATCCCCTGTATGGTTGAATGCTGAATGTTGTGATGTTGTAGAATTACATTAGGTGCTTTATTCTTACTCACAAGTTTTAATGTATTTGTGATCCATTGGGTTCTGGTATATAATACAGTGTATATACTCGTACATATTTAATTACGGTGTTGGTTACTGTAGTACTCGTGTATGATATGCATTTATGTACTGCCATTTTTGTGAAAAATTACAAATTTTCAACAGTCATGGACCTCAAAAGTTGAAATGTACTCTTGTTTCTTCTTTATAGGTCTTTGATCAGTACCTGAATTTCATTTCTTTGGAGGATGATATGTTTGTCTTGAAACATCAGAATAGTGACGCCATCTCATATTATGGTCAGTTCCTCATGTGATAAATGTTGGCATGAATAGTGGAATGGTATAAAATACTAATAGGTCAGTTATTTCTGCCTGCAACCTACATGTGAACAAACATATGGACTGACATGAATGCTGTGCCAAACAACTGGAAAGCAGATGAGGCAGAACATGGTGGATGGTATTGCCAGATCTAACTCATTTTGTTACCTGAACATTTACTCTATATGTGTAATATTTTAGTTAACTAAGGTGCCGTAATGAAGTGGCTGTGGCTGTGTACAAACTATATGACTGGGGATCCGTTCCCAACAGGGACATTTGGGATTTTTTGTTAGTTTGACCAAAGTTAGTCCTGGGATATGAAAGGTCTCTAAAGCAGTCAGTTCCACCCACATGCATCACTGAGCAGAACTTCGTGAAGGAGGTAACGCAAAAAATGATGGACAGTGTGGATGGATCAAAATTAGTTTTACACATAAGCATTTAATTACAGTACTGCATTTTAAGTAGCTTTCAGACTTTGATCATTATAGTGGCTGGCTATAGTTTAATTTCCAGCAGGTGTGTTCTGGGTTTTTTCTTCAGCATAGCCAGGATTGTTCTGGAAAATATCCATGGAGTGTTAGAGGTGCTTTTTTTAGTTCAGAGCAGTGGCAAAATATTGATTATTTCTGTGTTGTGTTGAACAGGCATCAGGTCGATTAAGTATTCAAATCTTGATGAAATGTGTTTTATAATTAATCCTTCATCACCACCCGTGGCTGATGATACAGACTTTTAATTCGTCACATGCTCCTGGCATCTGTGCACCGTGTGGACATGCATACATTTTTGAGTACTTCGAGTGTAAGACTGGGCGAAAGGAGGAATACAAGCACCAACATCATTGAGAGGTTAATTAGTTTTCTGCAGATCAGAACATCTCATTATTAGTGTGTACCACTGTTGGTGTTGTTTAAAACTTGCCTATGAATGCTGGATAAGTTTCTTTATAGAATACTGCCTTATAAGCAAGTTATTGTGTGTTAATTTTGTATTAGTCCATATATTTTAAGTAAATTTACTGCTGATGCCTCTATTCCAAAGTTGTGTGGTATGACTCTTTGAGGATGAATCAGTATGTTGCTGTTGCCATCTAATAGTTATTTTTTATATGTTATATGTAAATTCAAAGTATCCTGGCTGTGTTGTCTAAAGACAGTTTATTTTATCTTTGTGTCTTATTTGTTGCAGCCATAAATCGAGGTGAAATCAAGGACACAGACATGGAGGCTATTATGGACACAATAGTTGACAGCTTGTTCTCAGTGTTTGCGACTTTAGGTAAACATTTTGTCTAGTACTTATATATGCATTTCGGCCTTAAAAACCATTTTGGGGGGGGATGTGGCATAAGGTTTTTTCACAGTGGCTGCAATAAATTTAGGTGTTCAAGTGCTTCAGTGAGCGGTCATTATTACAGTACAGAAAATAGGTCAGTAACTCCTGTTCTTCATGGATGGAAGTCATCTTGTTGCTGAAACTTCTGTAGTGGTCTCAGGAAATGATATTAGTTGTCATTATGTGATTTAAAGGTAGTTCAGCCTAGTACACAAATGGAAGAAGTTTGTAGTGTCATTAACAGAAAATCTGTTGCTTAGCTGTTTCCCAGAATTGTTTGAAGTAACCTCTGTGAAATTTCAACAGTAGCTAGCAGATGGGGGGATTATTGCAATACTCTATTATGCTGTCATAAATTGGATTAAATGTGGTTGTGGACATATGTTTTATTTTCAGACATTTTTATAGAACAGAATTAGAATAATGGTTTACTTTTACAAATATATACATTGGTAGTACAGGGTGGTACACAAATAGTTGACACATGGAAATTTATTATAAAAAACATAAAGGCTGCTTGTCCACTACAACCTTCATACATTTTTCTTACACATCTTTGTAAATTTTTATGTGTCATTATGTGCTCAAAAGGTCTGTACACTATATACTTTTTGTGTTTGTAGGTACTGTTCCCATTATTAGGAGTCCACGTGGAAATGCTGCAGAGATGGTCGCAGAGAAACTAGACAAAAAATTACGTGAGAATCTGAGAGACACTCGTAACAGTCTGTTCCTCATGGATGCCACATCTCAAGGTGGAGGACATTTTAGTTTTCAGCGGCCACTTCTCATTGTCCTGGATCGTAATGTTGATATGGCAACTCCTCTTCATCACACGTGGACATACCAGGTATTTTTCACTTCATTGTGTCAGAACAACCAGCAGTGTGATGTCAGCTTTGACCCCCATCTTATATAAAAAATGAAAGACCAAATATTCTGGATAAACTGCCACCTGTTTCTGGGAGGGATTGACTTACCTAACTTTTCTTCTCTGCATCTTGTGACATTACATCATGTGTCTTTTGCACATCTGTAAGTATTGTATGGTCAACACGTTGAAAACTGTGGTTTTTAAGTTATTTGTAATAATTTTGACACTTTGGCACCAGAATTAAATGACTGGTGTGATCTTCGAAAGACCAGAATTTGAAGTAGAGCTGCATAAGAGCAACTATCGTTAATTGATATTTGGTATTTTCATTATCACACTGTGTGTAGCAAATATCATATGTGTGCCAAAGGGTTAACATTTATTCTGCATATAAGTTTTCATTTCCACAGTCGTGAGTATTCAGATTGCAGCCTTCAGGATTGTGACACCATGTGGTCTTGTACATGGGTACCTTCCTTGGCTAGGGTATTTCCATTACACTCTTCCTGTTGGTCCAGACATGGTTCATCCTCCTCCTTTGATTCTGAACATTTTCCCATTGACTCATGTTTATTTTCTTCATGAACCTTAGTCTATTCAGCAGAAGTTTGAGTTAGCATCCACAATGTGATATCTGTTTAAAGTCAGTAGGTTAGCCTATTTCCAGTGAACCGAAGGGAAGTAGACATTTTGGAGTCAAACGGAATTGCAATGGGGAGGATGATTAAACTTTAGCATTCTAAAGCCTTGCAGTTAATTTATGTACCACCAGTTTTACCATTCAACAATTCTGCATTCTGCCCACAGAGCGTATTTGTATGTTATATCTCGGAACAAACAGCTGTTTGGCCCATACATCATTAACGTGTTGGTTGAAAGTCTTGAGTTCTAGATAGGAGGAAAATAGTACATTTACATTATTTTCTCAGTTTGAGGGTCTACTGAAAATACATTTGTTGGCATGGCTTTGCATACCCCTCTGTCTCTTTACAGCTTTGCAAGTTATCTGTCACTGGACCATCAGAATGTGTATTTATTTAAAGACAATGCTGATCCCATTTGCTTGGGCTGGTTCTTTTAGTGATAAGTTTAAAAAAACTGGAAAATGAGGTAAGAATCCTAATTGTACACGGTGTGTATCCTGTAGGTGTGACAATAGAATATCATTCCTTTTTGCAGGCATTGGCACATGATGTATTGGATTTAACTCTTAACAGAGTAGTGGTTGAAGAAAATGTAGGCCGGTCTCCAGCAGGTGGTGCCAAAGTGAAGACTCGTGCCTGTGACTTGGATTCACGAGACAGATTCTGGATGTCACAAAAGGGTAGTCCTTTTCCCATTGTAGCAGAAGCAATACAGGAAGAGCTGGAACAGTACAGGTCCTCAGAGGAGGAGGTTAAGAGATTGAAGGCTTCAATGGTGGGTGACATGTTTTCGTTTTGCATGCAGTAGATAATATCTGCATACAGACTGTCCCGTCTGTTACTATACGAGGCTTATTCGGAAAGTAAGTACCATTTCGCTGTAAAAAAAATCGAGTAAGGTTGCGTATAAAATTTTATTGTTATCAGATTCTACATTCTTCAAACTGTTTTTCCACATATCCGCCGCCATTATTGAGACACTCGTAGTGGGGCAAATGTTTTTGTATACCCTCCTCATAGAATGCAGTGGCCTGTGATGTTAGCCTCTATTGACAATGTCATAGAGTAGAGTCCTTGAAATCTGAGGAATGTGCAGGGACAGATCAGAAATTGTGAAACACCTGTCATCCCGCACTCTTTCATTGACCTTACGCACCAAATCATCATTCACCAAAGATGGACGCCCACTTCGCACCTCATCATGCACATTCTCTCATCCTTCATTGAACATCCTAACCCATTTCCTAACCATACCATCACTCATCGCATTGTCACCATACACTTGACAGATCTGGTGATGAATCTCACTTGGTAGCACATTCCTAGCATTCAAAAAACGGATTACAGACTGTATTTCACAGTCAGCAGCCCCTTCAGTTGTCTTAAACATGTTTAATGCACAGGAACAAACATAAACATAACACGAATTTCAAGAAATGGCGTCTGTTGCTTCTCAATTGATAGAGGAAGTCACTGCGCATGTGCAAAGTGGCAGTCTCGAGGATGCGCGAGAGATATGCGCAGACGGTACTTACTTTCCGAATAACCTACGTATGATTATTTTTGCTTCTTTCTTATATAAAGGCATCTAAAATATATGTATGCCTGTTTCTTTATGGAGTGGTATAGAGGTTGCCAGCTACCATATAATTTGACAAGTTACTTATGCATAGTGTAATAATTGTGGCATGTTTGGTAGTGTCTGTCTGGCATACTCTGTGGAGTATAGATAAACTGTACTTAGCATAAGACATGTTTTTCTTCTTTCACTGTAGCTCTAGTTGCAAAGAGTTTTCATTCACTTATTTAACAAGGAAGCTTGAAATGTAATAGACTTGGTTCTAGATCATCATGTAAAATGCATGTTACCATTATTGGATATAACCAAAAATTAAATGTATTCACAAATTTCAGTTAAAACTTCCCAAATTAAATTTCATGAAAATCCATTCAGTGGTTCTCAGGTTGTTCCAGGTGTGCACAGTGACAGCAGTTTTAATAAGTGCGTCGCAGAGATATGAATGTGTCAGCATGTATTTATTATCTATAATTTGTATATTCTCGAAGTTCTGTAAGGGTGCAGACATATAAATAACTTATTATTTATGTAATAAATGTTTTAATTACAACATGTTACCCTACAAAACCTGCTTCATAATATGTAATCACTGGTGGCACACAGTTCAGAAACATTATCTGCTGCATTCTGTGTGTTAACCAAAGGACCATTGGATGCAGAGATACCCACCTTTCCCACACAGCGGATTAGACTGTCTTCACTGTAGTAACTTAACTGAGTTTGATTTTCCATATGTTTTTAGTCTGTCAAGTATGATTCATTCTTTACAATCTGTTTTCAGTGATCCCTCTAACATTGTAATCCCTTTGCAATTACGACACTGAAGTTAAATCTTTGCTTTTCTGATAGGGGATTGACAGCGAAAGTGATGCAGCATTTCCTATGCTGTCAGACACCACAGCTCGCCTCACATCAGCTGTAAATTCTCTGCCTCAGCTTCTGGATAAGAAAAGACTTATTGACATGCATACAACTGTTGCATCAGGTGAAATATCTTATTATTGTATTCAGCTGTTATAAGGTTAAAGTAAAGTTGTCCCTGTACAGGCCATGATTGTAAATGGCTCAATTCATTCATAACTTTGGTGACACTAGATGGAAGTGAGTGTTCACCTTCACACTGTGGCTGCCTTATTTCCAGGTAAAGCCTCCAATACCCACTGAATAGGAGGCCTGATGGGCCCCAGAACTAGTCTGGACACTTTTAGAACAGAAATTTTTTGCCCATGCGAGTAACCATCAGCACGATTCCTAAGTTAACCAGTGCCTAGCCTGTTCACTATACCAGTCGTGCTGTCCCAGTTGCTCGTCTGTTTGCAAACAAAATCATAACAGAAGTCTTATTTTACAGAAATGTGGGACTGTGAGACTCACATAGTTGGAAAGACAATTCAATTTTGTGCCTGATGTATTGCTCTGTTCCCCCACTGTTTGTGTGTGTATGTGCGGGCTTACGTGCACACACCTGCATACGTGTATACGAGGTCTGTTAGAAAAGTATCCGACCTTTGGCCGGGAAAAAGAAACTGGCTTACTTGGAGCGTTGGACACCTAATCACCCTCAAAGTAGTTCCCTTGGGACTCCACACACTTCT
>Ga0123353_10003463_pt1 | contig 19951 bp, 16 predicted proteins | sample TergutLab28metaG_3_FD_92763 | JGI IMG/M metagenome (GOLD analysis project Ga0123353, IMG submission 92763) | Labiotermes labralis P3 segment gut microbial communities from Petit-Saut dam, French Guiana - Lab288 P3 | ecosystem: Host-associated > Arthropoda: Insects > Digestive system > Gut ... | reverse complement strand
GCGGGGGCGCTGTTCGGCGTGCGGATCAATTCCAATATCGCAAAAAAGCTGCGTCAAAAATCCATTAAGATCATTGCAATTGAAGCGATGGCGCTTTCCGCGATTGGCTTATTCGCCATGTCCGCTGTGTATACTTTCAGCGAAAAAAGAACCTATCGGTATGGAATACTCCTGGCCTCGCTGCTGGCGGTATCGCTCATTGGCGCGGCGCGGGCGCTGCACGAAGCGGCGCCGGATGCGCACGAGCCTAAAATTTTGACAACGCTTGCCGACTTATCCTACGGCGTATTCCTGGCCCACTGGCCGCTGTATGTCGTATTCAGCGAGGTGATCCAGCGCAACTGGCTGGCGGCGCTGGCCACGCTGGCGCTGGCGCTGCTGTTTGCCGCGATGATCCTCTATGGCGTCGAGCCGCTGCTCAGGAAGCGGGGGAAATTCAAATGGCGGGAGCAAAAACGCGGGTGGCAGGCCGCATATCCGGCTCTTGCGGCGCTGGGCGTCCTGGCCCTGGCGGGCGCGGTCCGGGTGCTCTGGATCGCGCCGGGCGTCACCCCGTTGGAACAGGGGATCGTCAACGGCGCGCTGTACCAGCAGGTAGACCACATTGGCGCGTTGCAGCGGGGAGCGGGCGAAATCAAGCCGCCGGTGGACCAAGCGCGCGCGCTGATATCCAGCTTTGCCGACGCGCCCAAAAACGCCAGCCTCGAAGACTGGATGCCCGCCGTGGCGGTGCATTCCATCCCCGGCGGGGTAACGTTCATCGGCGACAGCGTGAGCCTTGGCGCGAACAAGCTGCTCATGGAAATGATCCCGGACAGCACCATCGATTCCGCCGTTTCGCGCACCTATTGGCAGGGCCGGCAGATGATCCGGGACTGGGCGAAAGACGGCTCGTTGCAGGAATACGTAGTGGTCTCGCTGGGCACCAACGGCTACGGCGACTGGCGCTGGCAGATCGACAGCCTGCTTGAGGATTTGCCCGCCGGGCACCGATTGATTCTCGTCACGCCGTACCTTGGCAAGCCCAAAAAGGGCTATTTCGCCAGCGACATCGCGGCGCACTACCGGGTGCTGGCGGAAACGGTGCCCTATGTCACCGTGGCGGACTGGGCCAAGGCCGCCGCCGCGGACCCGGAGCTTCTCGCCGCGGACAAAATCCACTTTGGCAATGTACGAAAGGCCAGCCGCGTGTATGTGGACCTTGTGCTGCTGGCGATTCAGGAGGCGGGGAGGAAAGAGGCCAAATGAAAAGGTGTGTTGTAATATGCTTGATGGTGTTGGTGGTTGTGGTGGCATTGGCGTCATGTGCGCAAAGCACCAAAGAACCACCAACAACAACAGAACAGCCCACGCAAACGAGCGAGCCGCAAGAGGAGATAACCACCAAGAGAAGCTACGGCTTTGAGTTCAAACCTGACGATCCTCCGGGGCCGGGGGATAATTGGATCGCGGTGCAAATGAAAAAAGAAGACAAAGCAAGTTTTCTCAGCCTTTTTGGAGTGACCGAGGAAACAGTCCCTTTCTATGAATACTACAACGACGACGGCAATTTACAGTTGGAGCTTTATTATGATATTGAGAAAAAGGAAGGCGTCGGGATTTACCACGGCACCGGCCTGAATAAGCATATAGGATTGGAAGGCTTTCGTATCGGTGCCGCGGAAAAAGCGGTTTGGAAAGATCATAAATTTTCCCTTGCTACAGAAACATATGATACTAACGATGCCTCTGACTTGCCGGAATATAAAGAACACAAGACATATAATGAGCAGGGGCAGATAACGCGATTCTATTCAGAAGCACGTTGGGACAATTATTGGGATGAAGCCGACAAAATACAAAAGGTAAGCGAAATCATTTGGAGCTATCGCAAAAACGGAACACTGTGGAAAAAAGTGTGTAGTTTTTCTTCACTTTACTATGGAACAGCCCGAGGCTATGAAACGTATTATTATAACGCTAAAGAACATCTTGTTTATACCAACGCCTACCTAACCGCAGGAGGTATAGAGGGCTACTATATTTATGAAGGTAGCAATGAAAAACCGGCCTATCGGCTGACGGTGATCCATGCCTTGGGCCCCGCATGCGCAGAAAATTTCGTAAAATATTAGCTTGTTTTTTCTGCACGGCGAATCACCAGTTGTTTGCAAATTGCGAGCGAAGGATTTGTCGCTCCGCGATTACTTCCCCAGTCACCGCGCGACAGTTGTGCGATGGGTTAACTTTGTTCGCGGTGACAGCCCCTTCGCAATCGAAGGGGCCGTTGAGGTGGGAGGTCGTTAGGTTTTTTATGGAGTAAAAAAGCCCCCTTCGGTTTCGAAGGGGGTGGCCCGAAGGGCCGGGGGAAGGAATCGGGGAGCGACAAAAGCGTCCCTGCCTCAGCCCCCGTACGGCGTCTTCATGCGGGGCTCGTCCAGCACATAGACCGTGACCTCGCGCGCGCCCCACTGGCGGCACATGGCTGTGGTGGGCATATACAGGTCCACCATGCAGCTGTTCGTCTTGACGAAGCCGCCTGTGTCCGCCGCGATGGCGTAGCCGTAAATATACTTGCCGTCGTTGGAGACAATCCAGAGCTTTGTGCCGTAGGGGAATTGCTTGGGGTTCACGGCGACATAGCCCGGAACGGGCGGCTTGAGCCCGCTTGCCGTGCCCCACCCGCCGGAATAGGCCTTGGCTACGCCCTGGACGGCGTATTTATATTTTTTGGGCTTGCCGTTGGCGATTTTGACGGAGCTTGGCGGCTTGAGGATGGAGATCGGCTTGAGCCCCGGTTGGAGCTTGGCGGGCCTTGCGCCGACCGTCTTGATCTGCGCCACAGGCTCCCTGAGGATTTCCTCATGGAGCACGGCGGATTCCACGCGCTCGCCATTGATATATTTGTCGTTATAAGTGGTCTTTTTTTCGCCGTTCTCGCCTTTTTGCTCGATGAAGGTGGTGCCGTAGTACAGATCGAAGTCTCTGTTTTCGACCGTCCCGAACGCGACCGCGGAAACCTCGGTGCGTTCGCGGTAGCTCACGCGGTTAATTTGGATGGTCATGCCGGGCATCAGGGGAATGTCCAGGCCCGGCGCTGCGAAATCCTCGCCCTCAAGGGTGAGCCCGGCCATCTCGATCGCCTGGGCCACGGTGCCCTCCGTCAGGGTGAGGGTGTAGCTCTGGGCGTCATCCCGCACCTCCACGTCGAAGGCGCGCTTGATCTTGATTTCCATGCCGTCGTCCAGCAGCTCGTGCAGGGGGAAATTGATTTCGTCCCGCTCGGCCAGGGTGATGCCGGTCTCTTCCAGCAGGCGGCCCACCCAGCCCGCGCAGTCCACCTGCGTGCGTTTGCCGTCGTCATCGATCACAACTGCTTTCGCGCGGTAAACGCGGATCACGCAGTCGCCGTTTTCATAGAACTCGCTCAGGTCCAGATAATCGGTTTCGCCCAGGGTGATCGATTTGACGCGCAGGATATCGAGAGCGTCCGACCGGATGGTGGTAAAGGAAATTTCCTCCCCGTCGTCGCGGATGAGCACGGTGCGGGCGTTCATGGCGTACGCGGTAATGCTCACGGAAAAAACAAGCGCCGCCGCCAGCGCGGCCGCTGCGATGAGAATCCGTTTTCGCCGGTGCTTACTCATCTAACCAGTCCTTTCAAGCCTTCAAACTATCATAACAACTCATACAATTTATATTATAGTATCCAATTAATACTTTGTCAAATCAGGAATACCGGAAAAATTGTACATTATATACGATTTTATTGAAACTATTTTTCTACAAAAGAATATAGATGCGGTTCTTCTGTCGAATGCGTGACATAAAACAAAATTCTTTTGTGTGATATGTAGAAAAACGCCCTTCTGACCCACAAAAATAAATTTCATGCATCAAAGGCTTGAATTCGTTTGTTTTTTATGGTAAAATATGCTGGCTGGAGTTGATTGTTATGACAAATTTTAAGAATATTGATCTTTATTGCGACGGCGCCTGCGCGGGAAACCCGGGACCGGGGGGGTGGGGTGCCATCCTGCGCTATGGCGCGCGGGAAAAGGAGCTTTCCGGCGGCGAGGCGCAAACGACCAACAACCGCATGGAGCTCACGGCGCTCATCGAGGGTTTGCGCGCGCTCAACCAGCGCTGCAGCGTGCGGGTGTGGACCGACTCGGAATATGTGGCCAACGGCATCAATAAGGGCTGGGCGCGGGGCTGGCAGCGCAATGGCTGGCGCAAAAGCGACAAAAAGCCCGCCCTGAACCCCGATCTTTGGGAGGCGCTGCTGGAGGAAATCGACCGCCACGACGTAACCGTCCATTGGGTGCGGGGACACAGCGGCCATCCGGAAAATGAACGCTGCGACAGGCTTGCCGTGCAAGCCAGGGACCAATTCAGGGATCAGGGATCAGGAATCAGGAATCAGGGGGATGGGAATTGAGGATCATCAACATCAAGGAGGACATGCCAACCGCGGACATTGCCCTGCGGCGGGTCAATATGGCGCTGACGCTGGCGAAATCGCAGGGGGACCGGGCCCTCAAGATCATCCATGGCTATGGCTCCGGGGGGAAGGGCGGGGTCATCCGCACGCAGACCCGGGCCTATCTCGCGGAGCAAAAAGCCCGGGGACGCATCCGCGCGTTTATCCCCGGGGAGGAGTTTTCGATTTTTAACGAGGCTGTGCTGAAAGCCTTCGCGATTTGCCCCGCGCTGCGGCAGGACAGCGATTTGGGGCGCAGCAACGACGGTATGACGGTGGTGCTGCTGTAGGCATTTTTAAGCCTCTATGTAGGGGTGGCCTGCGGGCCACCCGGGTTTAGAAAAGGAATATTAAAATTGCGGGCAGCCCACAGGCTGCCCCTACAGGTATCGCGCCCGCTACTCCTCTGTAGCGAATTTATATCCCACGGACCAAACCGTTTGCAGGGACCATTTGTCGGAAACGCCCTCGAGCTTTTCGCGCAGGCGCTTCACGTGCACGTCAATGGTGCGGCTGTCGCCGTAATAATCGAAGCCCCAAACCTCGTCGAGCAGCTGGTTGCGGGTAAACACCCGGTTCGGGTTGCTCGCGAGATAATACAGCAGCTCCATTTCCTTGGGCGGGGCATCCACCTTTTTGCCGTCCACCCGCAGCTCGTAATTGGACAAATTGACGCTGAGCTTGTCGAACTTGACCTCCTTGAGGGTTTCGGCGGAGGGGTCCTTCTCGCCGCTGCGGCGCAGCACCGCCTTGATGCGCGCCACGATCTCCTTGGCGTCGAAGGGCTTGGTGACGTAGTCATCCGCGCCCAGTTCAAGTCCCAGCACCTTGTCGAATACCTCGCCCTTGGCCGTGAGCATGATAATAGGCACCTGGGAGCTCTTGCGGATCTCCCGGCACACCTGCCAGCCGTCCAGCACCGGAAGCATGACGTCCAGCAGAATCAGGTCCGGGCTGTGTTCACGGAAGGCGTTCACGGCGCTTTCGCCGGTATGCGCCAGCACCGTCTGGAAGCCCTCTTTCTCCAAATAAAGCCGCAGCAGCTCGCAGATATTGCTGTCGTCGTCGACCACCAAAATTTTTGTCATCATATTGTTTGCCATTTCGATGCTCCTTTCAATCACATTCTATTGCTATTATAGCCCAAAAATATGAACAAAACAAGGAAAGGCCGGAAATTCTCCCGGCCCTCTTGTTCACAAAGTAGAAATTTTGTTTGTTTATTAATAGCCAAAGCTTCTTTGCCGCATGAGCTCGCGGCTCAGGTCGCCCAGCTGGTCATAGAGCTTGTCCAGCAGGTTCACCGTGTCGTAGTCCACATAGGCCGGCTGCTGGGGATAGCCGTAACCATTGCGGATGCTTTCTGTCTGGTGGAGCTTCGCGCGCACCTGCTCAATGGTCTGCATCACCTGAGACATGCTCTGGGTCAGGGAAAGCGGATTCATAGAGGGCGCTTGCTGGTTACCCGGAAAAGGGGGCTGATACCCTCCTTGCTGTGCGCCGTAAGCATTCATGCTCGGCTGGATGGGCGAAGGCTGCTGCGGCCAGGGCTGCGGCGGCGCCATGGAGGGCGCCATTGGCGGTGGCATCGGCGGCGGCATCGAACCCGGCATCCCGCCGAAATTTTGCAGCGAGTAGCTTTGAGGGGTCACGCCGGGAAACGCTGGCTGCGGGAATCCCTGCATGGGATTTTGCGCGGGCGGGGGCGGGCCAAAGCCCTGCTGCTGCCCGTATGGGCTCGCAGGCTGCTGCTGCATACCGGGATAGGGCTGCGTGCCGGGATAGGGCGGCATACCCGCCATTTGCCCAGGAAACTGCTGCCCCATCATTGGATTTGGTGGATTCATGCCCATCGGGTTCATGCTCGGCGGCATACCAGGCGTCATGCCAGGCGGGTTCATGCCGGGCGGGTTCATGCCGGGCGGCGGCGCCATTCCCGGAGGGCCCACGGACGGGGGCGCCATACCCGGCCGCTGCTGCGGCTGCATGGATTGAGGCATCGGATTCATACCGCCGGGCGGCGGGAATCCGGGCTGGATACCCGGCGGCGGGTTCATATGCATACCAGGCTGCGTGCCAGGCTGCGGATAATTCGCGGGCGGCATTCCGCCCCGTTGCTGTTCCCTAAGACGTTCCAATTCCATCATCAACTCCTCGTTGCGGTTTTTTTCTTCCTCATAGCGTGCCACGAGCGACTGCACCTTGGCGCGCAGCATCTCTTTCTTTTCTCTCTTATCGCCCTTCTCCTCCGGCGCGTAAGCCGTTTCCGGTATATTCGCCTCATCATAGGGATAAGCGGGTTGACTCATCTTGCCTCAATACCTTTCTTGCGCGATATCTACATCATAACAAACGCGCTTTTGCTTGTCAACCTAAGAAAGCACAGCTTTTGTAATTTAATTCGCGCAAACGGCTGGTTTGCCGGATTTAGGAACGGAAGGCCGGGAGCGCTGTCAAATTCCGGAAGGTATAACCGTCGGCCCTGGCTTTGTCAATGATGCGCCCCATGGCCTGCGCGTTGTCGCTGGAAACGCTGTGCAGCAGGATAATCGCGCCGGGGTGCAGGCGGCTGGTCACCGTGTCGTAGGCATATTGCCCGCCTTTTTGGTCGTCCGTATCCCAGTCCTTGTAGGAGGAGGACCAGAACACCGAGATAAAGCCCAGGGAGGCGACGGCCTCCAGCGCGGACTCGTTGTATTCCCCATAGGGGAAGCGGAAAAACGGCGCGGAATACCCGAAATTTTGCCGCAGGTAGTTATCCGCCTCCAGCACCTCCTTTGCCATTTGCGTGCGGCTGATGGCCGAAAAATGGGGGTGCGTCACCGAATGGTTGCCCACGATGTGCCCCTCGTTGATCATGCGGGCAATGATTTCGGGAGCGCTGCGCATTTCGTCCACGGTGCAGAAAAACGCGGCCGGCACCTTTTTTTCCCGCAGTACATCCAGGATGCGCGCGGTATTGCCGTTTTCGTACCCGCAGTCAAAGGTCAGGTAAAGAACCTTCGCCGTGCTCTTGTTATCATAGGTGACTGCGGCATAGCCCTTCTGGTCGAAGAAACTCTGGCTTTCCCTGGAAATATTGTGCACGGAGCCGTTCTCGGGCACGCCGAAGCTATGCTCAACCTTTTTCGTGGGCAGCCCCTTGCTATTGTCCGGGTCGGCGATGGCGATTTCCCGCGAAGGGAGCGGGCGCAGCCACGTGGCGGTTTTCGCCGTGCGGTCCACCTCGCCTTTTCGTATCGCCCATGGCGCCGCCTGCGTCGGAGCAGGCGGCGCCATGGGCGGCTGTGCCGCGGACGCCGACGGGTTTGCATTTGTTCCCGTTACGGATGTTGTTGGCCGTGCCGCGACGCCCGTCACGCGCGCCGCGGCATTGGCTGTGTTTTCATCCGCCGTGAAGCTTTCCGGCGGCACGCCCGGCTGGGGCGCAACCGAATATTCGCTGACATCCGAAGGCAAGGGCCCGGCCGTGGTGTTTTCCGCAAATCCAGTCGCGCTCTGTGTTGGGCTTTGGGTTGGACTTTCCCGGTCCGCTGTTGGGGAACAGGCCGTACACCCCATGGCGCACGCGAGTATGATACAGATGCTGATGATTTTTTTAGACATCTAAATAAACTACCTCCTCCGAAAAGATGCAAAAGATAGTGTGTGTGTTTTTGTCCAGCTCATTCCGGGCGGAGGCTTCCTGTTTCTGGATGCTATTGCCTGTTAAAGGCCAACCAGCGCCATGATCGGAAGCGCAATGGGCGCGATGAAGGGGATAATGGGCAGGAATATGATGGGCACGAACAGCGGGAGAATGAGCATAAATATGCTGGAGTAGCTGCTGGAATCAAGCAGGTCCATGCGGGAAAGATTCAGCAGGAAATTCGGCGTGATTTTGATGCCGTGCACAAAGGCGTCCAGGGCGCCCATCTTGGCTTCGACGGAAGCCGTGGAGCTAGTGACCGTTTTGCCGCTGCTGCTGGTGATTTTGCAGCGGTAGGTCACGATCTGTTTGGTACCGAACAACGGAAAATCCCGTTCCCGCACCGAGGTCGTCAGCGTCGGGGAATTCGACCCCAGGTTCCGGTTGCGATAGGACGTGCCGTAGCTCGCATACCATTGGTACTTCAGGGTTTCGCCGGCCGGCGCCGTCGCGGCCATGGTCAGGGTGAATTTTTCCCCAGTCTGCACTTTTCCGGGGGAGAGCGGCTGCTTGGTGATCACGATATCGCCCGCTGCCGCGGCAGGCATCGCCAGGGGGATGGCGAGGGACAGCGCCAGAGCCAGTGCCATGATGATGCTTGTCAGTCTTTTTGTTTGTTTCATGAATGAACTCTCCTTCTGCATTTTATTGGGTTGTGTATTTATTTCGTACAGGGCTAGCGCCCTGTTACTCGCTGCGGCACGAATCCGGTCTTCCGGGACTACCTTGATTTTGCAGCCGCGATTGCGGCTTGGATGCGTTGGCGCACACGCGTTTCCCCCAGTACGCGCATGACGGCCCACAGGTCCGGTGTGTTCGCCCGGGAGGCGATGGCCCAGCGGATCGCGCCGCTCACGTCGCCCACATGCCCCCGGAACTGTTCTGGATTCCGCTTGTACGCTTTGACATCCGGGGAGTACCCCAGAGGCTCACAGATATCTTTGACGCGGGAGAACCATTTGTCCTTGCTGTCTTCCGGATGGTACGCGTCCAGGTATGCTCCCAGGATTTTTCTGGCGTCCGGGCGTTCCTGGGGAAGGGGCTCGTACAATTCGCCGTAAAAATAGCCGAACAATCCTCGCGCCTGGTTCCAACGGCCAATGTCCTTGCGTGGCTTTAAATTATCTCGATCTATGGCAAGCATAGAAATTGCATACGCTTCGTCCTTCTCCAGGCAAGCGGCCAATTCAACGTCATAGAGCCTTGCCCATGCGAGGGCTTGGTCATAGACATCCTCAGCCCTCATCCGGGAAATCACGTTTTTGCTCACGTCTTCCAGCTTTTGCAGGTCGAACAGCGCGCCGCTGGGGCTCATTTTTTTGAGGCTGAAGGGAAAATCCTCCGGCGCCGCTCCCGGGTTTGCCCGCCGCCAGTCCTCAAAATTGGAGTTGAGCAGGGTGAGCAGGTATTCCCGCACCGCCAGCGCCGGATAGCCCTGTTCGGCGAACCAGCTGACCGCCGCTTCCGGGTCACGGCGCTTGCTGAGCTTGCGCTTGCCGCCGTTGTCGTCTTTTAAAACAGAAGCCGTGTGTGCGTACTTGGGCGGCTTGAAGCCAAGCACCGCAAACAGCTGGATGTGCAGCGGCAGGCTCGCGATCCATTCGTCGCCCCGGATCACATGCGTCGTGCGCATCAGGTGGTCGTCCACCGCGTGGGCAAAATGATAGGTCGGTATGCCGTCCGTCTTGAGGATCACGGCATCCATAAAATTTTCGGGCAGCTCCAGCCTGCCCCGTATGACGTCCTGCACAATGATTTTCCTGTCCGGATTCCCGGGTGATTTTAAGCGCAGCGTGTATGCTTCCCCGGCTTCCACGCGGCTGATTTGCTCTTCCGGCGTCAGGTTCCGGCAGCGCGCCCACGCGCCGTAATAGCCCTTATTGGCCCCCGCGCGCTCCTGCTCGGCGCGCAGCCCGTCCAGGTCCTCCGCGCCGCAAAAACAGGGATAGGCCAGGCCCTCCTCCAAAAGCTTGCGGGCATACGCGTGGTAGATGGGTCCGCGCCTGCTCTGCACATACGGGCCGTAATCGCCGCGCTCCTTATCCGCCCCAACGACACCCTCGTCCGGCTCCACGCCGAACTGCCGCAGCCCCTCGATGATGGCCGAAACGCCGTCCTCCACCTCGCGTTTTTTGTCGGTATCCTCCAGCCGCAGGAAGAAGATGCCATCCTTCGCGGCCAGCCGGTTGGCGAAGGCGCTGAAGAGGCTCCCTATATGTAGAAATCCAGTGGGGCTCGGCGCCATGCGCGTGACAGCGCCTTCGGCCAAGCGAGGAGGGTACCGATCTTCCAAATCCGCCGGTTTTGGTGTGTTTTCATCAAAGATAGCGCGCGATAATTCGTTAATACTGCACATGGATGAATCCGTCTCCCAATCGGTTTTTCACAGAAGATTTCTAGGTTTTTCATGCCTTTGTGGATTTGTTATTCACATTGTCCACAGGGTTATCCACATAGGGTGTGTAATCTGACAAATATTGCAAGCTTTATCCCGCTAATTTGCCAAATGGATACCAGCGCAAAGGGATATTTTTCCATCTGTTGCAAATGCAACAATTACACCATTCTCGTGCACACTAGATATTGTGGTGCTTTTGGATGCCAAGGCGAGATTCCATTTGACGTTGGGGTATATCTTGCCCAAGTCGTTGGTCACAATCGCAATTTTTGGCCGCAGCGCGTTCAAAAAAGCGATGGAGGTGCTCAGGGTGTACCCATGGTGCGGGATTTTTAGAATGTCCAGCGTGAACGCATCCCCCATACCCTCTTTTATCTGCCGGGCGATTTGTTGTTCCAGGCCCGTGCTCGCCGAAATATCCCCGGCCAGCAGGACGCTCCGGCCATGAACAGTGATCAGCACCACCACGGAATTGTCGTTTTCGCCCTTGAGGCGCGGGTTTTCGTAGCTGTCCAGATTGAAAAACTGAATCGTCATGCCGCCCAGAAGAAAAGGCTTGTCCGGCAATTCTTCCACGATGGGAAAGCCGCGCGCGCGCGCGGCGCCCTCGATGCGCCCACGGGTCACTCCAAGGTCCCAGTTGCGTTCGAAGTAGCGCCGGTTCGCCGTATTCAGCGGCCGCAGATATACTTCGTTGACATGAATCGCGGGATCAGCCATCACTGCGGGGAAACCTCCGGCGTGGTCGTAGTGGTAATGCGTGGAGAGGATGAAATCCAGCGTCACGGCGCCCGTTTCGTCCGCCGCCACGCGCTTGAGGTAGCGAAGCACCCGTTCCTCGTATCCAGGCCTGCGGGAGGCCTCGATGGGGTTTTCGCTGCCCCAGCCGCTGTCCACCAGCGCGAAGCGGCCCCGGCTTTCCAGCAGGATGCAGTCGGAATTCCCTGTGTTCAGGAAATGGACGCGGCTGCCTCCGTCCCCGATAAAATCAAAGGTTTCCGGCAGCAGAGGATAGCGCCGTTCCAGGAGCCCGGCCCAGACATTCACGGCGATGTCAAACAGGAAGATGAGGACCATGCCGCCAACGACAATGATGGTAGCGATGTTCCTCGCGCGCTTTGAAAATTTCTTGCGCTTCATGTAAGTCCTTCATGTAAGCTAGAATCTATCGCGCCACAGGCGATTGTCTGCGGGCACACGCCCGCTTGCGCCACAGGCGATTGTCTGCGGGCACACGCCCGCTTGCGCCGCAGGCGATTGTCTGCGGGCACACGCCCGCTTGCGCCGCAGGCGATTGTCTGCGGGCACACGCCCGCGACCGCTCAGTCGACAGCGTCGAAGTCGACGGCGGCCAGCAGGCGCTTGAGCTCCGCGGCCTCGTCGCCGTTGAGCGTGACGCCCTTGCCCATTTTTTCGTGGCCCGGCGCCCACTCGCGGATGTCGTACTTCGGTTCGCGGCCATTCCAGCTGACCATATTGAGCTCCTTGGTCCAACCCTTGGCGGTTTCGCTGAGCACACCCAGTTCCTCCGTGATTTCGTAAGTAAATTCTGGCATAGCGTTGTTCCTTTCCTTGTGATACTTTGGGTTTCTATTGTATCGTATTCCAGGCGGCCCGGATGGGCCACTCTTTTTCCGCGCATTTGCATTGTATCACATCCAGGCGGAAAAAGCAATGCCAAACCCAACTTTTTTCACAGAAAATGGGCCGTATCCTATGATAATTGCAAAAAAATCAGGTGTTTAATAATATTTGCGCCACCGCCGCGATGGCGGCGCCCAGCCCCGCGGCCGAAAGCAGGGCTCCAATGGTCATCAGCTTCGACTGCAGGACCTTGCTTGGCGGCGGCGCGCTGCTGCCTTTTGCCACGGCGCGCGCGCGGTCCTTGAGCGTGCCCTCGCTGAGCGCCGAGTATTCCGGCTTTACAAAAAAGATGACCCGCTCGAAGTACTCACAGTCGCTTTCCAGCACCTCAATCACCCGGTGGTTGACGCCCTTGATCATATGCCCCGCCTCCTCAAGTCTCTCACATGCTTCTATTTTGGGCGGGAAAAGGCCGCGCTATGCACTGTAATCCTCCGGCAGCTCCATTTCGGCGGAAAGCAGGGTGGGGGATTTCAGGATGCCGCAGGGGTGCAGCACGTATTCGTAGCTCCAGTCGTCATCCTGCGTGCGCCACGCGTCCGGGCCGTGCCAGCGCCAGGTGGGGTCGCAGTTGTGCACCGCGCCGAAGGTGTTGACGCGGTTGCCGTAGGCCGTGATGTCGATGGCGTGGGTACCAGGCGCCGGCCGCCCCAGCTCCGCGCGGAACGGCGAAAGGGCGATGGGCAGGGGTTCGCCGCCGTCCATGGAAACCCCCAGAACGGGCAGGTTAAAGTGCGGGGCGTCCAGCGCGACGGCGCTGCCATACACATGGTTCAGCTCTACATTCGCGTGATAGGTCACGTTGCCGCCGTAGAACGGCAGGCCCTGGTGCGTCCAGCTGCCAAAGGCCAGTTCATTCACCGGCCCGGTGACGGTTGTTTCGCGGCCGCGCACCTCCACGCCGAAGTCCCCCAGCAGGTAGCAGCTCTCGAGGGTCGTCACTTCCCCGAAGGGCTTGGCGATCTCCAGCACGTTTTCGCCTTCCCGCAGCGCGCCCAGAGAAATCACCTCAAACGCTTCGTCAACATAATGCCCCTCCGGCCTCATATTTCCCACAGCAATATTATTCCAAGTGATATTCAGCACATCTAAATCTTCGGCGGCCAGTTGCACGTGATCTATTTCAACATTCGACTGGATTTGATAGCGCAGACGCACGGTATGCTTCGGGGTGGATTGCTTTTGCAGGATATATGGCTGGCAGCCCTCGGCGATCGCGCCCAGCAGCCCCAGCTGTTTCTTATATTTGTCGCAGACGCGCAGGATTTCGTCCGGCGCTTCCCACGCGCCGTTGTCCAGGGCATGCTCCGGCATGTCGAGCAGGAGCACATTGGGCTCGCTGAGCGTCACCGGCGCCACGGCGGGCAGCTCGCACAGCGGCTTGTATATGGGCTTCTCCAGCCGGTAGGCGTTCTGCCGGCCGGGCGCCAGCCGCAGCAGCAGGCTATCCTGCGGGCAGGCTTGCCATTCAATATGCGTTTGTTCATCTCGATATTCTGTAGGAAGCGCGTGTACTTCGCCGGTCAGCGTGTCATAAAGTTCCGCGCGCCATTCGCCCTTTAGATTAATTTTTAAACGCCTTGCCTCAGATAGATATGTCTTTTTCGGGCCGTTCACATGGCAGAGGAAGAGCCAGCGGTATTTGCCGTCCTCCCGCCACTGGGAGAAGATGTTCCCGGCCGCGGCGCCGTCTTCCATTACGCTGTGCAGGCGGTATTCCTCCAACGCGCGCAGGAGTTCCGCTTTGCTCCAGCGAATCTCCTTGGCATCCTCGGCTGCAAAGTCAAACGCTTCGCCGCTGGGCTGGGCCTCCACGTATTCCGGCGCCCGCCCGGCGAATATCACCCGCCCGCCCTTGGCCGCGAATTCTTTTAGGGCGCTGAGCGTTGTGCCTCGGATTGTCTCCATATTGGGCGCAAGCACCACGTCATAGCGCATTTCGCCAATTTGGAACCCTTCGCCTTTGGGGTCATATTGGCCCGGCAGCAGCGACTCGCAGACGTAATCGAAATCCAATTGGTTGTACAGCAGCCATTCGGCAAGCTGCGCGAAGCGTTCGTCCAGCTCGTCCCGGGCGTCCTTGGTCTGCGCCCTGGGGCCCCAGTGCAGCCAGTAGCTTTCCACGGGATGGATGACGGCGATTTTGCAAATGGGCTTGCCCCGCGTCATGGCGGCGTTCACCCGCGCGAAGTGGTCCTCAATATATTTGTACTCCCGGTACCAGGGCGACTGGTGGCCGATGCTCGCGGGGTAATCCCGCTTGGCCTCCCCCCGCATGGAGACCCAGTAGAGATGCGGCACCCGCACGCTCACGCCAAGGGCCGCCTGCCAATCCCCCTGCAGCTTATGCTGATAGAATCGAAAGTTCCAGTTGGTGACGCCATAGAGCTCGCTGAGCACGCCGGGGCAGCCGTATTGCCGGGCGGCGCTCTGGGCCTGCTTGGCGGTATTGAAGTTGCGCTCGTCGCACAGCATGTCGATGCCCGGCAGCTGGAAGGAGCGGTAGGACCGCATGCAGTCGCCCAAAGAGCCGGTCTGGCTTTCGAGGGTATCCTCCTGCATCATGTGCCCGGTGAGCATGATGCTGTGTTTTTTGCACCAGGCGCCCAGGGTGTCCGCGAAGCCCTGCGCGAAGCGTTCGGCGACGTGGTCATGAAAACGGTAGCGCGCCCGCGAGACCCCTTCCGGCAGCTCCCAGACGAGCTCCGGCAGGGTATCCAAAATGTCGTCGCCGTAAGCCTTTTGATAGGTAACCGCCAGGTCCTCGGTCCAGGGAAGCTGCGCGTCCTCGGGGGAGATCGCTTCCGGCAGCGGCTCCTTTTCCGGCGACTGGGGTTCGTCCGTGAAAATCGCGGGCACGAGCGTGCCGAAATCCCGCCCCAGCAGCCGCAGGTACCGCTCGTGTGTCAGCTCCGCGAAGCGCTCGACGGCGGGCTTCGACAGGGTATCCACATAGGTCTGCATGTTGAACCAGGGCGATGGCTCCTGCACGCACAGGCTCGCGTGGTACCTGCGGTACGGCTCCCCGCTCCGCGCCTCTGGCCAAGGCTCCTTATTATTCAAGCGGATATATTCCGCGAGGCACCCCGCATCGTCCAGCCGCACGGCATAGCGGGCCAGAAGCTTTCCCTCTCCCGGTTTTTGCGAAAAGCGTAAAAACCGTGCCCGGAAATGCTCGGTTTTTGTCACAAGCCCCCCGGCTGTGCCGGAAGGCCATTTGTCCTCGTCGTAAAGCCAGGCGAGCATATGCTCCTTGCGGGCTTTTTCGGCGCAGCTGCGCACGTGGGCCATAAATTCGCTGCCCAGGTATTCCGTGGCCATCCCCACGCGCACGTGCATGTGGAAGCCGCCGAAGCCCATTTCCTTCATGGCCTCGATTTCGCGCAGCAGGGTTTCCTCGTTGAGCGCGCAGTTCCATGCCCAGAAGGGGGCGCCCCTGTATTCCGGGCCGGGGTTTTTGAATGTCTCGAAATGGAGTTCTTTGGATTTATTTTCAGGATAAAGCATAGGTACCTCCGGTGCAAGCCTTTGATCGGCTCTATTCTATGGTATGGCAATCTCCTTCTCGATATGGCAGAAAAGCAGTAAAATTAAGCTCTATTAGATGATTGTATTGAGTAAGTTGCGCACGGCGAAGCCTTGCTCCGCTGTGCGCATCCCAAAATTCAATCTGCTCCGCCGCAGCCCCTATTGCACCAAAAACCCCATGTCCGCAAAAAAATCGGCCGCTTCCTCAATCACGTCCGGGGAGGGAACCGGCACGTCCCGGAAGGAATACTCCCAGCCCAGCTCCTCCCATTTTGGCGCGCCAAGCTGGTGGAACGGCAGCAGCTCGATGAGCTCCACGCACCGGTAGGGCCGCAGGCGGCGGGCCAATGCTTCCAGCTGGCGGCTTTTGAGCGTCCACCCGGGGATGAGCACATGGCGGATCCACACGCGCTTGCCCGTGTGCTCGCAGTAATCCAGCGTGGTGAACGCGCGGCGGTTGCTGTACCCCGTAAGTTTACGCGCCAGCTCGTCACCGGCCGCCTTGATGTCCAATAAGAGCAAATCCGCGGCATTGATGGCCTCCGTGCACAGGGGAAGGTCCGGCGCGCCGGCGGTGTCGATCGCGATAGAGAGCCCCTCCGGCTTTAGCCTGCGGGCCAGTTCCGCCACAAAATCCGGCTGCAGCAGCGGTTCCCCGCCGGAAAACGTGACGCCCTGGATGAAATTGCGGTAGCGCAGCGCCTCGCGCACGGCCTCGTCGGCGGTCCAGGCCGCGCCGCCGCTTTGGCCGATGGAATCCGGGTTATGGCAGAACAGGCAGCGCATGGGGCAGCCCTGCATAAAAAATACAAACCGGACCCCCGGCCCGTCCACGGTGCCGCAGGTTTCGGTATGGTGTATCCTCCCGGCGGGCGGCGCCCGCAGACAGTCGCCTGTGGCGCGGCTGCATTCAGGCGCAGCGCTTTCCTGCATATTGTCACCTCTGATAAATATTGTAGCACATGGCGGAGATGATGTCAAGAAATCCTTGCGTTCGCGCCGATCCTATGTTATAATGATGACGCAATACTTCATAGAAGGAGGCTTCCATCTTGAACGCCTACATTCGAGAAGCCACCGCATTTGTTTCCGCCTTTTGGCACAACGACCCGCAGCTTTCGCTTGCCGTGCACACGGCCGTCCGCCTGGTTCTCGCGGCGCTTCTGGGCGGCTTCATCGGCTACGAGCGGCAGAGCTCCCACAGGCCCGCGGGCCTGCGCACCCATATGCTGGTGGCGGTGGGCGCGGCCCTGGTCATGTGCACCGGCGCGTATATCGAGCTGGCCAGCCCCGGCGCCTCCGACCCCGCCCGCCTTGGCGCGCAGGTCATCAGCGGCATGGGCTTCCTGGGCGCCGGCACCATCCTGCGCGAGGGCTTTAGTGTCAAAGGCTTAACGACAGCTGCCAGTCTTTGGGCGGTTTCGTGCATCGGCCTGGCGGTGGGCATCGGCTTTTGGCCCGGCGCCGTGATCGCCACGGCGGTGATGTACCTCACCCTCCATGCCCTCAACAAGGTGGTCAAGCGCTATTCGAAGATCCGCACCATCTACGTCGGCGTGCGCGACGATTACAGCGTGTCAGAAAAAGTCACGGAGATCCTGCGCAACTGCGGCGCCAAGCTGCGCACCCTTGAGATCATCTTCCCGGAGGAAACCGCCGCCTTTCAGCTCAACAAAAACACTGGCAAAATCCTCAAGGCCATGGCCTATGTGGACAGCGACCAGGATATTGCCCTGATCCGCGAAAGCATATTGGGCCTGGAGGGCGTCAATGATTTTTATATTGAGACGTAAAGCGGCTGTGCCGCAATAGCAGATAGCTTGAAAATAGAATTGGATATGTTTTATGTCGCATTTTTTCGCGCTGCTTTCCAGAATGAAATATATCTCCCGCTGGGCGCTTATGCGCAACGCCACGCCGGAAAGCCTCAGCGAGCACAGCCTGGAAACGGCCATCCTGGCCCATGCGCTGGTCACGCTGCAAAACGCCCGCTTTGGCGGGGAGCTTTCGACGGAAGGGGCCCTTTCCGCGCAACGCGCCGCGGCGCTCGCGATCTTCCATGACGCGCCCGAAATTTTGACCGGCGACCTGCCGACCCCCGTGAAGTATTATAACGAAGACTTACGGGCGGCCTACCGGCAGGTGGAGCAAAGCGCCGGCGCCCGCCTGCTCGCCATGCTGCCCGACGATTTGCGGGCGGCCTACCAGCCATTGCTTTCCCCGGATGAAGCCGACGCCGAGCTCCTGCGGTATGTCAAGGCGGCGGATAAACTCAGCGCGCTCATCAAGTGCATCGAGGAGCGCAAGGCGGGGAACCTGGAATTCATCCGTGCCGAATTCAACATTCGAACCGTGTTAAGAAACATGCAAATGCCCGCTGTTGACTGCTTTATGAAAGAATTTTTGCCGTCGTACGACCAGCCGCTGGATCAGCTGACCATGGGGGATCAGGGCTGAGCAGTAACTTCGCATAATAATTGCAGGCGGTGAATATCATTCGCCGTACGCCAAATAAATGGAGAGCCACTTGAACCTGCAAACCAGCATCCAATACCTCAAGGGCGTGGGCGAAAAGCGTGCCGCGCTGCTGCGGCGTCTGGACATCCGCACCGTGGGCGACCTCCTCGCGCACGTGCCCCGCGCCTATGAAGACTGGCAAACCGTATACCCCATCGCCGATGCGCCCTTGGGCGTGCCCTGCTGCGTGCGCGCCACCGTGGACCACGCCCCCACCGAGCACATGCTGCGCGGCGGCATGATGCTTTACAAAACCCGCGTCACGGACGGCGCATCCGTTTTGCATATCACGATTTTCAACAGCGCCTACGCGGCGGAAAAGCTCAAAGAGGGCAAGGAATATCTTTTCTACGGGCGGATTTCGCAGAATTTCCTTGCCCGGGAAATGTCTTCCCCGCAAATCGCGAATACAGACGAGGACCGCCTGCGGCCGGTGTATCCCTTGACGGAGGGGCTTTCCAGCCGGATGCTGGAGACCCTGGTCAGCCGCGCGATGGAGGCCGCCCTCTCGCAGGTGAAGGAATTTTTGCCGGATAATATCCTGCGGGAATATGTTCTTCTTCCCCGGCAAGAGGCCCTGCGGCTCATCCATCTGCCGGGCTCCATCCAGGACAGCCAAAAAGCGCGGCGGCGGCTGGCGTTCAATGAGCTGTTCCTGCTGCAGATGGGCCTGCGGCTGCTGCGGGTTGGCAAGGAAGAGGCGCGCGCGCTGCCTTTGGAATTTCACGCTTTAAAAGAATATTATGCGAAGCTGCCGTTTGATTTGACCGCCGCGCAGCTGCGATCGATCCAGGAAGCGGCGGATGACCTGTCGCGCGAAGTCCCCATGCGGCGGTTATTACAAGGCGACGTGGGCTCCGGCAAAACCGCTGTGGCCGCGGCGCTGCTGCATATCACGGCGCGGGGCGGCGCGCAGGCTGCCATGATGGCGCCAACGGAGCTGCTTGCCCGGCAGCACCACGAAACCCTGGGGCGGCTGGGCCTTGATTCCGCGCTGCTGATCGGTGCGACGCCCGCGGCGGAAAAAAGAAAGATCAAGGCGGGGCTCGCAAACGGGGAAACCCCCATTGTGGTCGGCACCCACGCCCTCCTGCAAAAGGATGTTTCTTATGCGAAGCTGGCGCTGGTCATTGTCGACGAGCAGCACCGCTTCGGGGTGAACCAACGGGACCGGCTGTCGCAGGAGTCAGGAGCCGACGTATCCTCGCACCTGCTCGCCATGTCCGCTACGCCGATCCCGAGGTCGCTTGCCATGGCAATTTACGGCGATATGGACGTCTCCGTCCTGGATGAGCTGCCGCCCGGCCGCGCGCCGGTGGAGACTTACTGCGTCAGCGGCGAATTACGCCAGCGGGCGTACAACTACATCAAAAAGCACCTGGATCAGGGCCGGCAGGGGTATCTCGTGTGCCCCCGGGTCGCTGAGCAGGAGGGCGGGGAGCTTGCCTCCGCCGAAGCACTGTATCAAACGCTGTGCGAAGGCGAATTCGCCGGATACCGGGTCGGCCTGCTGCACGGCAAGCTGGGGGCCAAGCAAAAGGAGCGGGTGATGGCGGAGTTCGCCGCCGGGACAACCCAGCTGCTGGTCTCCACAACCGTTGTGGAGGTGGGTGTTGACGTCCCCAACGCCGTGATCATGGCCATCGAGAACGCAGAGCGCTTCGGGCTTTCCCAGCTGCACCAGCTGCGCGGGCGCGTGGGGCGCGGGGAGGGC
>Ga0123353_10003462_pt1 | contig 19952 bp, 21 predicted proteins | sample TergutLab28metaG_3_FD_92763 | JGI IMG/M metagenome (GOLD analysis project Ga0123353, IMG submission 92763) | Labiotermes labralis P3 segment gut microbial communities from Petit-Saut dam, French Guiana - Lab288 P3 | ecosystem: Host-associated > Arthropoda: Insects > Digestive system > Gut ... | reverse complement strand
ATCGGAGGTCATTTGCCCGCCATCAAACTGGACGGTGATCTGTTTGCGGGGCGAACGGGTGAAGGACGGGGGGATTGAAATCGGGCGGCTGGCGTGATACACTCTGTTTTGGTCGTTTGGAGGTGAAGTGGGTTGCAGTTCCACTGCAACGCGTGTCGTAACAACAGTTTACACCAACGACCAGTTTTGTAAAGAATCACCCCGTGAAATATCCGGGCTAACCCTGTCTCTCGCCCCCCGGGCGAAAACATTCGGCTTCCGGTATATTCAATGCGAAAAGCGCGAAATGGGCGAAACACGCGAACAAAAGATCGTTCGCATGCAACGGCAGCCTGGCACATTAATGACATCCGGGAGCGCAACGCAGTGAAGCGACCGGTCGGGTGCAGGCTCGTAACGCCGGTGCATTGCCGCTGCGGTTATTCGCACCGCAATGCACTGGCGAAACGCGGCTGCACCCGACCGCGCTTGCTGGCGCAACCGCCTCCGTTTCTCTGCGTTCTCGGCTGCCATTGCATTCCAAAAACATGATGCAAGGGCAAACATCGTCAAACAGCGTCACGCAATTGGGCTACAATTCCGCCGCAAATTCGTCCAGAGTTTTGCAGCTGCCAGTACGCACGGCCAAAGATTTTAAGGCAATCGGATCATTCATCTGACTGATCGCCCGTTCAATGTATTTCGGAACCTTACCGAACCGTCCACGAATGGATTCCAGAATTATTTCTCTGCCTGCTTTGGCTTCGCCATTGGCTTCGCCTCTAGCTTCTGCCTCGGCTACATAACTTTCCCGTGCAATTCTTTCAAAAGTTTTTCTCACGGCGTTTCTAATTGCTTGTGACATTTCATTTTCCTCCTGTCCTTCGATGACGTTATTGATAACCTTGTCCACTGCGCTGGGTGTAATATCTTCCACCCAATCACAATAGCAGAAAATATCTGCGATGAGTTCAAGAATTCGATCATCCAGCGTTGAATCCTTGAAATGCCCAATCACACTCCCCAAACCGGCAACGAAAGTGCCTTCGGTTGCACGGATCATTGCCTCGACCACCGCCTGCGTTTCCGGTCTGCCAGGCAAGTGTCGTTTATCAAACTGATTCAACCGGATAAACAACACCTTCACCATCGGAATAAATGGCTCCAATTCCGGCGGCACAACCGATACCAAACTCTTAATGTCAAGTTCGCCTTCCCAATTTTCTTTGCCGTTGTAAAGCACCACTAAAATCGGCACCGGCAATCGGAACGTTTTTGTCGATTGCGGTCGTCCGGCATCGCACCAGCGTTTGTACCACGACAACATCAGATACACCAGCAGTTGCAACAGCACGAACGGTTCCGGTTTGGATTTGTGTTCGGCAACAATCAGGACTTCCGCCTTCCCCTTTTTGTCAATCAAGTGTGAGGCAAAGGCGATATCTTTGAACAGTTCTTGAAACTTTCTGCCAAAGTTTTGCGTCGGTTCCGGCTTCAAACTGTCGAGATCAACATACTTGGCAATAACCGGATCGGTGTAATGTCGGAGTACATCGGCGGCAATAATGGGATCGCCCATAGTCTTTCGGGCAAACCGATCATGCGGATTCCCCTGCGGCTTCTTCCCCTTCGTCGAACGTTTCGATGATCTCTTCATCGACATATTTTAGCCGAAATGCCCCGTCAAGACAAGAGGCAAATCAGACACGCAACCAAGCAGTCCATCGACGAGAAAACCAAACAACCGGGAACGTTAATAGCAGCCGGGAGCGCAACCAGTGAAGCGACCGGATCGCGCGGCGTGAAATGATCCGCCGACGCTGTCTGCGCTCCCGACTGCCACCGCACGAAGTGATTGATTTTCCCATGGCAAGTGGATAAAATAGAGCTCGCAGAGGAACACTCGCTACGTTTTTGTGCAACGATTTCGCAGTAGAACGATGAAAACAGATCGCCGAACTTTTTTGACCAGTATGTCCGCGTTGAGTCTTGTGGGCTTTGCAGAGGCAGAGCAGACGAACGCAAACGAAAGCAGAAAGCCATTGCCAGACTGGGAGGAAGGTCTTTTGGACATCCATCACATCAGCACCGGGCGAGGCGATGCCGCTTTTATCATCTGTCCCGATGGAACAACAATGATGATTGATGTCGGCGATTTGGGCAAGCGGTCACCTGAAGTAACGATGCCCGCACTGCCCGATGACAGTCAATGCCCCGGCAAGTGGGTGGCAGATTATGTTCGCCGTTTTTCGAGACCACTGGGAGAAGGGACAACCACCGTCGATTACGTGTTCCTGACACATTTTCATGGAGACCACATCGGCACCAGACATCCGGGAACACCGACGGCAAATGGTTATGCCTTGTCCGGGATTACGATGTTTGCCGAACACGTCGCCATTGGCAAACTGGTGGATCGCGGTTTTCCAAACTACGATTTCCCCTCACGTGAAGCGGTCAAGGCAAATTGTGCCGCTTTTTTCGATGACTATCTCAAGTTCGTGGAGCACCAACACAAGGTTCGCAAAACGGTCTTTGAGATATTCGATGTCGGCAGTCATTCACAATTCGCCTTGAAAAGAAACCCGGAAAAATATGACAACTTCCGCATCCAAAATCTCTATATCAACGGCGAAATATGGACAGGCAAGGGGACGGAAAAAGCAACACTCATCCCGCGAGCCGCCCACCCCGGCGAGAATCCCTGTAGCGGGGCGGTGGAAATTTCATACGGCAATTTCCGCTATTTTTCCGGCGGCGACATTACGGGGCTTATCGTTCGAGATGTCGAAACCGCTTTGAGCAAACTGCTTGGAAAAACAAGTGTTCTGAATTTGAACCATCATGGCTATCGAGATGCCATCAATGAAACATTCCTTGCAAAACTGCGTCCGCAAGTCATGGTTGTTCCGGCTTGGGACGCTTTCCATCCCCACGTAGAAACGCTGGCGCGGATGACGGACACGTCGATCTATCCCGATCAACGTTCAATTTACACGACCGGGATGTTTCCCGGACTGCAAAGTCGACTCGGCGACGGCGTTCAGGCATTCAAACCGTTCGGACATATTGTTGTGCGGGTCGGAAAAGGGGGGAAAGACTATACCGTTTTTGTTCTCGATGCAACCTCAAAAAGTGGCGGCATTATTTGTTCAGAAGAGTTTATCGCCTAGACGCGATACCGTCAGGACGAATTGCGTTTGCCGACAGGATTTACAGGATGGACAGGAAAGTATTATCCTGTAAATCTTGTCAAACAATCCCGGTTTACTCCAACCGAATCGACTCAATTTCAAACGTATGGTTCGCCTTTGTAAGCGGGTCGAAGCGGAAACTCGTGAGGAGCCGCCGCCAGTTCTTGACCGATTTCACGTCGAATACATAATCGTGAAATTGCCCGTCAATCTTGATCGGAACGGAAAGGCTGTTCGCTTCCGAGACGGGTCCCGTGGTCGTTGACCAGAACAACTGGGCGCGATCCGGCGATTCGGTTTTTGCGGCATTGTCTGCCGCTTGGACTTTCATACGAACGACAACGCGACTCCAATCAGCGGCGTTGAGTTTGTTGAGCGGAGTTGTGATTGCCGGATCGTGAGTCGTCGATTTTCCCGAAAGCCGTCCCTCACCCGCTTTCAATTCGGCAACCCCCATGAGCAGCGACCAACCCTGGGCACCATCGTTGAAATCCCAAGAGGTACGGACAATTCTTTCGAGCGGCGGCAAATCATACGGTCCAAGACCGACATCTTCGGGACCGAAGTTGGGAGACCAACCCCCCGCCGGTTTTTTGCAGAACGTGTCTCGGATAGTTTCAAACATTCCAAAGCCGAACTCGGCGTTCGGTTCGATGTAAGAACCTTCCCCCCATTCGTTTGTCGGGGCAAGGAGAAAACTCTTGATCCCCGTCTTTGCGGAAAACTTCTTGTAATCTTCGCAAATACGCTTAAATCCGGCAACGTCTCGTCCGTCAATGATGATATTCTTGTCGCCGTGCCACGGCTGCGAATCCCAACCAGTCGAAAGGTTCGGCAAGAACGGAAGTATTCCTGTCTTGTGCCGTGCCTCCCAAAACGGCAGACTCGCTTCGATCACCAGTTCAAAGGGAAACCGCTTCGGGTTCTCCGCCTTGCCGCCGTGGTGCATGAAATGATAAATGGAGGTCATTTCAAATCCGGCATCGGCGAGCCATTGAATGTCGCTGGCACTCGTCGAGGCTTCGGGAAATTTCATCGTAACGAAAAAAATCCCTTTGTACCCGGCGGCTTTTGCCATACTTTGCGAGATGTCGAGCAGCCGTTTGACCCCTTCACCCTTTTTTAACGAGTTGCCTTTGTTCCGTTCGATGGCAATCATATCGTCGTCCATATTTTTCGGACTCCAGATCATCACCACAGGGCGACCGTCGATGGTGTAATATTCCGACGTGTTGAAATAATTCTCGATCCAGAATTTCGTCACTGCCCGCTGGTCTTCCTCGCTGTGGCTGCCGGGAGGATTATGGTTCGCCCACATCATTGCCCATTTGAACATCGACTTGTATCTGGCTCTCTGAAACGCTTTGACCCAGTGATCGTTGTGCTGGTTTCCCTTGTTCCAATACCAATCGACGTAATAATACTGAATGCCATTTTCCACAGACCATTTGATCTGCCAATCGACCACTTCGGGATTGCCTTCATCGTACCAACCGAGGGTCGGCTTGCGTTCGGCGTGCGTCGAATAGATTCGTTCCCATTTTTCCATCCGGTTCCAACCGGGATAGTAAAAGGCACCGATTTCGTATTCGCTCTCCACCGGCTTCGGCACCGGTACATAGTCCGCTTTCGGAAGGTGGAGGTTTTTTTCGAAGCGAAGCGGAACCGTAACGGCATCGTTCGGCACACCAGCCCCGGCAAGTTGCAACGTTAATTTGCCATCGACCGGAGTCTTGGCGAGAAGTTCCAGAATGTACGTTTTCGTTTCCAGTGGCTTTATCTCCGGGATCGACTCCCAGCCTCTCGACGAAACGACACTCACCCCTTCTGGTAACGCGAGTTTGTCGATCTTGATTCCCTTGGAGGGTTGCCCGCCGTTATTTTTCAACCGAATCGCAAGTGGTCGTTTGGTATCGGTGCGGTTGATTCCTTCAGTTTGAAAAACGTTCTCGATCACAATATTTGCCGGTCCTTGAGGATCATCGGAGACCATCAGACGTTTCAGTGTTGCCGTTGCGGTGGGAACGTCGCTGAGGGTCAGCCGGAGTTGGTGAACCTTGTCTCTCCACGTCGGCTCCGCCGCGCAATCAATGTTGTACCAATGGAACTCTCCGTCTGCTTTGAGCGGAATCGTGACAGAACCAAGCACGCCATGTTGTGAAAGGAATTCCACTGTTGCCGCTTTTCCTTTGTCAACGGCGAGTTCGAACGAAATCCAGAGACCGTGTTCATCGACATCCAGCGAGATGGGGTTGCTTTCGAGAGTACCGTTGATCTTCCAACCATTGCTGCTCGGTTCGGCTTTGGAGCCATCGGGTGCTGCCCAGCCCTCTTTGAGGACGGTAAAATTCCAGTCTGGCTTGACGACAGCAGCCTGAGCAAAATTCAAGTCAATGAGGCGAATCCAATCGAGTTCATACCAAACACCGTCGATGTTTTCCGGGTTCAGGTTCGGAAAGTCGAGCCGAAGTTTGACGATTTTTTGTTCAGCACTCCAGTTGGGGTAAATCCGATAGACGTGAAATTGTTCGTCGCCAATGGCATTCCATTGGGCGATTTTTCTCGCGTCAAAGCCGCCGTGTTGACCTTCCGCTGTATTGGTGTAGTAGAGTTCCGCCGTTCCCGTGGAATTCGTTCGGAGACGAAACTCAACAAACTGCGACGGCAACGCAGGAATGTCAATCGCATCAAGCGTGATAAACGGATCGCGTCCCGCCGCTTTGGCACGAAACAACCCATCTTTGACAACGACCTCTTTCAGATGATTGTTTGCGTTCCAACCTTGACCGTCAACGTTAAAACTCCATTCCTTGATCGTTTTCTGTCCCGCTGTTGCAACCAGCGGCGCGGGCTTTGCCGCGCCCGGTTTGATAAACTCCATGCCGGTAATCGTCTTTTGGTCGTTCAACCATTCAGCACCGGTTGCGTAGTCTGTAAAAGGAGCGAAAAATCTTCTAGTGAGTGTACCCGCGTTCACGTCGATTTCCATGATCTGAACGGGATTGGTCACGTTGTCATGAATACAGGCGACAGTGGAAACGATTTTGTTTCCGTGAATGCCGCTATCTGTGCGGTCGGCGATACGACCGGTGTGCCCAGAGAAGACCAATTTGATGTTGGGGTATTTCCTGATGAGATTGTCAAACAGGTATTGCGGTGATCTTTCGCCATAATCGCTATTTTGCGCGATTGCACCGTTGCCGTTCAAATAATGGTGGGTGCCGATGATGATATTATGATTGTGATGGTTTTCAATCACTTTTTCTGCCCAGTCAATCATTTCTTTGCGGGGCCACAGTTCAAAGGTCAACACTAGCCACTTTGTTCCGCAGGCTTCGAAGGTCTGATACGCATTGTCCACTTTGTCGGGTGTTTGCGTGACGATGCCGGGAAACCGCGTCACAGGGAAAAAATCGTGGAAGACTTTCGTGATGCGGACGTAAGTTCTGGTGTGGGCGGTATCTCTGGCACTTCCGCCTTTCGGTCCCACTGCGTGAGTGTCGTGGTTTCCGAGGGCGATGGCGTAAGGAATGACACCATCGAGCGGCTTAAATCCGTCAGAAGCAACTTTGTACTGCGACTGCTCGCCGTCGTCTTCCCAGTTGACCATATCGCCAGTGTGAAGAACAAAGCGAAGGTCGAACTTGTCCTTGTTGTCAATCAGCCACTGGGAACGGTTTCGGAACTTTGTTGTCGGAACTTTGGCATGTTCTGCGGGAAAGTTTTCGAAAACTTCCATCTGCGTATCGGGATAGATCGCAATGGAAAATTTGCCGTCTGCATCTGTCGCGAAAAGATTGCTCTGGAGCGAACCGAACAACAATCCGGCTGCCAGAATAAAAAACGTGAAAATCCTTTTTTGAAATTCTCTTTGCATCGTGGTTAATCTCCGGGGGGTTAAGGGTTATTGTGTTGCAGGTATTGTACTGCAAACGGTGTTAAAACGTCGTGAGCCGTGTCACAACAATGAGCCGCAATGCTTCACCGCCCTGCGTCTACTGCAAAATGCTGTCTGCTGTCTGCCGTCTCCAGTGCGGTGTCAAAAAACGACCGGTTCATGGCGGGGTACGGTAGAATTTGATCCCGTTTTACGTATATATCCCTCAAAAAGTTGGGCAACCTGCTTCATGTCGTCTGTCAACCTGGCATCGACGAACTGGACAAGTTCATCGGGAATCTTTCGATAAAACGCCTCGGCAATTCCGCCGGTAATACAGCCAATCGTGTCTGTGTCGCCGCCAATGGAAATTGCCAGTTGAATCGCATGAACATAATCATTGCTTTCAAGAAAGCAGATGATCGCTTCCGGCACCGAACCCATACAACTCACATCGAATTCGTATGTTGGTCGAATCTGGTCTGTCGTTCGATTCAAGTCGTAACGGAAAGTCGATTCGACGTATTCCTTGATTTCCTGTTTCGTCTTTCCGTTGCGAGCAAGGAAAATAGCGGCGGCAACCGACTGTGCCCCTTTGATGCCTTCGGGGTGATTGTGCGTCACCTCAGCGGAACGCTTGGCTTCGGCAAGCGTTTCCTCCAACGTCTCGAAAAACCAACCGACGGGCGATACACGCATCGCACTGCCATTGCCCCAACTGTTGTACGGTTCGAGAGAATCAGAATTAAACCAACGCCAAAAATACCCGGCGTAACCTGCATCGGGATAACGACGAGCCCATTCCTTGTACACGACTGCGAACGGTCGCCTGTAGAGCAACGCATCCGCCGTGGCAAATGTCATGACGCTGTCGTCGGTAAACCTGAATAGTTTATCCTTGCTACTCGATTCCGTCAAAACAATTTCAGTGGGACGTGACGTTTTACTGTTGTTCGAAAATTCGTAAACAGAACCGCATATATCGCCAATGATAGCTCCAAGCATGGGTATTTCTCCTTGAAAAATTGATGACTGAATTGTTGTGATTTTATTTTATAACAAAACTCCTCTGCAATCAACTTCGCTGAATCAACGTTGCCGTTTCGGCGGCGAGACCGATGAAGGGCAAGCCGCTGCTTCCGACCGGCACAGAAACGATCGATGTCGTCGGAGCAAAACACTAGAACGAAAGTCCGCGTCCCTGACGCTTGACCTTCCCGTTTTTGTAAACGATGACGTGCATCATCGAATCGAAATGAGCGAATCGAATTCCGAGCATGAGTGATCTCCTAAGTTGCGAGAAAATTTCACGAAAATTTCCCTGGGTTACTAATTGTCAATACGATACTATCATTTTGATAAAATGTCAACCTGCCCCTCCTCACCCCCACAACTTGGTCGTTTTTGTTCAAAAAGTTTCCACCGGAGCATAGACGGCAGATTGCAGACGGCAGACGGCAGCAGATTCCGCTGGAAATGTTTCACCGCCCCGCGTCTGCTGCAAACTGCAAGAGGATGTGTTATAATGTCACGTAGCGGGACGGGCGGTCGCTGCTTCTTCGGGAGAAGAGGGAGAGGAAAGTCCGGGCTCCATCGGACACGATGACGGATAACGTCCGCCAACCGAACGGGTCTCCCCGACGGTTAGGGAAAGTGCAACAGAAAGGATACCGCCAGAGAACCGGCGACGGTGTCGCCGAAATGTCTCGGGTAAGGGTGAAAGGGTGTGGTAAGAGCACACCGCAATTCGGGTAACCGAATTGGCATGGCAAACCCCATCGGGAGCAAGGTCAAGCAGGAGTGAGGCTGTCCGAGCCGATTGCAACTCCGGGTGGACTGCTTGAGGGGTCGGGCAACCGACCTCCTAGAGAAATGATCGCCGCTCCGGTTGCGCGATGGCGACAACCAGAGAACAGAACCCGGCTTACAGTCCCGCATTTTTGATGCTTCTTCGAGGCGTGTGTTGACGCGATAGGAATGGCACACGACCGTCATTGTCAGTGGAAAAGGGGACAACAGGGAAAAGGGGTCAGGACAGTTGAACTGCAAAGTCGTTTTTTCGTCCCTCCAACGCATTTGCGGACTTTGCAGTTCGACTGACTGTCAGGAGCCGTTCGTTGACAGGACAGTTCGATTGTGTTAATCTAGTCGTGGCTAGTCATGGGCAGGTTGAGACGAGTAGCGGATGGTGGGCTGGTTTATCGTGTACGGTGCAGTGCCAGTTCACGGGTGACGATCCTCGCGCTTGCGTCTCCTGACTCCTGACTACAGTACGGGCAAAAGATTTTTTGCCCCTAACACCTATTACCACCCATGAAACATTTTTTTCCTTTCGTTGCCCTTGTCCTGTTTCAGGTGGGTGCCGTTGCTCAGTTCGAGTACCGGAGCAATTGGAATCATCTGCCAACGACGTTCAAGCCCTACGTCATTAAGTTGACAACACCAAGCGGCATGAACATTTTGCGGGATGCTCCGGCAGACCATTCCCATCATCATGCCTTGATGTTCGCCATGAAGGTCGATAACGTGAATTTTTGGGAAGAGTATAATCCGAAAGATTTTGGACGACAAGAAACATTCTCCATCAAAGAAACTGAAACCGTTCAGGACACCGCCGGACACCGCGAGAAAAAGATCGAGTCGACGCTGACGTGGTCGAACGGCGTTGGGCAGCCGCTACTCCAAGAGAAACGGACGATTTCCGCGTGTCGAATCGGCGATGCGACGGTCCTTGATTGGGCAAGCGTGTTTACGCTCCCCCCCGACAAGGAAAAAGCGGTACTCGGCGGAAACAATTATCATGGTCTCGGCATGAGATTTCTCGAATCGATGGACAAAGACGGACGATTTTTCAACAGCGAAAAAGTCGTGATCGAAAGTGGACAGGCACTCACTCCATGCCGTTGGATGGCATACACGGCAAAGGCAGAGGGCAAACCCGTTACGGTGGCAATCGTTGATACGAAAGAGAACCCGCGCCCCATGCTTGCCTTTACGATGGGGGGGGATGGCAAAGGGTTCGCCTATCTCTCGGCAACAACGAACTTGTTCCGCGAACCGATCACGTTGACACCAGAGAAACCGATCACATTCCGATACAAGGTTGCCCTCTGGGATGGCGAAGTATCGCCGGAAACCATCGAAAAAACGTATGCAGAGGCTTTCGCCGGAGAATAATTGGTCGGTTTTCCATGTTCCATTCTGGAGCAAGGAGTCAGTAGTCAGTAGTCAGTAGTCAGTTAACCCTTAACCCTTTTTATTTCCCATGAAACAAACACGACGAAATTTTTTGAAAGCGGCGGCGTTTGCTGCTGTGTCTCCTTGGGTTGTTCCCGCCACTGTTTTTGGGCAGGCGGCACCGAGTGAGCGAGTCACGGTCGGTCATATTGGCGTTGCCAATCAAGGCGGACACCTGTTCCGAGCCACGCAAGCCGTCAAGCTCGCGCAGAGTGTTGCCGTTGCCGACTGCTTCAAGAGCCGACGCGAAGGTGTCGCTGCCCTGTGCGGCGGCAAGGCGTATCTCGATTACCGCGAAATCATTGCCCGCGACGATATCGACTGTGTCATTATTGCCACCCCAGATCATTGGCATGTGCCAATTGCCATTGCGGCGGCAAAGGCAAAGAAGGGAGCATTTGTCGAAAAACCGCTCGGACTGACCGTTGCCCAAAACATCGCTTGCGAAAAAATCTTCAAAGAGAACAACGCCATTTTCCAATATGGCACGCAACAACGTAGCCAGCAAAACTGCTGGCTCGGTTGCCAACTTGTCCGGCAAGGAGCCATTGGCAGAGTCCACACCATCGAAGTCGATGCACCTGATGGCGGTGCTGGCGGTTCAACTGCCGAAGTGCCGATCCCTGACGATCTCGGGAAAGATGGTTACAACATGTGGATCGGTCCTGCACCGATGACACCTTACACTGTTGATCGTTGCAAGCCGAATGGCACGTATTGGATTTACGATCAATCGATCGGTTATTTAGGAGGTTGGGGGGCGCATCCGCTGGACATTATGGTGTGGGGTTCCGACGCCGACCTTTCCGGTCCGATCATGGTCGAAGGCACTGGCATCGTTCCGACAGACGGGCTTTACGATTGCGTCTACCGATGGGATATGAAGATCAAACTCGGCGAGGTGAATCTGATCTTCAAGACCGGCGGCGACCGGACGCGGTTCATCGGGGAAAAGGGTTGGATCGAAGTTCGTCGCAATGGGAATTCCGCCAGTGACGAGAGCCTGCTCAAAATCGCCCCGGAACAAAACGGGAAAACGCTCGTTCGCAGTCCGAATCACTATGCGAATTTCATCGAAGGGGTCAAGAACAAGACGGCACCGGTTTCAACGCTTCGGGATGCGGTTCGCAGCGACAACATCAGTCAACTGTGCGACATTGCCGTCCGAACAAAATCGACGGTGAAGTGGGACCCAATCATGATGCAACTCATCGACGCGACCGCCGCACAAACGGCAATGCTCGACCGCCCGATGCGCGCACCGTGGACACTGTAATGTTTTCGCCGGAAAGTTTTATGCTCAATTTTGCCTTCTCTCTTTCGGGACGGTAGAATATAGGAGGTAGGAGGTAGAATGGGGCTTTCGCCAGAAATTAACATGCCATTTTCAGCCTTATCGCATTCCGTGGAGCAGAATACAGGAGTCAGGAGTCAGAATGGTGCTACCGCACTATTTGACTCTGGCAATTCCTTGCCGCATGCGACTTCTGACTCCTGACTCCTCACAACATCGTTATGAAAATTTTATCCATTGGTGAAGCATTGTGGGACTTGTTGCCTTCGGGGCGAAAGGTCGGCGGGGCACCGGCGAATTTTGCGTTTCATTGTATGCAGCTCGGTGCCGATGTTCGGTTGCTCTCCCGAGTCGGCGATGATGCTCTGGGACGAGAAATGATCGCGTTCTACCGTTCTCTTGGTCTTTCGACAGAATTGATCGAGACGGACACGACCGCGCCGACGGGAACCGTCGGTGTCGAATTGTCGGCGGAGGGGCAACCGACATACACGATTCACGAAAACGTTGCCTGGGACAAGATCGAGGCGTCGGACGCGGCGATCCGGTTCGCACAGTCCGCCGATGCCCTCTGTTTTGGCAGTTTGGCGGCAAGGTCGGAAACGACGCTTCGTGCGATTCAAACGTTGGTCGCCCAGGCACCGCCGTCGGCACTGCGAGTCTTGGACTTGAATCTCCGCGATCCTTTCACCAGCCGCGATGTCATTGAGACGGTACTCGGTTTGGCGAATGTCCTGAAATTGAATGACGATGAACTGACACGTCTTGCCGCTATGTTTGCGGTGCCCGGTGACACCGCGAGGCAGCATGCTGATGGGTTGATCAACGCTTACGATTTGAAAATGCTCGTTCTGACATGTGGTTCTCACGGAAGCCGAATCTTCCACGAGGGAAAAGAGTATGCGTGTGCCAGCCGCAACGTTGAAGTTGTTGATACGGTGGGGGCAGGTGATGCGTTTACGGCGACGGTTGTTGTCGGTTTGCTGTCCGGTTGGTCGATGGAAGCGATCAACGAACGTGCCAATGAAATTGCGGCGTTCGTGTGTACCCAAAGTGGAGCCACGCCGAGGCTGTCGCTGGAACATCGTGCGTTTTTTTCCCCTTCACAGCGCGGGGAAAGAAGGAGTTAGAAGTTAGAATGGTGCTACCGCACCTTTGGCTTGTAAAACCTGCTTCCCGCATGCGACTTCTACCTCCTATCTCCTCACTAAATCCCCGCTTCTTTCACGATCCGCTGCAACTCGGCGTGAATATCTTCCCACTCTCGCATGCGGTTGAAGGAGAGAAAATGTTGCTGACATGCTTTTCGCAGTCCGCTGCGGCTCGTCTTTTCTTTGAGGTTCTGATAGAAATCCCACAGTTTCAGATAGCCGAAAAAGTCGCTGCGGTTATCGAGAAATTGTTCGTGCGCGGCATCCGCTTTGCCTTGAAACTCCGGCGGACGCTCACGCGGGTCTTGGATTTCCAGCACTGAAGCAATGATGAGCATTTCTGGCAGCACGCCATTGTCCCTCGCTGCGAGGATCATCCGTCCAATGCGCGGATCGACGGGGAGTTTGCTCAATTTTCGTCCGATGTCCGTCAGGTTGCGGCGGTCGTCGATGGCTCCGATTTCAAAGAGCGTTTTGTAGCCATCGGAAATGGCGGCGGCTTTCGGAGGATCAATGAAAGGGAACGATTCGATCTCCCCCAATTTGAGTGCCTTCGTTTTCAAGATGACCGACGCAAGATTTGTCCGCTGGATTTCTGGAGTGGTATATCGTTCGCGTTGCTTGTAATCTTGTTCGCTGTAGAGCCGAATGCAGACACCGGGACCGACTCGTCCGCATCGTCCGGCTCGCTGATCCGCCGACGCTTGCGAGACCGCTTCAATGGGCAATCGCTGCGTGCGCGACCGGGCGGAGTAGCGACTCATGCGTGCCGTGCCGGTGTCGATCACATAGCGAATGCCCGGCACCGTGAGCGATGACTCGGCGACATTCGTGGCGAGGATGATCCGCCGATGCGGCGACTTTTGAAAAATTTTCTGCTGCTGTTGAACGGGCAACCGGGCGAAGAGTGGCAAGATTTCGACGCTGTACTTTTTGAGGGCACCACTTTTGAAAGCACTGTGCAGATCGTTTGCCGTTTCCATGATGTCGCGCTCGGTCGGCAGGAAGAGGAGAATGTCGCCATTGCCATGCTCAAAGAGTTCCCGAACAGCCGCAAGGATCGCCGCCGATTCGGCTTCGCTCTCGGAGAGATTTTCGCGAGAAAGATTGTTGGCGTTGGGGGTCATTCTCCTATCGTACTGGTTTTCGAGCAGTTTTGCAACCGTGCTTGCATCTACACGATGCCATTTGCGTTCGGCGGACCGCAATTTCAGCTGTTTTCAAATCGCCTTGTGCCTTGAGCAGCCAAGCATCATAAAACTTGATCATACAATAACACTCCTTTCCGTTTAATGGGACTTGCCAAAGTAGAGGGGTGCGATGCTGCCCGCTCGAACTCTTTTTCGGTATAGACCACCAAATCGACCCAGCGACGACGCAGAATGTCAAGCAAAACGTCGTGCCCTTTAGCAGAACGTTTCCACTTCCGCTCATCACTCTGTTCAACGATGACGCAGAGGTCGTAATCGCTTTCGGCGGTGGGGGTTCCCCAAGCGTGCGACCCGAAGAGATAGATTCTCAGCGGATGGTAAACATTGACCAGACGATCCACAATGTCCGACATCTCGTCTTGGTCGAGATGCTCGATTCGTGATAATGTCTCCGCAGAAAACGTGCTCATCGTTGTAAAAGGATAGAAGCCACAATTTTCAATATACAGCGTTTGCTGCCGACATTCAAGTGCGTTTCACGGGAAACATCATAGCAACCGGGAACGCAGGTAACGCCTGTGCGACCGGATCGATTCGGCGGGATACATCCCGACGGTTGCCCGCAACCGCGTCAAATTCGCTTCGACAAATCGAGAAAAGCGGCAGGAGTTAAAATAGCAGGACGATCAATGTTGAGAACCGAAAAATCCTTGTCGCCTGTTATCAAAATGTCCACATCGGCAAGGATTGCCGACGCAAGTACCGCCTCGTCTTTTGAATCCCGCATCGGCGGCATCGCCACATGCTGCAAATCACTGGGCGAAACAAAGAGTTCGAATTCGCCGCTGTCGAGAAAACGATCAAGGTGTTTGATCTCATCAGGAAACTTTCGTTGAAATACTCGATGCAACTCTTCGACGATATACGATGCCAACACAAGCCTTTCCTGCTCATCCACGAATCGAAGAACCTTTCCCGGCACAGAGTTCGGAAAAAGGACTCCAGAAATCAACACATTGGTATCGCACATGATCCGCATCAAATACCTCTATTGCTTGACGGATGATTGGTTTTCGACCCGGAGCGGGTCATTTTTTGCATGCGCCCGTGCCATCGTATGGTTGTTCAGCCGCATCGCCCGAGTCGGGTCTCTCGTTGTCGGGCTAAAACGTTCGGCTTGTGAAATGTTTAACCGGCTTCGGTATCTCTATACATTTCCTGACGGATTTCGGCAACGATTTGGGCGACATCGTTTTCGTTTCGGATGCGGTGCTTCTTGGCGACACCGCTCATCCCCTTTTGGAACTCGCCGAGGGCGGATCGGACGGGAGCGACTTCGATCAAACCGACACTTGCCAAGTCATCGAGAATGTTGCGTGCCTTCGGATTCAGAATTTTTACTGTCAGTGCTGGCATGGTACTCATACTCGTCATTCTACCCGCTGCGACGAACAATACAAGACAAGAGTGCAGACAGCACCTGCGCGACCGGATCATTTCACGCCGCGCGATCCGGTCGCTCCACTGCGCCCGCGCTCCCGGCTGCTATTAACGTTCCCGGCTTTCAATTTGTGCCATTTTGTATAAAATGGAGTGAACGTTGTTATGGAGGAGTGTACGATGCCACAACCACAAACACTGGAACATCTTTGCCACGAAATTATCCAGATGGAGGTTTCGTCGAGAATCCGTGCCATCGAAATGATCCTCCATTCTTTGGAGCAATCGATGCCCGATGCCACTCCAACCTCTCAACAAAGGGGGAGACTCTCCGAATTGAAGGGGATCGGAAAAGGAACGTGGGAAGGAATCGATATTGACCAATTCATCCGAGAGGAGCGAGATTCGTGGGACTCGCTTGTTCCAAAACGCCCAAGCGATCCTATCCCCACCGCCTATCGCCTGCCCGAACCCGAAAACGCCTTGACGCTCGCAGAACTTGCTGGTTCGTGGGACGACGATAGACCCGCAGAGGAGATCATTCGAGACTTGCGTATGTCGCGCACACGAAACCGCGAGGTGAATTTATGAAAAGTCCCCTCTATCTTTTAGACACAGACGTTTCCATCAATTACCTGCATGGTTCGGTCAGTACCGCACAAAAGATACTCGCGGTGGGACAGGAAAGTTGTTGTCTTTCGGAAATCACGGTTGCAGAACTCAAATATGGTGCGGCAAAAAGCAAGCAACCAGAGCGTCATGGGCAGCAAGTTGATTCGTTCCTCGCCAAGTTCGACATTCTGTCCATTTCCCCGATTTTGGATGTTTTCGCATCCGAGAAGGCAAGATTAGAAAGACTCGGTTGCCGACTGGACGACTTCGACTTGCTGATCGGTGCAACCGCAATTCAATATGGTCTCGTGTTAGTGACAAACAATGTGAAGCACTTCGAGCGAATGCAACATCTGTCCATTGAAAACTGGATGGCGTAATCAAATCTTCACGCCGTGTTTCACGGGAAACGTCATGGCATTCCCGGCTACTCTGTTACTCCCGATTGTCATTCTCCGTGCGATACCGAATTTCGACGGGGTATGTTCTGCCGGAAACTTCGATGACGGGAACGGGTTTGCCGTTGTTGATGCGTTTGTCCGAAAAGTGCTCGGCGAAACGTTTTGCGTCGATGGTGGCGGACGTGATAATCAATTTGAGATCGGGACGAGCGGGGAGGAGTCGCTTCATCATGCCGAGTAAAAAGTCGATGTTGAGCGAGCGTTCGTGGGCTTCGTCGATGATGATCGTGTCGTACTGGCGGAAGTTTTTGTCGGACTGTGACTCGGCAAGCAGAATGCCATCGGTCATCAACTTGACGAGTGTACCGTCGGAAACTTTGCGGTCGAAGCGGACTTCGTAGCCGACCGCCCCTCCGAGTGGGCACTGGAGTTCGTCGGCGATTCGTTCGGCGATGGAGCGAGCGGCGATTCTTCTGGGCTGGGTATGCCCGATCATCCCTTTGATGCCGCGTCCGATTTCGAGACAGATTTTCGGCAGTTGTGTCGATTTGCCCGAACCGGTCTCGCCGCAGACCACGACGACTTGATTGTGCCGAATGAGTTCCGCAATCTCCCCACGCCGCTGCACAATGGGCAGATCGTCGTCGTAGTTCAGAGTAAGTGTTTTCAAAAGTTGCTGGCGGCGTTCCATTGTTCTATTATAGCACGAGTTTCACGGGAAACGTTCGCGGCGCGCAAGAGCGGCGTGGCACAAGCCCGTCGGTTCCCGCCTGTGCGACCACAATCAAACGGTCAACGGAAGCAAACGAACACGATAGCGGCGTTCATCGATCACGAGCAACGATCCGGTCTGCAATTCAATAGCAAGCTTTTCAACTGCCCGAAGAATAAACGGAAGAATTGCTTCTGGGATCAAATCACGACGGCGAATCTGAATGACACTGGGAGACACAAACCCCGTCGCTGCAAGAATGGCACCGAAATCCAGATCGTTCGTCACAATGACAAAATCATTTTGTTTTGCCCATGCCAGTATTTCGGAGTCCTCTGCATTTGGCTTGCCAATCGTCCCCCAATAGACAGCCCTGTGTCCTGCTTCCGCCAACAAGTTGGCGAATCGCGGCGAAAGGTTCATGTCGATCAGCAGTTTCATCCGACCTCCGCAAAATCTTTAGGGGCAAACACCTCGTGAAAGGGCAATTCAATCTCTTCGGCTCTCCACGCGGCATAACTCAATGCTTGCTCAATGTCATCCCGTTCCAACATTGGATAGGCATCAAGGATTTCCTCGAAGGAACGACCAACAGCAACAAGCCCAACCAACGTTCCAACCGTGATTCGCATTCCACGAATACACGGCTTGCCACCCATCACTTTAGAGTTGAATGTAATACGGTCTAGCGATTTCATACGGAAAATTGTACCATAAAAAAAGCAAAAGTGGCTTTTCTCATGCAAGACCGGATCAACCCTTGGTGCTCTTTGTGCCTTTGCGAGAGAAAGAATTTGTCTCGCACAAAGGCACAAAGTTCACAAAGAGTCTTTCGTTTCACTGCGTTCCCGGTTGTCATTATCGAACGTCAACAGTTGTCGGAGCACTTTGCTGTCCACGGTGTCAGAGATCGTTTGGACACGTCCATCGCCAAGACCAGCAAGCACTCCGGCAGAATGAAAACTGCTCATCCCCATTGCATCGACGTTGATCCCTTTGCAGGCATCGTCGAAGGAAATCTCTCGAGAAGGGTCCATCCAGTTGACCGGCACCTTGCGTTCGACCAGAAAAATAGTCTCGGACAAATCAGAGACCTTGCCAGAAAATTCTCGTGGCTCAGAACCGGTAAATGCCGCTTCCGCTCCGACAATGACCGAATAACAGCAACCGCTCGGCATGGGCGTATTGACGTTGCTCGGACAATGAAAAATTCTAGGGGCTTTTGAATGAAACTGCCGGTTGTACTCGCTGTCCCACGGCTCGTCTAACCGGATTTGTTCGTACAGTGTGCTTTGTTCGATATAGGGCAAAATCAACACTCGCCAACTATGGAGCGGATTGCCCTCTTCGTCAACGGTATAAGCAGGCGGATAATGACCATGCTTACCATGATAGTTGTGAAAGGCGATCTCGATGTTTTTCATATAGTTGGAGCATTGCATCCTTTTTGCCGCTTCGCGAGCCGAAGGAACCGCAGGTAACAGCAGAATCACGAGAACGAAAAAAAAGAGTATCCCGCCAACGAATAGGTACGGCTTGAAGAGGGTACGGTCTCCCTGTTTCCACATGGCGGCATCCAATACCGTGGCATAATATGCCAGCATCAGCGGGAAGCATATCGTAACAAAGATAACAACGTGGAGGAGTTGTATGGAGGACAGTTCTTGGGAAAATCTGTCCACGAAGAGAATCGCCACGATGAGTCCCGGCAGGAATGCGGTCAGGACAAACAGCAAGAAGAATCCAATTGCCGCTCCGACACGTTTTTGAAAAAGTTGCCCCAAGCCGGGAATCAGGAGTGAACAGAAGGCGTGATACTTGTTGAACGGACGCTGCGGATCAGTCATGGCACTCAAAGAAATGGAACGATGGACGCGCCATTATACACGAAACCATTGTGCCCGTGTTTCGCGGGAAACGTCGGAGCGACCGGATCATTTCACGCCGCGCGATCCGGTCACTCCGTTTCACTGCGTTCCCGGCTGTCATTATCGAACATCAGTAACGCACGGAGCACTTTGCTGTCCACGGTGTCAGAGATCGTTTGGACACGTCCATCGCCAAGACCAGCAAGCACACATTTGGAATGAAAACTGCTCATCCCCATTGCATCGACGTTGATCCCTTTGCAGGCATCGTCGAAGGAAACCTCCCGAGAAGGATCCATCCAGTTGACCGGCACCTTGCGTTCGACCAGAAAAATAGTCTCGGACAAATCAGAGACCTTGCCAGAAAATTCTCGCGGCTCAGAACCGGTAAATGCCGCTTCTGAGCCGACGACGACCGAATAACAGCAAGCACCGGAACTTTGTTTGAGAACGTTCCCGTTGCTCGGACATCGAAAAATATCCACCCGTTCACAGGGTGGTTGGCAATTTGGGTAATTTTTTACAAAAAACGGGCGGAAACGGTATCATTCTTGTGTGTTAATACCCACCGCCTCACCGGCTCCTTCGACATTCCCTACGACATCGCCGCCTCCGCCAGCGAACTCGATGAGATCGTCAATCTCGCCGATCAGATCGGACAAGTTCTCAAAAATTGGCGTTTGTCAAAAAACTCCCCTTGTATTCTGCGGCGTTTCGAGTAAAATCCGAAGATGACCGAGCAAGGAACGAACCCATCGAATCCGCCGGAGCCATCGACGGAACTCCGACCGCTGACGCATGATGAGTTTTTCACTGGGACATTCCAAACAAAACGGTTGGCAAAGGGGTTTTTGCGGGTTGTGTTGCCCAGCGCACTGCGGGAACGTTTGGACTTGGACGGTCTGACCATTGAGCCAAGACACGTCTCCGATGACTTGGTCAAGAGAGACCGGATTGCAGACGTTGTCTATCGGGTGCCGATTAGAGGAACAAAGCATCATATCGACTTTTTTGTGATCCTCGAACATAAGAGTTT
>Ga0123353_10003461_pt1 | contig 19952 bp, 15 predicted proteins | sample TergutLab28metaG_3_FD_92763 | JGI IMG/M metagenome (GOLD analysis project Ga0123353, IMG submission 92763) | Labiotermes labralis P3 segment gut microbial communities from Petit-Saut dam, French Guiana - Lab288 P3 | ecosystem: Host-associated > Arthropoda: Insects > Digestive system > Gut ... | reverse complement strand
ATGAACATGAAAGCAGTATTGGACATAAAAGACAGTAAAGCACCATTTGTCATGGAATTGCTTGGCAATTTTTCATTTGTCAGCGTTCAGCCTATCACCAGAGAAAAAGCGTTGTTACTGAGTGAAATCAAAGAAGCCGTTGATATTGTCAATCAGGTAAAGAAAGGTGAATTGCAGGCACGGTCTGCCAAAGAATTGCTCAATGAAATATAACGTACTTTCTATACCGCCATTTGATAGGCAGTTAAAACGCTTGGCAAAGAAGTTTCCTTCGTTGAAAGCGGAGTATGCCGCTTTGGTTGAAGAGTTGGAAGACAATCCAGAAATGGGAACATCTTTGGGTAATAATTGTTTTAAGATACGTTTGAAAATTGCTTCAAAAGGTCGTGGAAAATCAGGTGGTGCAAGAGTAGTCACGCATATTTGTGTTGAAAACAAAACCGTTTTTTTACTTGCTATTTACGACAAAAATGAACAAACTGATATTTCCGATAAGGAACTAAAAGAGTTGCTTTCGGAGATTGAAAAATAAGGAAAAAAATTGGGTGTCTTGCGAAAATTTAACCTATTTCCATGCTACTCTCTCCAATAAAGACAAAAATACGGTAGAATAGAGCAAAACTAGATGGTACTGCAACCCAACACATCGACGCGGATAATGCTCGGTGTCGGGGATTATGGTGCGACGAAAGAACCGGGAGGTGTCATCCGCACGATGGCACTGGGGTCTTGCGTGGCGGTAATGATCCTCGACCGTGGGACACGTTGTGTTGGAATGGATCACGTTGCATTGCCAGAGTCTATGGTTTCGCCGGAGCGGGCGAAACAACTGCCGGGCTACTTTGCTGATACGGGAATTCCTGCCTTGATTGAACAGATGAAAAAAACAGCAGGAACACTTTCCAAGCCCTCGAACTTGATCGTCAAAATATGCGGTGGTGCAAATGTTGCCGATCCGAATGGAACGTTTAACATCGGCAAACGGAACGCACTGGCGGTAAAAAAGATATTATGGCAGTTCGGTCTCGGTGCCGTTGCGGAAGATGTCGGCGGTTCTCACAGCCGAACGGTAACACTTTATCGGGACTCCGGCAGAATTATTCTGACCTGTCCCGGAAAACCGGATTGGGAATTGTAACAGAGTGGATTGAAAGAAGTGGGAGACTGAATATATGATTAAGAATGTAGTAATCGCAGACGATTCCGCACTGGCGCGAATGTTTATTCGACGTTGTCTGGAAATAGCAGGTCTTGGTGATGCAAATTTCATTGAAGCCTCCGATGGAAGTGAGGCTATTGCGTGCATGAAAAAGGTCAAAGCCGATTTGCTTGTAACAGACTTAACGATGCCAAACATGAATGGTATCGAACTGATGCGTAAAATTTCTTCAAGTCCCCGACTGAGTGGGACCCCCGTCTTGGTGGTAACAAGTGCAGGCAACGAAGAACAACGCCGGGAACTGCTTGAACTCGGCGTAACTCGCATTTTATCGAAACCGATCAGTCCGCCAATTCTCATTGAAGCCCTTCAACAAGTCAACCGCACCCTCAACGGCAACGATGCGAAAGAGAGCGAATAGGTCGTTCACCGAGTTCGCACCGTAAGCAATAAAATAATGAACCCGGAAAAGTACCGCCTTCCCGTGCGGATCGGTGGACTCTATTCCTTGTCATTCCTTGTCTTGTTTTTCCGGTTTTTCGTTGAAAAATTCTGACACGAACTCGCCGAGTTTGCCGAAGAAGTTTTTTCGCTCCGGTAAAGTGTGTTCGCCTTCCAAGTCGGCAAGTTGTTGCAACAACTTCCGATGTTCCGTTTTCAATTTACGCGGAACTTCGATGTAGACTTGAATGTGTAAGTCGCCTGCAAAACTCCGGCGTGGAATCGGCATTCCCCGTCCCCGAAGTGTGATGATGTCGTTGTTTTGCGTCCCCGCAGGAATTTCGACCTTTTCCCGACCATCCAGCGTGGGAATCTCGATTTCTGCTCCCAGTGCCGCCTGCGGATAACTGATCGGCACCCGGCAAATCAAATCCTGTCCGTCGCGCTGAAAAAGCGGATGCGGCTTTACCGTAATAAAAACATAACAATCGCCCGGCGGTCCCCCTTCGGGACTCCGTTCACCTTCTCCCTGCATCCGAAGTCGCGTGCCGGAATCGACTCCGGCGGGAATCTTGATTTCCCGGTTGACCATTTGCTGAATCAACCCATATCCCCGGCAATCGGCACAAGGGTCGGTAATAATCATTCCCTGCCCTCGGCACTTGGGACACGTCGTTTGAATGGAAAAAATGCCGGTCGATTGCGTGATCCGTCCCTGACCGCCGCAATAGGGGCAACGTTCAGGAGATTTTCCCGGCTTGGATCCGCTGCCGCCGCATGTGGTACAGGTTTCGTTCCGCCGGAACGTGATCTCCTTTGTAATGCCTCGTGCCGCCTCGTGCAGGTCGATGGTCAAATTACACCGGACATCTGCTCCCTGAGAGGGTTGACGACCACGTCTTCCGCCGCCGAAAAAGGAACCGAACAGATCGCCGAACGCTCCGAAAATCTCGTTGACATCGTGAAATTGTGATCCGCCGCCGTTTGCTTCAACACCGGCATGACCATATTGGTCGTAGAGCGAACGCTTGTGCGGATTGTTGAGCACTTCGTAGGCAGTTGCACAGAGTTTGAATTTTTCAATGGCTTCATCATTGCCCGGATTGCGGTCGGGATGATATTGCATTGCCAATTTCCGATAGGCAGTGGAAATTTCATCTTTGCTCGCACTCCGGGCAACTCCGAGAACTTCATAATAATCCGGTTTCGACATAAATTTCTGCACGTTCCTTCCCTGACACAGGAGGATATTTTCTGAAAAAGCGTAAATTTGTCAAGCGTAGCGCAATCCGGTTACAAGTTTCAAGCGAGAGAAAATAGGCATCGGCATTTTCGCTCAATTCCCGCTTTTGCGAGAATGACGCACGTTTGTTGTCCGCTTGAAATGACACCCTATTTTGAAACTTGCAATCGATCTGTGCTATGGAGTTCTTGCGACCTTTTCTGCCAACTCTTTTACGGCACGCAAATCGAGTTTGCCCGTACCTAATATCGGAATCGACTCCACCGGAACAAAGTCCCGCGGAAAAGGAATCCACAAATTCGGCAAGCCCACCTGCTGTAACAACTTGCAAACCTCTTCCGCAGGGATCGGTAATTGCCGATACAAAATAATCAACCGCTCTCCACGCCGCTCATCCGGCACGGACGAAACCGCTACCAACATTTCTCCCTCTGAATCGTCCTGCAATCGGGAAGCGATTATTTTTGTAATTTCGTCTTCGACCAAAATGTGCGGCACCATTTCGCCACCGATCTTGGAAATTCGACTCTCCCGACCAACAATTTTAATGAATCCGTCTTTGTCAATCGTTGCAATGTCCCCTGTTGTGTACCAACCCTCTTTGATCACTTCGGCAGTCTTTTCCGGGTCCTTATAGTATCCTTTCATCACCGTCGGTCCCTTGATTTGTAACATGCCGGGCGTGTCCAACGGCAATACCTCGCCTGTTTCCGTTTGGACAACCCTTGCTTGGATGATACTCGGCGGACGACCTATCGTTCCTTCCCGGAGCCAGTCTTGGTAATCGACTCGCCGCCCCTTCGGAGCATTCACTGCAACAACAGGGGTAAGTTCCGTCGTTCCATAGCCTTCGGCGGGTCGAACACTAAACTTTGCATCCCAAGCATCAATCAGGTCGGTCGGCAATTTTTCCGCCCCGCAGATCACTGTGTGGATCGTCTCATAATCCCCCTTTTGCGAATGTTTGAGGTAATTCCGCAAAAATGTTGGCGTTGTTGGCATTGCAGTACACTTGTATTTCCGAACCATCTCGGCAACCTTTTTCGGTTCAAGCGGACTGAAATGATAGACCCCCGTCACGTCAGTCATGGCAGGAATCCAGAACGAAACAGTGTAGCCAAAAGCATGAAAAAGCGGCAACGCTCCTAAAATAGAGTCCGACTCGTTTAGATTCAAGTGCTGATAAAACGCCCCGACATCTGCGGCAATGTTTCGATGGGTCAGCATCGCTCCTTTCGGTGTCCCCGTCGAGCCGGAAGTGAAAATGATCGTCAAAACATCGTCCAGCGCAATTTTATTGATTCCAAATACCCATTCAAGACAGGGAATAGGGGTTATGTAAGCGTCCACGAAGCCTGTCAGTTTATCAAGCAACGTAATTTTTTGACGCAGGTCTTCCATGATAATCAGTTCTGCATCAACTTTGAGATCAGGAAACCGCTCCAGCACTTTCCGGCTTGTGATGACGTGCTTTATTTCTGCACGTTTGATACAGTAATTGATGGTGTCAATGTGAAATGTGTAGTTCAGGTTGATCGTTGTTCGGCAATCCAGTGCCAGCGCAAGGTTTGCCAGCACACCGTAAGCGGAGGTCGGCATAAGGAGTCCGACGTTTTGTTCCTTGCGGTCAAGGATTCGGCGTAGAACCTTGCGCAAGATGAGGATCATCAGGAACGTTTTTCCGCCTGTCAGTTCGATGCCGGTGGAATCGGCAAATTTAAGTTCGTTTTTGCCAGACCGGCAGGCGCGAAGCACCTGCCGAATCGGAATGAGTGGTTCGTGGGTCTGCATGGTGCCATTATACCATAGTCGGCAAAAAAGTGTGCCGGTCATGTGTTCGCCCAAAAACCACCGCAAATCTTTACACATCCGACGTTTCGGCTAAAATAATGCAAACCCCTCCAAAAACATCGACGATGAAATCACCGGATCATTTGAGACCGCAAAGCGGACGATTTAATCTCACGCCGATGATCGACATGGTCTTTCTGCTCATCATCTTTTTCATTGTTTCCAACAATATGATTCAGCAGGACAATGCAATACTGGTCGATTTACCGGAAGCGGAGACGGGCATCCTTCCGCACGAACAGCAGCGACCAAAGCGGTTGACGATCAGTATTCCGAGTCCGGGCACGCTCTATGTCGGTAGCGAAAGTGTGGAAAAAGAGGAACTCCGGCAACACATGGCGGAATGTCGGAGCAATTGGGGGGACGAAGCAGAAATTCGCATTCGCACCAATAAAAATGTTCTCTATGGAGAAATCCAGCCGATTTTACGGATGGCAGCGGAAAACGGTATAATCCACGTCACCTTTGCGGTAACGGAACCTTCCTTATGAACAGTTTAACACGGATCATTATCAATGCGGACGACCTTGGTTTTTCGCCGAAGGTCAATGCGGCTGTTCTTCGTTGTGCCGAATGGGGAACGGTAACAGCGGCAAGTGTGATGGTCAACATGCCCTTTGCCGAAGAGGCTCTCTCGCAAGTTCGGGAACGTGTTCCGCATTTGAGTCTTGCGCTCCATTTTACGTTGACCAGCGGCAGATCCGTAAGTCCACCGCATGACGTTCCGCTCCTCGTCGATTCCAACGGACTGTTTCACCTCGATTTTCCTACTCTTTGGTACTCTCTTCGCACAAGAACAAAATCGGAACTGCTTGCGCAAATCCAGACGGAACTGTCGGCACAACTGTGTCTAATGGATCAACTTGCGGAAAAGTATCAAGTGCGTTTCGATCATTTGGATTCGCACCAGCATGTTCATGTACTTCCCGATATTTGGGGATTGTTGCAGCGAGAATCGGAGCAACGTCAGGTGCCGTTACGGGTTCCTCGGGAGCAGTGGGGAAATTTCCGGCGATGGGGATACCGGTGTTGGGCGTGGCAGGGAGTGCTCAAACAGAAGATTCTCAATCGGTGTTTAAGAAATGTTCCGCAAAGTATCGGCTATTTCGGAATCCTCGACAGCGGACGAATGGACTCATCAGCACTACGAGCGATTATTCAGTCGGTTGGACAAAGTCCTTCATTGGGGACGTATGAAATCAACATTCACCCATCGTCATTTACCGAAGCGGACGATAGGACGATCTGTTGTTCCAAAGGGGACGCACAATTTCACGCATCTCCGTGGCGGGAAAAGGAATTTCAGGCGTTAAATGGCGACGACATTTTCCAGTGGTTGCAGCAGTACAACCTCATTCTTACCGGATTTGCTCCACTCGACAACGCAAGGTGGACGGGAAATAGATGACTATTGTTGGACCTCTCGAAAGGATAGATGCCCAGCAAGAAAAATTGCGATGATCCTCCACACACCCACTGATGAGAATCTCTGTGTCTTGTTTTTTTTCATTCTTGCGTTATATTGAAAATGGCTCATACTCGGGGTTTCGGCACGTTTTATGGATTTTGAACGGATTTGGGACAACATCGGCGACTTTTTCAACGCACTGACACGAGGAATCGAATCGTACCTCACCTCGCTCTTCGGTTCGTCCAATGCCCGATACATCAAAAAATTGCAGCCGAGAGTTGATGCGATCAACGCCCTCGAACCTGAAATGCAAACACTCACCGATGAGCAACTCAAAGCCAAAACCGATGAGTTTCGAGAGCGGCTCCGAAACGGCGAAACACTCGACGATCTGCTCATCGAAGCCTTCGCCGTCTGCCGGGAAGCAGGTCGCCGCGTTCTCGGACTTCGCCATTACGACGTGCAACTCATGGGAGGTATGGTACTGCACAGCGGGGCAATCGCCGAAATGATGACCGGCGAAGGAAAAACCCTCGTCGCTACTCTGCCCGCCTATCTCAACGCGATCGAAGGAAAAGGAGTTCACGTTGTTACCGTCAACGATTATCTCGCTCGACGTGATATGGAGTGGATGGGTCCCCTTTATCTTGCCCTCGGAATCACCGTCGCCGCCATCCAAAGCAATATGCCTGCCGATGCCCGGCAAAAAGCCTATCAATGCAACATCACTTACGGCACGAACAACGAATTCGGCTTCGACTATCTCCGCGACAATATGAAATTTGCCGCCAAGGGGGACGAAAACTATCCGCCGCAGTATCAGCAAGTTCAGGGCAAACTCAACTTTGCCATTGTTGACGAAGTCGATAACATTCTCATTGACGAAGCACGAACGCCGCTCATCATTGCCGGTCCTGCTCACGATGACGTTACCCGATATGGTCGTGCCGATAAAATTGCCCGGCAACTCGTCAAGGGAACGGACTTTGAAGTCAAAGAGAAAGAACACACCGCCAACCTGACCGATGTCGGCGTTCGGCACGCCGAAAAACTCGTCGGGGTCGAATCCTTCTACACCGCAGGGAATATGGAGTGGCCCCACCTGATTGACAACGCTCTCAAAGCCCATCATTTGTACAAGAAGGATGTCAATTACATGATTGACGGCGATGAGATCGTGATTGTGGACGAATTCACCGGTCGTGCGATGCCGGGACGAAATTGGAGCGATGGTCTTCACCAAGCCGTTGAAGCCAAGGAAGGGGTGAAAGTCAAGGAAGAGAACCAAACATTGGCGACGATCACGCTCCAAAATTTCTTCAAACTGTACGACAAAATTGCCGGTATGACGGGTACAGGCATGACGGAAGCGTCCGAGTTCTGGAAGATTTACAAACTCGACGTGATTGCGATGCCGACGAACAAACCGTTGCGGCGGCTCAATTTTGCCGACTCGATTTATCGAACCGAGCGGGAAAAGTACAACGCCATTGTGCAGGAAATCGAACGGCTCAATAAGTGGGACGTGCTGGAACTCGGCGGCGAGAATGAAATTTGGGGAACAGTCTCCCGTGAAGAAGAAGACCGAATTGAAATCGTCCCGAAGGGTTCCAAATCGCCGGAGTGGATCGGGCAGAAACAAATCAAAAACGTTTCTCGCAAGGGACGACCGATTCTTGTGGGAACAACCTCTATTGAAAAGAGCGAACTCATTTCCCGAATGTTGGATCAAAAGGGAATCAAGCATCAGGTTCTCAATGCGAAGCACCATCAACGTGAGGCGGAAATCGTTGCTCAAGCCGGTCGCAAAGGAGCCGTAACGATTGCGACCAACATGGCAGGTCGTGGGACGGACATCATTTTGGGTGGTAATCCCGAAGCGATGGCATGGAGTCAGTTGCAAACGCAGTACCCCACTCGGCTGGAAGTACCGCGAGATGTTTGGACAAACCTCGTGAATGAAATCGAATCAAAAGAACAAATGAAGCCGGAAGGAGAAGTCGTTCGGCAACTGAGCGGCTTGCACATCATCGGAACGGAGCGGCACGAAGCCCGGCGGATTGACTTGCAACTTCGCGGTCGTACCGGTCGGCAGGGCGATCCGGGAAGTAGTCGGTTTTTCCTGTCGTTGGAAGACGATTTGATGCGAATCTTTGCCGGAGAATGGGTCAAGCGGATCATGACGATGCTCGGAATGGAAGAAGGGCAAGTCATCGAGAGCAAAATGGTCAGTCGGCGGATCGAAGGCGCACAGAAAAAAGTGGAAGAACGCAACTTCGACATCCGCAAAAACTTGCTGGAATATGACGAAGTGATGGACTATCAGCGAAAGTCCGTCTATGGCTATCGGCAGCGGATTCTCGACGGGGCAAACTGTAAAGAATTGATCTTTGAAATGATTGACGCTCAAGTCGATAAACATCTGGGCGAATTTCTCGACAAGGATTACGAAGCCGCCTCATTTGCTGCCTGGGTCAGTGCCAGACTGAATACGGAATTTGAAACGAAAGATTTTCGGGGACTCGAATTCAAGCAGGCAGAGGAATTCGCCATCGACCATGCCAAGCGGATGGCGGGATCCGCCGTTCTCGACCAGATCGAAGAAAATGTGCCTGAAGATGCCGAAGAAGAAGAGCAGAATTGGCAGGCTCTCGCAAAGTGGTCGAATTCGGCATGGCGAACCGGTTATTCCGACCGCGACTTGAAAAAAATTCCACGCGAAGAACTCGCCGAAGTGCTAATCGAAAAAGCACACAAGTTCATCGATCACGTTGACCTTTCCGATGGACAGGAACTTTTGGGACAAAATTATGGTCTCAAAGTAGGAATTGCATGGATCAAACAAAAGTTCGGCATCGAATTGAACTTCGATGATGTCAAAGAGGACGAACCGGACAAACTCCGTGAAAAAGTCCGAAAACTCACGCACGAAAAGTATCGGGAAAAGGAAATTCAATTTCCGGTGCTTGGCGGGCTGCTACATTTTACCATCAAAGATCAGGGGGGTCGCCGGTACAATCGGGAAGGACTCGTGGACTGGGCAAAAAGCCGATTCGAGGTGGATCTGTCGCTGGACGACCTCAAAAGCAAGCAGCGGCAGGAAATCGAAGAGGTGATGTTTACCCAGAGCAAAATCACTTCGGAGCGGTCAGAGGCGGTCTATAAGGAATTGCGGATTCGCTTGGATGCGCTGTTGATTCACAACGGCATTGATCCTGACGAACTGCGGCAAAGTAAGAACGAACAAGAGGCAGATCAGAAAGGCGGGGGCAGAGTTGTCGTCGGTTCCAAGTATGCGGCACGTAGCGTCGCAAAAATGTCAACGAGATATACCGGAAAGTATGCGGCATCGAAATCGGTAACAACGGAACCGCCGAAGCCGAAATACGTCCTGAAAAACGATGCGGAACTGGAAAACTTTTGTGCGTGGTGCCATGAAAACCTTACAGCAAGAGTCACGGTACAAAAGGCACACGATGCTCGTCTTTTAGAAAAAATTGCGGGCGAAACGGAAACAGCCACTTCGGAATGGCAACAAATTCGAGTGGTAGGGGATCCCCGTGCGATAACCCCGCAAAAAATTCTTGGCTGGGACGTTCATGAATTAGAAGACCGCCTCAATGCACGGATTGAGGCACTTTACAATCCTGAAATGCGAGGAATGGAGCGGTCATTGGTACTGCAAATTCTCGATACAGTGTGGAAGGATCATCTTCTTGTAATGGATCATTTGCGGGCGGGCATTGGACTTCATGGCTACGCACAGATTGACCCGAAGGTTGCGTACAAGCGGGAGGGGATGAAACTCTTTTCGGAACTGTGGAACACGGTTTATTCTCGTGTTACGGACTTGATTTTCCGTATGGAACAACTTGATCCGGGCTTCGTAAGTTCGACGTGGCAGGAGGCAGAGACTCGTCATGACGAGGCGGGATCGGCGATGAGCGATTTTGCGAGGGAACAGACGGAGACTGCGGACGCAGTGGGAACAACGGACAAAAAGTTGGAGCCGATTCGCAACAAGGGACCGAAATATCAGGGACCGGCGGTGGGCAAAAACGATCCGTGTCCGTGCAACAGCGGAAAGAAGTATAAGGCGTGTTGCGGGAAAAAATGAACGGAGCCACCATCGTAAGTTTGCACACCGCTGGAATCCAGTGGAAGACTTGTTCTAAGGAAAACCGAGTGGGGTCAAGTCCTTGTAAAAGACCATCCTGGGAGGCTTGACTGTTGCGTCTAACACGGCTTCAGCACGATAAAACATCGGCTTTTTTTCAAAGAAACCGGCAACCTGAATTCGATAGACATCGCCGCCGGTCGTGAGCCGATTCGACAACTTCGCCATCGTCGCCTTGTCCACAATTTGTTCTGCAAGAAGCCAAACGGCATGCCGATGATTTTCCGCATCGGGTCTGCGCCGACCCAAAATTGCCGTTACCAACTCCGGGGTCAATTCGGGAACGGCTTCCAGAACCGGTCGCGGGGCTTCATTCACGTTAATCCGACCCCGCAACACGATAGCAGACACCGTCGTTGCTTCATCCAACAGCCGTAAAAACCGCTCGTATTGTATCGGGTCGGAACACGAAAAGGGACTCTTGAGGGTTTCCGTTCCTACCGTGATTTCGGCATCCAAAAGATCAATCGGATCAGCAATGTTTCCCCTTTCTTTTCGCCACAACAGAACAAACCGGACACTTTCATCATCAAGTTGATGCAAACGCAGTTGCGATTCCAAAAATTCCAGATTCTGTTCATTCAAGAAGATTCTGACAACCCTTTGCGAATTGACCAATTTTTCGGCACTGTATGGTGTTAACAAAAATTGCCAAGCCGATGTGTGTCCCAGTCCTTGCGGATTCGTTTCGGTATCCGAAGGGGGCAAAGGCGTGAAGGGATCCGTCAAACCGAACGGGGAAGCGGGGCGGTTTCTCAATACCGACTGTTTTGCCCCAAATGTTAATCGAACATCCTCTCCGAAAATCAAGGATCGCCGGACTTCCCGAACGAGCAGCAATTCTTCCAGTGTTATCGGAACGGCATTGCGCGGACGGTACGATTTTTGTTGCTGTTGATAGTAAGCCGATTCTCCACCGAACGGTCTGGCATCGTCATCCGCATCGAGCCAATCGAGAATCGAATCGGTAATCACCGGAGTCATTCCGGGTAATTTCTGTAATGCCTGAACTCCCAGACCTGCCGATTCCGTTTCCCAAGCGAGAATAGTTTCGAGACTCAATTTTGCGGATTCCTTTGTTAAGCCAAACCGAATGCCTCGCACTTGGTCTTGTTCATATCGAGGAGAAAAAACGGTGAAACGTCCCGACCCAAAAGCGGAAGAACTCCACACTTCGGGCATAATTTCGATGCTGCAAAAGCGTTCAGGATTATCAACAAGATCGGGACGTTCGGGATCGTCAATGGCTTGGGCAGCGGCATCAATACCGGAATGGACAATTTGAATCAGTTGGACTGAATGACCCTTTTGAACGACCGTTTTGTATTCGATGGTCGCCAGACCAGCCAGTCCTAACGAAAGAACGGCAAGAGTTGTGATGACCAAAACAATGAATAACAGTATCATTAATACCCCTGTGCAATGGAACGGCGGTAAAACCTTATTTTTACCCTATTTTTCTAACAAAACAACCTTGTATTTTTACAAGGCACTGCGCAGAACAACCGTGAACAAGTACAAATTGCTCCGGGGCTTGTGTCAACGTTTGACACCCCTGCGATTCAAAGAGTTGCAAAGTGTCCGAAACAGTCTATAATTGAGGAAGGTGGTGTTCTTCTTTGTGATTCTACGGCGATGAAAAACTCGATTGTTGTTGCTTTCCTGTCGGTCTTGATAATGAGTGCGTTCTTGGTGAGCGGATGCGATTTGGCGAAGCCGAGAAACCAAAATCAACCGAACAAACCTCTTGCTGCCGAGGCACAGCCGCAGGCAGAAGAACCGGCGAACCCGCCGGAACAAAATGAACCTGTCCAAAACGAAGACAACACCGTAACCGTCAAGGCAGAAACGGGGGTCGGTGTCAAAGGAAGCGGTTACGCCAAACCAACCGGCGGACCCATGGACATCATTACCGTTCCGATCTCCGCAGGATTCCGGGCAAGGGAGAGAATCTCGTTCATGCTCATTGATGATGCCATGAACAAGTACAAAGCAATGAACGATGACAACGGACCTGCCTCGCACGAGGAATTCATGAACAAGATCGTTCGGGCAAATAATATCATTTTGCCGCAACTGTATCCCGGTGAAGAATACCTGTATGATCCAAAGGACGGTGAGTTAAAAGTCCGAAAACCGAGAAATCCTCAATAACCTTGCCCCTTGTAAAATTCGGTTTTGGAGTTAGAATGGGCACTTTCCGGCAGCGGTGTGAGTCGGGACGGTGGTGAAACGGTCTATATGTCAGCACCTAACATATCGGGGAGTCATTCTTCGACGGCGGTAACAACTCGAAGCGGACGAGTGGCTCAGCGATCCGGTACACGAGGCTTCTTCGCCGGTGCCATCGCTTTTTTCAAAACAGATCATCGTGGAAAATTCATTGTCTTGATGATTTTCACGGCGATTGCCCTTGGTTGTGCGATCAGTGCGTGGAATGAGCCGTTTCGCTTTCGGATCAACCGGATTACCGACCGTGCCATCGTCTGTAATGCGACTTTTTCCGTTTCCAGTCCCGAACAAAAAAATGCGGAAATTTACAGTGCCCGGTTGAACTCTCCGCATGTGTTCGTCAACAATGCAAAACCTCTCGTTCAACTCCGTGCTGCCCTCTGGAATACCATCGCTGTTCTTGTCGCAGTAAACTCCTATGATGAACTCAGTGAACAAGAAAAACTCATGTGGCTGGATTTTCTTCACCCTAGTGGACAAGAAACCATGCCGACGGACATAGACGTACGCGCCGCCTTTGCCGTTTTTGCCGCTTATTTCAAAGACGACAGCGATCTTTCCGGTCTTCGCTTAGCATTAAACCGTGCCTTCATGCCTTTTGAAAACAGTGGTGTTTTGATGCGGCTTCCTTTCGGACCCGAACGCGGAAGTCAGGACAAAGTGTCGGTCTATCGGGCGGAACATACACCAGACCGAACCGTCGAGTACAAAGTCAGCGAAGTTCTTTTTAGGGATGGAGCCGCATTAAGAGAAACATTGCATAAAGAAATGAAGAGCCCCTTGCTGGGGGATCAACTTTTTAATTGGATTTACCCTAAGTTTCCGGAAACACTTAAAGAAGACCTCCATACGACGACAAAAATCGAAGCAGAATCCGTTGCGGCAGTGGGTGATGTACGAGTTGAATACATACCGGGACAATTCCTTGTTGGTGCCGGTGTACCCCTTCAACAAAATGACATCAATCTACTCCGTGCCGAATACCAAGCGTCCCTGCAAAATCAGACAAAAACGGAGCGGTTTTGCCGTTTCCTTGCGGTATGCAGCGTTTTTGCCACTACTCTTGTGATTATGATTTCTCTTGTTTTTCGGATGGAACGCCGCCGTCCGCACACCCCCCATGCCTTTTTCTTTCTGATGCTCGGCATGATCGTCACTGTTGCCGCCGCTCAATGTATTCCACAGTTCGTAGTGATCCGTGCCGAATGGGAAATCCTGCCACTGATGTTGTTCGCCATGCTCATCTCGATCATCTACTCCTGGGAACTTGCCACCATCCTGTCCATTTTTCTGACCATCGTCATTGTCTGTGGCAACGGAGGGGGTGTGCATCTGTTCATCATGCTCCTCTGTACCTCAGTGGCAACAACCGTACAACTCGGCAGACTGCGATCGCGAAGCAAATTGTTCATCGTTGGGGCTATTGCCGGTCTCGCTGCATTTTTTTTAACGATTGCGCTCGGAATTCAAGGAGATCGCTTTGTCGGTGCACAACTCTACACCGATGCCGCCATCAATTTTCTTTGGGCAATCTTGGCGGGCTTGTTAATGACGGGGATATTACCCTTTGTGGAAAAACAGTTCGATATTTTGACGGACATGAGTCTGTTGGAACTCGGCGATGTATCTCATCCATTGATGCGGACATTGATCAAGGTGGCTCCCGCAACTTATGGACATTGCATGCAAGTCGGAGCGATTGCGGAAACTGCCGCCGAAGCGATTCATGCACGAGAATTGTTTACCCGTGTCGGAGCCTATTTTCATGACATTGGCAAAATTATGAAGCCGGAGTATTTCAGTGAAAATCAGGTCAATTCCGGCAATGTGCATGATACGATTGAACCGCAGATCAGTACCATCGTGTTGGTCGCCCATGTGAAAGACGGAGTGGACTTGGCACGGCAGTATCACCTTCCGAAACCGCTGATTGACTTGATCGAACAGCATCATGGCACATCGTTGGCATCATTTTTCTATGGTCGGGCAACCAAGGGGGGCAAGGAAGAAGTCGAAGAAAGTACATTCCGGTATCCGGGTCCAAAGCCGAAAACAAAGGAAGCGGCAATTTTGATGATTGCGGACACATGTGAAAGTGCCTGCCGCAGTATGGGCGTAGGCATACCGCCAAACAAAATCGAAGGTAAAGTTCACGCTCTCATCAAACAGAAGTTGGACGATGGACAGTTTGACGACTCCGGTCTGACGCTGAACGAATTGAAGGTCATCGAAAAAAGTGTTATCGGTTCCATTGTTGCAGCAATGCATGGACGAATCCAATACCCCGAAAGTGCGGGAAAACAAGAGCACCATGCACGAGAAGCCGACGGAATGCTCTCGGACATACGTTAAAACAGACCTGTTCTCTAACCCCCATTGGGGATCGAAACCGGTGAGGGTGCGTTAGGGATGTGCGCTGACGGCGGATTTTGGACAAAAAAATTACCCCATTTGCCAACCAGCCTGTGAACGAGAGTCCCAAAACCTGCAATCGGACTGCCCCACTCCCCACTTGGCTTTTTATATCTTATAATGGATGAACCATTGGACGTAGTCGTTCACCCACAATTCAAAAAGTTTCAGCATGTCGGACACAGCATTTTCTACCCTTGCACAGAGTATTATTGACGGTAATTTGGATGCCACTTTGGAGGAGGTTCAACGCTATCTTGCGGACGGTGTTTTGCCGCAAGTCATCATGGAAGAACATCTGATTCGGGCAATGGGCGAAGTCGGTCGCCTCTTTGAAGAAGGGGAGTATTTCGTTCCCGAATTGATGATTTCTGCTCGAGCAATGCAGTCGGCAATGAAAATTTTGAATCCGCTGCTGTCCGGCTCCGGTGTCCAAAAAATCGGTCGGGTGGTCATTGGGACGGTCAAAGGGGACTTTCACGACATCGGCAAAAATCTGGTGGCGGCAATGCTGGAAGGGGGCGGATTCGAGGTGGTTGATCTCGGTGTCGATGTTTCGCCGGAAAAATTTGCCGAGGCAGCCAAACAACAAGCCGGAACGCTGGTTGCAATGTCGGCACTCTTGACAACGACAATGCCGCAGATGAAAAGTGTCATCGAAAAATTGGAAGCCGACGGATTGCGAAACGCTTCAAAGGTCATCATCGGCGGTGCGCCGGTTACGAGTGAATTTGCCAAGAAAATTGGCGCAGATGGGTACAGCGACAATGCCAGTTCCGCCGTAACTCTGGCGAAAAGTTTTTTCGCTCACTAGGATGTTCATTTTTTCTACTTGTCAAGTTGGAGCAGAATCGGTTTTCAAAAAGGAGGTTGCGCGGACATTCCCCGGAGTGCGCGGGTCCTTTGCCCGACCCGGATTCGTTTCGTTTAAGACAGAAACGCTATTGCCGGAAGACCTTATAAAACGCTCAGTCTTTGCCCGAACCGCCGCCATTTCGCTCGGAAAAATCAACACGGAACGACACGACCAACTCGCTGCGGAAGTTTGGAAAATCGCTTCCGAACACCATTTATTCGTCAACCGTGTCCATGTTTTCGGACGCGATCCGTTGCCGGTTGGCGAACACAATTTTGAACCACACGTTCCACCGGAACTTTTGGAACTTCACCAGCAGATTGTCGGACAAGCACCGAAGAAGAAGTTTTTGGGGAACGGTGCGGATGATATGTTTCATCCTGCCCAGTGTGGCGAAACGGTTCTGGACGTTGTCATGGTTGAACCGAATCTCTTTTTGACGGGAACCCATTCCCTTACGGAAACGTCGCCGATTCATGCCCGATATTCCGGTGGTTTTTTGCCGATTACGCCGACGACCGATGCTGTTTCACGTGCTTATTTCAAATTCAACGAAGGGTTTCTCTGGTCGAACATTGTTTTGGACAGCAATGACCAATGCCTCGACATCGGTGCGTCTCCCGGCGGTTGTTCCCAATTTCTCTTACAGCAGGGAGCGAAAGTGTTGGGTGTCGATCCTGGAGCAATTCATCCCACTGTGTTGGATCATCCTCAATTTACGCATATTCGTTGCAGGATTAAAGACATAAAACAGTCATTGTTCCGCGGTGTTCGCTGGATCACTGCTGACATGAACGTTGCTCCCAATTACACTCTGGACGTTTTAGAGGAAGCCGTTGCGAAGGCAGGTACGTCTGTTCGGGGACTTCTTTTTACCTTGAAATTGACTCGCTGGGAACTTGCCGACAAATTGCCAACGCTTCTCGACCGTATTCGATCTTGGGGCTTTTCCAACGTTCGCATGAAACAATTGATTTTCAATCGACAAGAGGTGATGGTCGCTGTCAAAACGTGAAGTGTCGTCTCCTTTTCACGCACTTCGCTTTTCCGATTGGTTCAGTTTGTTGTAGAGCGTTTTCAAACTGATTCCGAGTTCCTCCGCAGCCTTCGATTTGTTGCCGTTGTGCCGTTGAAGTGCCGAATCGATTGCCTTCATTTCCAAATCTCGTAACGTTGCTGCTTCCATTGAAGGATCAAACGACATCAATTCCTGCACCGGATTTCGATGGGTTACTATCGTTTCCATAGCGGCAACGTCTTTGTGGAGGATCGGACGGCTCGGCTTTTCCTCCATTTTTCTCGTCGATAAACGATCCGTTTCCATCGATTCCTGCCGCAACATATCGGGCAAGTCCGTTGCCTGGATTGGAAAGTGATCTGACAAAATCAACGCATGTTCAATGACATTCGCCAACTGCCGGACATTTCCGGGATAGTCGTATTGCGACAATAAATGATTCGCTTCCGGCGTGAAAAGTCGCGCCGCATCGGTCTCGATCAAATCATGACGGAACCGCTTAACGAGGGCAAGGATCAACTCCGGCAAGTCTTCCTTTCGGTCTTTCAGCAGCGGTAAATGAATTTCAAACGTATTGATGCGGAACCAAAGGTCTTCCCGAAAATGACCCTCTTTCACCATCTCTTCCAAGTTTCGGAGTGTGGCACACACGACCCGCACGTTGCAGACCGTCGCCTCATTGTCGCCGACCTTGCGGACTTCGCCGCTTTCGAGAAACCGCAACAGTTTTGCTTGTACGCCTTTGGGCAATTCGCCAATCTCGTCAAGGAACAATGTCCCGCCATTTGCCACCTCAAAGAGTCCGGTACGGTTTGTGTCGGCACCAGTAAAACTTCCTTTCCGGTGTCCGAAAAGTTCGCTTTCGATCAGCGTTTCCGGTAAGGCTCCGCAATTCACGGCAACGAACGGCTTGTCTGCCCGACGGCTTCCCTCGTGGATGGCTCTGGCAACGAGTTCCTTGCCCGTACCGGTTTCACCGAGAATCACGACGGTTGATTCCGTTGGGGCAATTTTGTCGATCAAACGATAGACACGCTGCATGGCATCGGAATTGCCGGTCAACTTGCGTTCGCCACTTTCGCGATGAAACTGCGTCATCATCGTTTGGTATTTTTGCTTGTCCGTTCGGTTTTCGGCAATTTGTTTCAGGATCGATTCGAGATCGGCAATCGTGTAGGGTTTGGTAAGAAATTCGACAATTCCAGAGTGGATGGCTCGTTGGGCGGCTTCGAGTGTTCCTTTACCTGTCAGGATAATCACATCGGCATCGCTTCCGAGGGTTCTTGCCTTTTCGAGAAGGGTCAAACCGTCTGTTCCCGGCATGTCGAGGTCAAGGAGCAGTACGTCGAAGGTTTCGTTTTGCAGAATTTTCAATGCTTCGTTGCCATCGGCGCACGAAACGACCGTATGACCGAGGTGCTGTAATTCTTCGGTCAGCACGGAGCGGATATTCCGTTCATCGTCTGCAAATAGAAGTTTCATCGTTGGGGTCAAAACGCAAAACCGCGTTGTCGGACCGCATCGTAACAATTTTCGCAGAATCGATCAAGAGCAAAATTCAAAGAAAATTCTCAAAAGATTGTGCAAAATAGACTGTAAAAGAGGGCAAATGATTGAACAAGGGGGCTACTCTATGAAGTATTCACTCTTCCGCTACAATGAACGTCTCTTAATTTGCGTCGAAACATGAGTCAGACCAGTCCCTGGAAAAAGAGCCTCTGCTATGCAGCGAAGTCGGATGTCGGACTGCGGCGGTCCAACAATCAGGATTCGTTTCTCGTGAGGCTTGCACCGACTCCCCGTCAATGGCTGGATCGCGGACACGTTTGCGTTGTTGCCGATGGGATGGGCGCACACCTCGCTGGTGAAGTTGCCAGTAAATTGGCGACCGAAACCATCACGAAAAGTTATGCGGCACGTGTCGATGAACCGATGGGTCAAGCCCTTGTTCAAGCCGTCTATGATGCCCACGATGCCATTCGGGCAAAAAGCCGCGAAGAAGCCTATCGGGACATGGGAACGACTTGCGATGCCATTGCTCTCACGCCGCAAGGGCTTTTCATTGCTCACGTCGGCGATTCACGGGTCTATCGCCTTCGTGAGCAGACTCTTGATCAACTGACGTTTGACCACAGCCTTATCTGGGAAATCTGTGCGGTAACGAAGTCCCCCTTCGATCACCCACCTGCCCACATTCCCAAAAATCAGATTACCCGGTCATTAGGTCCCACCGAAAAATTGCTCGTTGACTTGGAGGGTCCATTGCCCATTGAAGTTGGCGATACCTACTTGGCATGTAGCGATGGTTTAAGCGGTCAAATCACCGACAAGGAAATAGGGCAGATTCTTGCTGTTTTTCCTCCCGATATTGCAGTGGAGACGCTGATCAATCTGGCAAATTTGCGGGGCGGTCCCGATAACATCACGATCACAATCGTTCGGACAACGGAAGATGCCAAAGAATATCAAGCGGTCGATGACGAAATGCAGGTGCCCGGCTGGCACTGGGGAGTGCTGGCAGGTGCTGTCATGGCAGGTTTGGCAGCGACGGCAAGTTTTTTATTTGGATTGATCCAAGTAGGGGCTTTGTTCACTCTGGCGGCGGTGGTTATCGGTATTGCCTTTTTCATACTGGCACAGAGAACGCTGTTTGCGAGTTCGCCGTTTTTGCCAACGTCGACACTCAGCGGAAAGGCACCTTACCGGACGTGGGACTGTACGCCGTCGGCAGAATTTGCTGATACATTGGCGACAATTCAGCGGGAACTTCGGCAGGCAACACAGGGGCAGCAATTTACGATCCCAATACAGACGATTCAGCGTTACGAAAGCGAGGCGGTTCTTGGATACAAAAAAGGGGATTTCGTAGCAGCAATTCGGAACTATGTATTGACAATCAACTGTTTGATGCGCGAAATTAAGAAGGAGGGATAACGACGAGAGCCGGGGACTGTGTTCCCTATACTCCCGGCTTTTGTCTGCACTTTCCCTTACTTACGCTTCAGGCTCCGTGGGACGCAGCCATGGCGGTTCTAGAGCGTATCAGGAATTGATATGGACAGAAGTTTTGGAATTTTGTAATCTTTCATTATTGGATATTGAACGCCTTTTTCACGGAGGAATCTTATGGCGAAACCCTATTCCCTTGATCT
>Ga0123353_10003459_pt1 | contig 19954 bp, 20 predicted proteins | sample TergutLab28metaG_3_FD_92763 | JGI IMG/M metagenome (GOLD analysis project Ga0123353, IMG submission 92763) | Labiotermes labralis P3 segment gut microbial communities from Petit-Saut dam, French Guiana - Lab288 P3 | ecosystem: Host-associated > Arthropoda: Insects > Digestive system > Gut ... | reverse complement strand
GTAGATGCCATTCGCCGGGTCCGGACCGCCGGTATTGGCGCGCGGCCCGACATTGAAAGGCTGTGCCGCAAACGCAATCTCAAACGCGACAGACTGCAAGAAGAACGCGGCGGCAAGAATGAGTACAAGTGTCATTAAGGGTTTTTTGAATAGTTTTAAGTACATGTCTTTTCCTCCTCAATTTATTTTCTATCTCATAATTCGCACATATTTATGTGCGAAGTTTGAGTTAATACATTTTGATTTAGAAATTTAATAACTCTAATTCCATTTCTAGCGTTCTGCTGACAATGTTTTGTACAGTTCGATCCACAGCTCTGAATACAGATCCTCCGCCCGTATCTTAGCGTCAAGTCTCATTTTATACAGCGCTTCAGCTATATGTTCAACCTCAAGTTTATTACATCCTTTGAGGTTGTTGACCAAAGTCTTTCTTCTCTGGCGAAATCCTGCATGTAAAAAATTATTCCAGCACTCGTCCGCGCCAAGTTCAAAATTACGGGTAAGGTTTATTTCAATAACGCACGAATCTACGTTAGGGACTGGATGAAAACATGTGCGCGCGACATGTCTCAGGATTTTTACGCTTCCCATCGCTTCAAGCGTAACCCCCAGAGGATAGCGTTCCTTCGTGTCCGCTTTTGCCATTAAGCGCTGCGCGGCCTCAAGTTGAACGGTGTAAATGTGCCTTCTTAGTCCCATCCCCGCAAACGGCAGCAGGGCGCATATCAGTGGGGTGGTGATGTTGTATGGGATATTGGCCACCGCCTTATTTGGAAACGGGCTTAAAAACGAATAATCGAACTTCACGGCATCGGCAAAATGTATTTTAAGAACAGCAGAATACTCATTTTCAATCGGCTTGAGCCAGTTTTCAAGGTCTCTGTCTATTTCCACACAGTGAATGTATCGGCAACCGGCGTTTACAAGCTCTGCCGTCAGCACTCCCTGCCCTGGCCCTATCTCAAGCACGACGTCGTTTTCCGATATTTCGGCGTGAGAGACTATCTCCCTGAGGATGTTTTTGTCGGACAGAAAATTTTGCCCGAAGCGTTTTTTGTTTATGAATTTGTCTTTGTGCGGGATGATTTTTGAAGCGCTCATTTGAAATCGATTCCCCTTTTTATGCTACGAAAAAATGTATTATATGCTATTATGCTATAAAAAAGCAGATAATCAATTTTTATGCTTAAAATTAATACTTATTGCCAACGAAGCATTCGTTTGATTGCGACTAGGTATTAGGAGGCTTTTATATGACGGCAAAAACTGCACCAACGCGGGGCAACATGCGGCGTATGAAAGTAGCAATGTCTTTAGCGATAAGAGGACATGACCTTCTTGATCAAAAGAGGAAGATACTCATGGGCGAACTTCTGGCGCATATTGAGGAAGTCGGAAGAATACAGGAAGAAATGAAGAAAACTTTCGCAAGCGGTTACGAATCTCTTCAAACAGCGCATATCGTGATGGGCATACGCCGTGTCGAGTCTGTCGCTAAAGCCGTTCCCATACAGGACAAATTTATTGTCAGGCTGCGTTCCATAATGGGAGTAGAGATCCCTCAAGTCGACCCGATTTCTCCTGAAGCTCCGCCCGTCTATTCGTTTGGAATGACATCCCCGACATTCGACGATGCTTATGTGCACGCTCGCAAGGTACTGGTACTTATAGCACGGCTTGCGGAAGTTCATACAAGTGTAACACGTCTTGCCGTTCAGATTAGCAAAACCGCTAGGCGCGTAAACGCGCTTGAAAAAATAACCATACCGTTCCAGAAAAAAACAATAAAAGAGATTTCAGATATCCTTGACGAAAACGATCGCGAGGACCTGGTGCGTATGAAGCTTTCAAAAAAGAACCAAACATAAAAATTCAGGAGCGTGGAAGAAATGAAGTTATCCGAAGTATTCTCATCGCTTCTCTCAGCTGAAGATCAGGCTGTCGAGAATGTAAACGCCGCAAAGAATGAGGCGGAAAGATTGCGCAGGAATGCATACGAGAATTACGAGAATAAACGCAGAGCGGCTCTTGACGCCGCACATGCGAATGCGCGCTCTGTAGTTGATGGCGCGAGGCAGCGAGGGGATAACGAAGCACTCGATATACTGAACTCGGGGGAATCCGAGCGAAAAAAAATTACCGAGCTCTTCGAAAAAAACGTGGATGACCTCATGTCGTCCCTTGCGGATGAGATTGCGGAAAAGTGCGCGGCGCGCGCGCGCGGTAAAACTGTTGGGGACGCCTCCCAGAGCCCCACAATACGCGTACAGAGTAAAACTAAAAGAAAAGCGGGCGCATGATGTTTGTATCAGGAAGGGAGCGATTTTCCGCTTCCGTTAAAGCGAGGGTGAGAAAAGGAACATTTCTGAACGGTGAATTTCTTCGCCGCCTTCTGGATTGTTCTCAGGTTCCTGACGTTGCAAGAATGCTGAAGTCCACTTATTACGGAAACTTTCTCCCTTCGGACGCTGAGACATTACATCGCGATAAGTTTGAATTCTTTCTGATAAGCATTATAAACAGTGAAGTGCAGTCATTTTTCCCGTCCGTGGGGCTTGAGTGCCGTGCTTTTCTGAAATTGTGGCTTGAGAGGCAGGATATCCAGCTTATAAAAAACAGGATATGGGACATTTACGCGACAAAAGATACTGATATCGCAGCGGAAGATCATAAAGATTTATCTCCGTTAAAATATTCTTTGGTTGACAGACAAAAGCTATTGTCGTCAAACAGGATAGATGAAGTTATTGTTTCCATAAAAAATGAACGCCTTGTGGCTTGCATAGAGGACACTATGAAGCGTTCTGTCGGAGGGACACATACGGCATTGATGATGGGATTTGCTCTTGACTCGTTTCAGAATAACAGGGTATTTGACGCTGCGGAATGTTTCTCAGGGGAAGAGCGAGAAAAGCTGCTTTCCCTAGTCGGTTTATATTTGGATATCAATAACATCACGTTCATATACAGAGGGAAAAAGTTTTTTAATATGCCGGTTGAATTAATTTTATCGCTTCTTTATTCACGTTACCGCTTAAATTTTGAAATGCTCAGGACGATAGCCTCCCTTCCTCCAGAGCGCATGTGGGAGCAGCTTGCGGAAACACAATACGCTTCGTTGCTTCCAATTGAAGGAGAAAATAATGAAATATCCGAAGCAGCGGTAATAACGCGGAGGATGAGAAGTATTCAAAGGGCGAGCGCATTGAGGGTATTTCAGACAGGAAGCGAAGGAATTCATATCGTTCTCGCATATTTTATACTCAGAGAATTGGAAATATTGGATATAAGCGCAATCATAGAGGTAGTACGTTATAACTACGACCGTAAAAAAGCGGAAAAGCTGCTGGCGTATCCAATTTCAGGGTGGAGGTGAAATTATGTCTGTAGTGCCGATGGCAGGAATTTCGGTTATCGGATTACCCGAAGGGATAGAAAGGCTTTCCCGAAAGCTTCTGAGCGAAGGTTTTTTTGAGCCTATGCCGCTTGAAGTTATGCTTAAAGGTGAGGCTCCAAGGGCAAGGGTTCGTCACTTTAAGGACAACCCATATGAAGCTGCCGCTCCATTGGAAAAAATAAAGCGCCTCTGGAAAATGGCAGGAGAAAAACCTCTTGCGGAAACAGGCGAACGCAGCATGAAAATGTCAACAAAAGAAGCTGCGGAGTTTGCAGAAGAAATCTCGGGGAAAATCGCTGAATGGGAAGCATGGGGAGAACGGCTTCAGGATAACAGTATGGAGCTTGAAGCTCTTATACTGATAAGCAATGCCATGTCAGAATCCGGATACACAATTAAGGATCTCAATGCTTCGCAAAATATCTCATATTCAATCGGGCATTTGCTCGAGGATAACTGGGACAGGCTGCAAGAACTCAGCACCGCTTCCCCCCTTTTCGTTCGGCAGCTTGCAAGGAAAGAGAAATACATTATTGCGCTGATACTGTACTCACGCGATTACAAAAAAGAAGCGCATAAGTTGTTCGATGCGCTCAATTTTCATGAGTATCACGGTAGTTTTCCAAACGATTTTGAGAATATTGTCGAGATGAGGGAGCACCTTTCATCTTTGCAAAAGGAAAAAAATTCCCATGACAGGGCTGCGGCGCATTTCATTGAAAGTAACCGCGAGAAGTGCGAAAAATATTACGCAGGAATATGTTCAATGCAGAGGGTTTACTCGCTTATGCAGCTTCGCGGCGAAGTGGCGGGGATGGTCGCGATTTCCGGATTCGTGCCTGAGGAAAAAGTGGAATATGTGCGTGGCTTGGTGTCAAAAGAAGCTTCGGACGCAGTTTTCATAACAGAGGTGGGTGAAAATATAAAAAAATACACTCAGGTCCCAACGTTGCTGCAAAACAACTTTTTTGTACGGATATTCCAGAACATTGTTACTCTTTACAGTGTTCCAGCGTATGACGAATTTGACCCGTCGCCCATAGTGGCTTTTTCATTCTGCCTTTTCTTTGGTTTGATGTTTGGCGACGTCGGACACGGAGCTATGCTTGCTTTTGGTGCGTGGTGGCTTGGGAAAAAAGGAATAATGCCGGCAGCTTTCAGTAAGGTAATTATGGTTGCCGGGTTCATCTCAATGTTTTTCGGGGTGCTTTACGGCAGCACATTCGGAGAGGAAGGCTTAATACATCCCCTTTGGCTTTCCCCAATGAAGGACACTAATGAACTCATATTAATATCAATTGCCATTGGGATCGTATTTCTATCCCTTGGGCTTTTACTGCGCATCAAGGTTTTGTATGTAAAGCGTGAGTGGGGAGAATTGCTCTTCAGCGGCGAGGGGGCTGCCGGCCTTTTATTCTATTGGACGGCGCTCTTTACTCTGGTTTACGGCATATCAGGCTTCAGTTCCCCTATTTTAAAGTGGCTGCTCATATTTACACTTATCGCCCTTTTCGTGGTAATAGTTTGCGGGAATTACCTCACTAAAAAGATATTTCACCTCAAGCCTGAAAATGACGGAGTTGTTCATATATTCTCTGTTGCACACGCGATGCTGTCCTTCATAAGTAATACCGCTTCATTTGTGCGTCTTGCCGCTTTTGCGATGAACCACGCGGGACTGTCGCTTGCAGTATATATGCTTGCTGATATGATAAGGGCGGCTCCGCTTGGCAGGATATCCTCGATAATCGTAGTACTTGCAGGCAATATTCTCATAGTTGCCCTTGAAGGACTCATAGTGTTTATCCAGACGCTCAGGCTCGAGTATTACGAATTCTTCAGTAAATTTTTCCAAGGCGGCGGACGGGAGTTCACGCCTGTTACTTGGAAGGGATAATTTAATAAAAGGAGTCGGAAAAATGATGTACAGTATTTTAATTCTCGGAAGTGTAGTTTTAGCCACTATAAGCATAGGGGTTTACTTCAGTTCCCGTTCGCAAGAGCATGGTTTCAATGGAGTAAAGGCTCGTAGCTTAGTGCTTGGCACTATGATTACTCTGTTCGCTATACTTTGTTTATCGGTTATCCCTGTTTTTGCGGCTGAAACCGCTAATGCGGCAGCTTCAGCTTCTCTCGCCGACACATACAGGTATATCGGAGCGAGCCTGGCGATCGGATTGGCGTGCATTGGCGCCGGAATAGCGGTTGGATATGTCGGAGCCGCCGCGTGCGGGATAATAGGGGAAAAACCGGAAATGTTGGGAAAAACGCTGATTTACCTTGGGCTAGCCGAGGGTATTGCAGTGTACGGCATTGTTATTTCAATACTTATTCTTATGATGTAGAGATCTGATATCATGAAAGCTTTCCTGATAAGCGATAATCACGATACGCTTGTCCTGATGAGGCTTGCGGGTATTCCAGGCGTGATAGCGCATGGCAGCGATGAAACTGAGGAAGCTATCGATAAGGCGTTGAAAGATAAGGACCTGGCGATAATAGTGATAACGGAACTTGCTGCCGAAAGCATTCCGGAAAAAATCCAGAGCTTACATAAGCGCGAATCGCTGCCTCTGCTTGTTGAGATACCCGACAGACATGGTTCAAGACGCGATGCTGACTTCTTATCCCATTATGTAAGGGAAGCAATAGGGGTGAAAATGGAATGACCGATATCAGTAAAAATTCAAATTCTTGGGATGAGGAAGCTAAATTAAGAGAACTGTGCAACCTGGTATTGCATCGGGCGGACTCCGAACATGACAAAATCATTGACGAAGTGCGGAACGAGATAAACCAGTGGACTAATGAACAGGAGGCAATGCTGGATGCCGAATGTGACTCAATCTCAAAGGACGCAAATAAACGGGCTGATGAAATAGTGACCCGCCAGATAGCTAATGCTAAAAGCGAGTACAACCGCGAGCGCATGAAATTACAGAATAAATACATTAACGAGGCGCGATCGGTATTTCAAAGTAAACTTGAGGCTTTACGCGACAGGCGCGATTACAAAGAAATATTGGCGGGGCTTGCTATTGAAGCTATAGAAGAGATTCCAAAGGGACAGGATGTATTGTTCAGGCTGTCCGCAGCGGATGCGGGGCTTGGAAATGAGATAGCGGCGATTATCAGAGAAGTGATGCCGGTAAATATAACCTTTGCCCCTGCGCCCGTGGAATTTAACGGCGGAGTGATGATATCGTCCGCAGATGGGCGCTGGAATGTCGTTTCCGATTGGGGCGCAAAGGCTGAAGAATTGGCGGACGCTATAGCGGCGCGCGTCCTTGCAGCGCTCTAAGAAAGAAAGGGGGGATATTGTTTGGGTTTGGAAAGGACTGGGAAAATAACGGCAGTTAACGGCATGATAATCCGTGCTTCAGGAGTATCGAATTTTGGGATGCGTGAGATGGTATACGTTTCCGAAAAGGGGCTTCTTGGAGAGATAATCCGCATGGAAGGCAATGATGCACTGATACAGGTCTATGAAGAAACATCCGGGGTGAGAGTGGGCGAGCCCGTTAAAGGAACGGGGCGTCCTCTTTCTCTCACGCTTGGACCTGGGCTGCTTGGGGCTTTTCTTGACGGGATAGGCAGGCCTTTGAACCGTCTTTACGAAAAAGAGGGCATATTCCTTGCACGAGGAACCCGTACCGAAAACATAGATATGAATAAGTCATGGCAGATAACGCCGAAAGTTTCGGTAGGGGACAGCGTATCGGCGGGGCAATTGCTTTTAACTTTGCCGGAGACCCCGCTTGTCGAACACAGGGTAATGACCCCGCGCGGCGTGGAAGGGACCGTGGAATATATAGCGCCTGCCGGTTACGCCAAAACTTCCGATGTTATCGCTAAAATTGAAACTTCATCGGGCGTTGTTCAGGTAAAAATGTTTCAGCACTGGGGGGTGCGAACTCCCCGCCCGTACAGCAAACGCCTCTTGCCGGACGAACCTCTTATAACGGGGCAGCGCGTCATAGATGGGCTCTTCCCGATCTCAAAAGGAGGCGTTGCCGCCATCCCCGGCGGTTTCGGAACAGGAAAAACGGTCGCTCAGCATCAGCTCGCAAAGTGGAGCGATGCTCAGATAGTTGTTTATATAGGCTGCGGAGAGCGCGGCAATGAGATGACGCAAGTGCTTGAGGAGTTCCCTGTATTGGAGGACCCGCGCGCGCACCGTCCCCTCATGGAAAGAACTATTCTTATAGCGAATACATCGAATATGCCGGTAGCAGCCAGGGAAGCATCAATATACACGGGGATAACGATAGCCGAGTACTACCGTGATATGGGATACGACGTTGCAATGATGGCGGATTCGACTTCACGCTGGGCGGAAGCCCTTCGTGAAATCTCAGGCAGGCTGGAAGAAATTCCGGCGGAAGAAGGGTTCCCCGCATACCTGCCTACACGGCTTGCCGAGTTTTATGAACGCGCTGGCAAGGTCATCACGCTTGGAGGATCAAAGGGAAGTATTTCGGTAATAGGAGCGGTATCGCCTCCCGGGGGAGATTTCACGGAACCCGTAACTCGTCACACAAAACGTTTTATACGTTGTTTCTGGGCGCTTGACGCTAGCCTTGCCCATTCCCGTCATTTTCCCGCGATAAGCTGGATGGATTCATACAGCGAGTATGGTGATGAGGTGCGCGGATGGTATGAGTCAAACGTTGACGTAAACTGGGGTAAGCTGCGCGAAGCAGCGAGGAGGCTTCTTGCCGAGGATAACTCCATTCAGCAGACGATACGCCTCATGGGTGAAGATGTGCTGCCGGACAGCCAGAGACTAATAGCTTTTACAGCTTCGCTGCTCAAAAATGCTTATCTTCAGCAAAACTCATTTACCGACGACTCGTTTTGTACTCCTGAAAAAGGGATAACGATAATGCGCATGATACTGAATTTCTATGAACAGGCAAAAGGACTTGTATCTGAAGGCTGTCCGTTATCAATAATACGCAAAGTAAAGGAGCTTGACGAGCTCGTTCATGTGCGGGAAATAAACGCGGAAAACAAGGGCGCATTCGATGACCTTGCAAAACGCATTAAAACACAACTTGAAACCGTTGGCCGCGAGAGACTTGCAACTCACGTTGAGAGTTAAAATACAAAGCAAAAACCATTACGGGTAGGGGCGGCAACCTGCCGCCCGTAAAGACGAAGCGATAAAATAAGTAGGGAGGATTTTATAAAATGGCCCTTGCGGAGTATAAAGGAATAGATCAGATATTTGGACCGTTTGTCATGTTGCCATACATAGAAAGCTTAGGATATGACGACGTAGTGGAAGTGAGCGGAAACGACGGAGTGTCAAGACGCGGGCGCGCTGTAATGATAAGCGACAAAGCCACTCTGATACAGGTATTCAAGGGAGTTGAGGGGCTTGTTCCCGAAAGCACGAAGGTTCGATTTGAAGGGCGCGGGCTTGAGATATCATTGAGCCCTTCCATTCTTGGACGTACTTTCAACGGATTAGGCGAGCCCCGCGATGATTGCGGCCCGGTTCACGGAGGCATAAGGCGCGATGTAAACGGTTCAGCTATAAACCCCGTTGCGCGGGTTTATCCTCACGACTTCATATGTACTGGAGTATCCGTCATTGATACTCTAATGACGCTGATACGCGGGCAAAAGCTACCTATTTTTTCAGGCGACGGCCTTCCTCACAATCAATTGGCTATACAAATAGCAGCACAGTCACGCCTTGTCGGAGTTGAAAATTTTGCCGTGGTTTTCGCGGGTATAGGTATTCGTCACGATGACGCCGCAACTTTCGTGAACAACCTCTCGTTAAGCCGTTCCGGAGGGAACCTGGTCCTCTTCCTCAACCTTGCTGACGACCCGGTCATTGAGAGGATAGCGACCCCTCGTATGGCGCTCACAGCAGCAGAGTATCTTGCGTTTGATCTTGGGAAACACGTTCTGGTAATCATTACGGACATGACAAGCTACTGCGAAGCATTGAGAGAGCTTTCAATAGCAAAAGGCGAGATTCCCAGCCGAAAAGGTTATCCGTCATATCTCTACAGTGACCTTGCCACGCTTTACGAGCGTGCGGGAGTCGTCAAGGGAAAAGCCGGCAGCGTTACGATGCTGCCTATACTTACGATGCCAAACGATGATATAACGCACCCTATCCCGGACCTTACGGGATTCATCACGGAAGGGCAGATAGTTTTATCGCGCACGCTCGATGCACAGGGGGTATATCCACCTATTGACCCGCTGCCGAGCCTCTCGAGATTAATGAAGGACGGCATAGGGAAGGGCTACACGAGGGAAGATCATCCAAGCTTGTCAAGCCAGCTTTTCGCAGCTTACAGCCGGGACCAGGAAGTAAAGGCTCTTGCTGAAGTCGTCGGAAAAGATGAACTCAGCGATATAGACAAGACGTATCTCAATTTCGGTGAAGCTTTTGAATCCACATTCATAAATCAGGGCAGAGACGAGGACCGGGATATAGGAGATTCACTCGACAGAGGATGGGGATTGCTTTCAAAGCTCCCGGTCTCAGAGCTAACGCGCGTAAAATCGGAAGAGATATCGAAGTACATTAAAAAACAGGGAACAGGGAGCAGGGAGAAGTAAAGACAATACACTGAAATCAATTGTTTTTTATTGTGATTTGAGAAGAAAGTAAGGTGGAAGCCGCCGGGGGCGGATTGAGCTGTGGCTAAAATAGGGAGGGGCCAATGGTGAAAAAAATAGTTTCAATTTCAATTTTGTTAATAGCGTTTTTATTTTGTTCACATAGCAATGCCGGTGAGAAGAAAATCCTTGTCGCACTGATTGATTTTGCCGATGAAACTCCAAATAAAATGGCAATAACGCCTGGTGAAAGAACTGAACGCAGTAATGTTTACCTTTCGGAAGTAATGCAAATTATAAGGGAACTGACTGAAAAATCAGGCATGTTTGAACTCCTGCCGCATAAGACCGTAAGAGAGGCTATGAATACAGTTATTGGGAAGGAGGCCGCTGCCAGAAGGTACGACCGCTTTTCTTCCGCCAGGTTTGGAAAAATGCTTGGAGTTGATGCCATATTTACAGGTGAGATCGTTCAGTTTGAGAAAAACACCATACCGAGAGACTTAACCATAAACGGCCTTGATTTTTCAAAGAGGGAAAAGGATGTAATAATAAGAGCGCGGCTGATTAACGCATATAACGGCACGGAACTTGCCGATATCTCCGGTGCCGGGACTGCCGATGAGAATGTTCTGGAAACCGTATCCGCGGCGGTTGTAAACAAACTTTCAATTGGATTTCTTCAGGCAACAAAAATAAGTGTTATGAAAATTTTAAAGGAACTAAGTTCCGCTGACATAAAAATAGATAAGGAATATGTTCCAGCTCCGACAAACATCTTGGACATGATAAATTATACGGTCACGAAAACTGAAGGGAAATATATTTATATCAACGCGGGACTCAATAGAAGCGTATGTGTCACGGATTTATTCACTATCCTGAAAAGAGACGATTCGGGAAACCTGAAGCCTTCGGCTGTTTACAGCGTTTCGACTGTTGATCTTAATTCTTCAAAGTTAGTTCTGCTTGAACCAAATGAAGCTCTTGGGACAGTTCTTGTCGGAGATAAAGCGCAGCGCAAGACCAGATAGAAAGACAGTGGTTGATGATCAGTGGTTAGAAAAAAATTTATGAGGGGGAATTTTTATGTCTATTGTAGCTCCGAAAAATATGTTTGAACGCGCTTATAAGGAAGGTTACGCCGTTGGAGCCTTTAACGTCAACAACATGGAGATAGTACAGGGGATAATGGGGGCGGCTGCACAGGAAAAATCCCCTGTCATCCTTCAGGTTTCAGCGGGGGCGCGTGCATACGCAGGACAGGTTTATATCATGAAACTGGTTGAAGCTGCTCTCATAGAGGCAAATAAGGCGGGCTTGGATATTCCGGTCTGTGTTCACCTTGACCATGGGCCTTCTTTCGAAATGTGCCGCGATTGCATAGACGGCGGATTTACTTCCGTTATGATAGACGGTTCTCACCTGACGTTCGAGGAGAATATCGCTATTACAAAAAAAGTGGTGGATTACGCGCATGAAAAAGACGTTTGGGTTGAAGCTGAGCTTGGCAAACTTGCCGGCGTGGAAGAACACGTTCAATCTGCCGAGCATGTCTATACCGATCCGGATGAAGCCGCGGAGTTCGTTTCACGCACGGGATGCGATTCACTTGCGATTGCGATAGGCACCAGTCACGGTGCTTATAAGTTTAAAGGAGAGGCGAAACTTGACTTCCCAAGACTGGAAGAGATAACAAAGCTGCTTCCGGCAGGTTATCCTCTTGTGCTTCACGGTTCCTCAAGCGTGCCTGACGAATTTATTGAAATGTACAACAGATATGGCGGTCAAATGAGCGGCGCAAAGGGGATACCTGAAGAGATGCTTCGTAAAGCAGCGCGGATGTCAGTTTGTAAAATAAATGTTGACTCTGACATCAGGCTTGCTTTGACGGCGACGATACGTAAGTTCTTTGTGGAGAACCCTTCTGAATTTGACCCGCGCGGTTACCTTAAACCCGCGCGCGAAGCCGTAAAGAATATGGTTGCGCATAAAATCCGAGAAGTCATGGGCTCATCGGGTAAAGCTTAAAAACAGGAAAATATGTGAACTGTAAGGGCGGCAGCCAGCCGCCCGTCTTTTTTACAAAAAACTAACCACTTCCCCTCCAATTTCCGAGTTTGACTTTCGGCTTGAAATTGCTGAAAGATGTTAATTTTCATCTTGAATTGAAGGGTATCGCTCGCTTTTTGTTAATCTGCGGGTTGACGATTTTTAAAGTCTATTGCAGCGTTTTTCTGTCCGTGATATAGTGATTCGGAATATTCGAGAGGAACAGTTAAAATAATGTCGGAATTTCGCCAAAATATTAAAATAAAATTAGAAGCCGTGAATCTATATTATGGTGCGCGGCATGCTTTAAGAAATATCACGATGGAGATTTACGACAGAGAGATCACTGCGATAATTGGGCCGTCGGGCTGTGGTAAATCTTCGCTTCTTCGCACGTTTAACCGCATGAACGACCTTATTTTAGGCGCGAGAACGGAAGGCAAGGTCTCTTTGGACGATGTATCAATATACGAAAAATCCGTGGACGTTGTTTCGCTTCGAAAAAAAGTAGGTATGGTCTTTCAAAAGCCAAATGTATTCCCGATGAGTATTTACGATAATGTCCTTATCGGCCCGAAACATCATGGTGTAAATCGAAAAAGCGAGCTTGAGATTATAATGGAAAGAAGCTTAACCCAAGCCGCACTTTGGGATGAAGTAAAAGACAACCTGAAAAAACCAGGGCTTAGCCTTTCCATGGGGGCGCAGCAGCGGTTATGTATAGCCCGCGCTTTGGCCGTGGAGCCGGAAGTAGTGTTAATGGATGAATCATGCAGCGCCCTTGACCCTGAATCCACTTTAAAAATAGAGGAATTAATGTTGGAGCTTGTAAATAAATATACTATCATTATTGTCACCCACAACATGGAGCAGGCGCTGCGGGTGTCCGGTATGGCGGCGTTCATGATGATAGACGATGACAAAACAGGGGTTTTAGTGGAATATGCCCCGACTGAGAGGATGTTTGCAAACCCAAAGGACCAGCGCACTGAGGATTATATTACTGGCCGGTTCGGGTAAAGGAGCGTAGGGATAAAACGTGAAAAACGCGTTAAAAATGATGATAGCAGTTTTTACAGCCACTCTTATTTTAATATTATCCACTTGCGGCTGTCAGGCGAAATCCGTTACGGTCGTCGTAGCGGGTTCCACGTCGGTACAGCCTTATGTTGAAGTATTGACCGAGGTATATGAGCATATTTATCCCGAAAGAAAAGTTGATGTTCAAGGGGGAGGCTCGTCGGCCGGAATAACAGCGGCGCAAACGGAGACCGCCGATATAGGAATGTCCTCCCGTGCGCTAAAAGGCAGCGAGCTGGAGCTATGGAGCATAGAAATAGCCAAAGATGGCTTGGCTATAATAGTTAACCCAAAATGCCCTATACAAGACCTCCGTATGGAGCAAATACGCTGTATTTTTAATGGCAGCATTACGAACTGGAACGAATTGGGAGGGCAAAACGCCAAAATACATTTAATAGCCCGCGAGGAAGGCTCCGGAACCAGAAGCGCTTTTGAGGACTTGGTTATGGGCGGCGAAAGATTAACCCCGAAAGCAATAATCCAGGATTCCAACGGCGCGGTAAGGCAGCTTGTTTCCAACGACCCTAACGCTATCGGGTACATTTCTCTGGGTTTGGTCAACCATACGGTAAAAGCCATCCGGTTTGATAAGGTCACGGCAACTATTGAAAACGTAATAAACGGAAGCTACAACCTTACCAGGCCGTTTTTATTTGTTACCAGCAGCCAGCCCAAAGGAGAAGTCAAGCTTTTCATCGACTTTACCATCTCTGCCGAAGGGCAGCGGCAGCTTATGAACGAAGGCCTCATTCCGGTAATCGAAGCAAGTAAATTGAAAGGACTTAAGGATGAAGATTTTTAAAAGCGATTTTTCAGAGTACATATTTTTTGCCTTCGCCCTTTCATCAATAACCGTACTTGCGCTTATTACAGTTTTTATATTTATCCAAGGGCTGCCGATAATTTCCCATGTCGGGTTGTTTAGTTTTATTTTTGGGATGTCCTGGGCGCCGAGCTATGGCGAATACGGGATTTTTCCGATGATAGTCGGTTCCGTGTCGGTTACATTGGGAGCAGTGGTTTTGGGCGTTCCCATCGGCATTTGCTGCAGTATATTCTTAACCGAATTTGCCCCAGCTTTTATAAGGAATATATTCAGGCCTGTAATACAGCTCCTTGCCGGTATCCCGTCGGTTGTCTACGGGTTTTGGGGGCTAATATTCATCGTACCTTTCATTCGGGATTACCTGGGCGGCCCGGGCTTAAGCATTTTGGCGGGGAGCGTAATTTTAGCCATAATGATTTTGCCGACGATCATAAGCATATCCGAGGTATCTATTTTAGCGCTGCCACGCCAATACAAAGAGGGCGCGTTCGCACTGGGCATGACCCATTGGCAAACGATACGGTCAGTTATGCTACCCGCCGCGAAATCGGGAATTGTAGCAGCGGTAATTTTGGGTATAGGCCGCGCTATCGGCGAGACAATGGCCGTCATAATGGTTCTCGGAAATGCCGTCGCCATTCCTGAGTCCATTTTAGACCCGGTGAGAACGCTGACGACCAATATCGGGATAGAGATGGGGTACGCTTCCGGCGAGCACAGAGAAGCCCTTTTCGCCACGGGGATAGTGCTGTTTATAATAATAATGGCTTTAAATTTGTCAGCCCAATATGTAACACGGAGGAAATAGGATTGAAGATAAACCCGCGCATAAGCGAGAAGATAGCCAAATTTATAATTTGGTTATCCGCGCTTTTTGTCACAGTAATTCTTGCGTTTATATTAATATATATTTTAGCAAAGGGCTTGCCTGTTATAAACTGGCAGTTCCTTACCGAAATACCACGCAATATGGGTCGCGATGGAGGCATTTCCTCGACAATCGTAGGCACGCTGTTAATTGTCGTTGTGGCCATTGTTATTGCCACGCCATTTGGTATTGGGACCGCTTTTTTCCTGGCGGAATATACACGGGAAAATAATATCACGCGCATAATCCGCTTCAGCGCGGAATCCCTCGCTGGAATACCTTCCATTGTCTACGGCCTATTCGGTTTTATCTTTTTTGTTATATACCTGGATATGGGATGGTCGGTTTTATCCGGCGGGCTGACACTGGCGATTATGATTCTGCCTACGATTATTCGCACTTCGGAGGAAGCGATACGGTCCGTTCCTCAGATATACAGGGAAGCCAGTTTTGCATTAAGCGCGACCAAATGGCAGACAATACGGTTGGCGGTATTACCGTCCGCACTCGTAGGCATTTCTAACGGTGTTATTTTAAGCGTAGGGCGGTGCGTGGCGGAGACAGCCGCCGTCATTTTAACTGCCGGTTCGGCTCTGCGTATGCCGACTTCACTTTCATCGCCGACAAGGTCGATGGCGGTTCATTTTTATATTTTAGCAAGAGAGGGAATTTCAATGGAGAATGCTTACGGCACGGCAACTTTGTTGATAATCTTGATTTTGCTTATTAATGTAGTAACCAACACTTTGGTAAACCGCTTTATGGCTAAAGGCCGGTAGAAGAGCAAATATGGAAAAGCCAAAAATATCTATTAAAAACCTAAATTTCTATTATGGCGATAAACAAGTGATCCATGATTTCAACCTTGATATCACCAAAAACGAAATACTGTCCGTACTCGGGCCGGCAAACAGCGGTATAACAAGCTTGCTGCGCTCGTTAAACCGACTTTGCGATTTGTCTCCGCAAGCACGAATAGAAGGCGAGGTTTTGTTGGATGGGAACAACATATATAACAGTGACGTAAATATCTCTGAACTTAGACGTAGGGTGGGGATGGTCTTCGACGTACCGGCGCCCCTTCCGATGTCCATATTCGACAATGTGGCCTACGGACCCAGCCTGAGCGGCAAAAACAGCAAAAAGGACATTGCGGACAGCGTGGAGCAGGCGTTGCGTATGGCGGTACTGTGGGACGAAGTAAAGGATCGGCTAAACGTATCGGCTATGTCATTATCAGGTGGGCAGCAACAGCGGCTTTGCATCGCCAGGGCTTTGGCGCTGCATCCGGAGGTTATCCTTCTCGACAGGCCCTGCTCGGGCCTTGACCCGATTTCCACGGCAAAAATAGAGGACTCTTTACAGCAGCTTAAAGAGAATTTCACCATTGTCTTAGCGCCGCACAATGTGCAACAGGCGGGTCGTATATCTGACAGAGTCGTTTTTATGCTGTCAGGCTACATGATAGAAGAAGGCACAAATTTGGAAATTTTTGTCAGCCCAAAAGACCAAAGGACGAGCGATTATATTACCGGCAGGTTCGGTTAATATTTTAAGTAAGGATCATAAACAAATGTGAAAAATAGGCGACAGCCTATGTGTGCGTGTGGGATTTTAATGCGTTTATTTGTACCGCCGCCGGTGGTGTGATCACAGAAAGGATAATAACTATGAGAAATAGATTTGACCACAAGCTGGACCAATTAAATAATTCACTCATTGAAATGGGTGAGATCGCAAAACAGGCAATCGCAGACGCCGCCAAAGCGCTGATCGAGCAGGACACTGAGCTTGCAAAAAAAATAATAGACTCCGATGATGAAATTGACAACATGGAAAAAGAAATTGAAAGTTCCTGCCTGAAACTGATATATCAACAGCAGCCTGTCGCGCGGGATTTGCGCCTTGTCTCTGCCGTTATGAAAATGATAACGGATTTGGAGCGGATTGGCGACCACGCTTCGGATATATCTGAAATAACGCTATTGCTCGCGGATAAAAAATATATTAAGAAATTAGATCATATCCCGCAGATGGCGGAAGCGACTATGAAAATGGTGACCGAAAGCATTGACGCTTTTGTGAAAAATGATTTGGAACTTGCCAAGGAGGTAATAGCTCACGACGATGTGGTCGATGGCCTTTTTGACATAGTAAAAAACGAATTAATCGGATTGATAAAAGAAGATCCTAATAACGGCGACCAGGCGATCGATCTTGTAATGATAGCTAAATATTATGAACGGATAGGCGACCATGCCACAAATATCGCCGAATGGGTTATTTTTTCCCTGACAGGAATACATAAACGCGTGCAAATTATGTGATGTACAAGTAATAATAATTTATTACTGCTCTTGCTCTATTTTCATTTTATTCCAATTCTAAATCAAAATTAGGCTTCTTTGTTTCAGGAGGAGCGCAGCGATGGAGGTGCCAGCGAGCCTCAAGCGAGCGATAGGTATTGTTCTCATTGCTCGACGCAGGTCTATCTACATCCGCCCCGCCTACGATTGATTCAATTTAGCATTGCACAGCTCCACAAACTTTTCCGTATCCTCGCACAACAAATTACAGGGAATGTTGATCGGCGCTTGTTTTAATTTCATGTTCATCTTCAAAAGGCTTCTTTGAACGAGGTTGAGCCGTTTGGCATACTCGTCCGCATCCGCGAGGAAGATACCGACGAACTGGTCTCTCTCGTCGCTCTTCGATTCAGCTTGCGCAAGTGAATTGGAACCAAAGGTCTGATACACATAAACTGAGGCGATTTCCTCCCAGCGGATGACACCCTTGGATACTTTGGAGGCCCGCTCTGTTATTCCTGTCTCGCTGATTTCGGCCACGAGCTTTTGAAACTTAAAGACGAAAATCAGCAACGCGCCCAAAATGATACAACCCACGCCGACAGCCACGATCCCCCACATCACAGGACTATTACCCAACCCCAAGGACAGGGATATTAATCCCCCAATTATCGATAAAAACATGACAGCGTCCGCGAGCGGACTGCGTGTGGTGAAGCGGTAAACCCCATTAGTCTGCTTAATCATAACTTGAACCTCCAAAATGTAATTATAAAATCCGTTCGTATCGTGGGCTGTGGTCAATGCTAATTGGAATCATATCAAAACGCAACAGATAATACTCGCCGCAGACCGAGAAGCGGTATTAACCCAATACTGCCGCTATTCTAACAGCCATTTTCCTCTACGAACTAACCACTACCCCCCCAATTATTACCAAAAAAATTCCAACCCATTGAACAGGTGAGAGTTTTTCGTTAAAGGCAAATCTTGCTATCATTGCGGCTATTATTGGATTGGCTGCTGTTATCGGAGTAACCTCCGATGCCGGAGTGATTTCAAGCGCATATGCAAGCGCGAGTCCTCCAATTGCAAGGCTTAGAACCCCTGCCAAACATGGACTTAGCCATTTTTTAAATCCTACGTCAAAAATATGTTTCCGTTCTTCGTTGTTTTTATGAAAATACCAAAGCACCCACGATGCAAATCCTAACAATATTGCGCGCCAAAATGTGAATGATAAAGGTTCAATAGCGTATGTTGTCAATGCCCATTTTTGAATTATCATTGACGATGCCCACAATACCGAAGTCAGAATAGCCATGAAAAATCCGAGCACACTGTTACGTACTTTTTTGGATGGAGGAAGTGAATTTTTCTTGGGGCAGTTAAGTAAAACCAACCCTGTTATTATTGTAGCTGTGCCTATCCAAAGCTTTAAAGAAGGAGTCTCGCCAAGTATGTGTACGGAAAACAGGGCTACAAAAATCGGATATGAATTAGATGTAGAAAGAGCTCTTCCAACGCCGATATTATCTATCGCAGCAAAGTAACAGAGGTCACCGATAACGTTGCATAAGAGCACGAACAAGAAAATGGTTGATAGCGCAACAATTCCATATTTCCAAGCAAGGGATGACGGATTGAATATAATACACATAAAAGCTGCTACAACAATAGTGCCGACACTTCTTGCCGCGTTTACCTCGATATTATCAAACGTATCAAGGCTTTTCCTCAGAAATATCGGACCTATTCCCCAGCAGATTGTAGCTATTAAGCAATATGTAAGCCCAATCGGGTTCATTTAAGATAATTTCTTTTCATTTTTGTCATAATAATCAATTCTTTCATATAATGCGGTTTTGTCAATGCTATTAAGCATTACCAATTCAGTAATCCTCTAAATTTGCTTTTTTATTTGCAAAATATGCGCAAAACAAAAATATAGCATAATGAAATGGCAAATCCAGAAAAGACATCTTGCGTTTATCCATGTCATAATTCATATGCAGCAATTGTATGTTTTTTTGCAGTCATACAGCAAATCACAGAAAGGAGAGATAACTTGAAGAAACTTTTTATAAGCGCGGATATTGAGGGAACTTGCGGTATAGTTAACTGGGATGAGGGGCAAAAAAACCACCCGGATCACGCTTATTTTTCTCAACAAATGACTTTAGAGGTGGCCGCCGCTTGTGAAGGGGCAAAGCAATCGGGCTTTACTTCCGTTTTTATCAAGGACGCGCATGATACGTCACGTAACATTATCCCACGCGGTTTACCTGAAAATGTGAAATTATTCCGTGGACGTCCTGAACACCCATACCGTATGATGTTTGGATTGGATGAGAGCTTTGACGGCGTAGTGTTCACCGGATACCATAATTCGGCGCAGATGCATGGTAACGCGCTCGCGCATACCACAAATTTGAACAATAATTATATAAAAATCAACGGAGAAATTTGCAGTGAATTGATGTTGAATTGCATCCTCGCCGCCAGCTTGAACGTTCCGGTATTTGCCGTAACAGGGGATAAACTGATTTGTGAATGGTTCGCGTACGTAAATCCCAATATTCTTACCGTGCCAACCAACGAAGGTTATGCAAGCGGAGCGTGGAGCATCCATCCCGATGTTGCAGTGCGCCGCATCAGGGAAACGGTGCAAAAGGCTACGGCGCAGGATAAGTGGGCCTGTATGTATCCTCTACCCGCATCAGTCTCCGCCGAAGTTAACTTCAAAGAGAATCCCAAGACAACCCATGGTAGTTTTTATCCTGGTGCTGTTCAGACGGACACGCGCACTTTGCAGTTTGAATCCGCTGATT
>Ga0123353_10003458_pt1 | contig 19955 bp, 18 predicted proteins | sample TergutLab28metaG_3_FD_92763 | JGI IMG/M metagenome (GOLD analysis project Ga0123353, IMG submission 92763) | Labiotermes labralis P3 segment gut microbial communities from Petit-Saut dam, French Guiana - Lab288 P3 | ecosystem: Host-associated > Arthropoda: Insects > Digestive system > Gut ... | reverse complement strand
GATTTCTTTAATGGGGTACAGCACGTCGGTATACATCGCCCCGCCAAGCCCGCTTTCAATGTGGGTGAAGCCATATATATTGAAGGGATTGAAATATTCCTCGGCGGTGCCGCATTGTTGGTGGTTCCATTCGTACAGCTCGCTTTCGTCCGACCATGCGGTGAAGTCGAAATCCCAATTGGGGTACGCGGCGAACAGACCGCCGTGATATTGCTTCAAAGTGAAGGGAAGCGGGACATCGAATCCGTCGGGTACGGTCACCCACATCGTCCATCCGCCGCGTTCGAATTTTCCGTCGGTAAAGCCCCACATGCGCAGGTCGGGCTTTAACCGGTACAGGTTCGTATCCTCGATGAACCGCTTTACGAGAGCTTCCGCTTTACGGCGGGCGTTCCAATCTTCGCCGTTTTCGTCGTGGGTGCAGGTGATGACCGCCACCGGCGAAGGCAAGCGGTATACGATACGAAGGTGTTCCTCGGCTTGTTTCCTCAGGCGTTCATCGGCTTGCCGTAATTCTTCCGGCGATACCTTGTCCCCGATTTTATTTTCGGAAAAAGAGAGGGAGCCGGCGACGGCCAGCATTGTCTTGTCGTTCAACAAGTCGAGCTTAAGCCGTACGTCCGCTTTTTGCCGCATTTCATCGACGAAGCGCGCCAAAATCGACCGTACCGACGAAAGCGCGGTAATCCGTTCGTCCAATTCCTCGATATTTCGCTTAAAGACCTCGATAACCGCCAATGCGTCTTGGTTAGCCAGGATATGTATGATTTGCTTCACGGGGATTTGCAATTTGCGTAACAGGATGATCAACGCAAGCCGCTTGATCGCCGTTTCGTCGTACACGCGGTAGGCGTAATCACTTATGCGTGTGCTTTCCAGCAAACCGATTTGCTCGTAGTAGCGCAGCATCCGCGCGGATACGCCGTATTCGAGAGAAACCTTCCTGATCGTATGTAATTCCATGTGCGTTGCACCCCGCCGTTTGAATGAAGCAAGTATAAAGTACGACACGGTGTCAGAGTCAAGCCTGATCGGTATGGTTTTTGTTAAATTTAAAAAACCCGGTTGGTTTATTTTCAACACGGCATCCACGCTTTTGAAAGCGACCCGAAAAAATAAATCGAAATTAATTTCTATAATAGCGTTGACACATTATTCAATGCGTGTTATATTGCGTTTGCAACAAACGGTCGTTTTTATGCCAAGGACGGGTATTGCCACCTCAGGAAGGGGCGCAAGCCTTGAAACTGGGCGCTCCGTATCGTGCTTTAGCCGCCGTCCCCTGTTGCAAAGCACCATCAGCCGCACCTTCGGGTAGGGGGTAGTATATTCGGCCAAGAGCTCAGCCGTATATACCGCCCACAACGCGTTCCTACCTGAAGGTCAAGGCAAACAAGCCCTCATGAGGCATAAGCAACAACAAGGAATCCGGATTCCCGTTTTAACAAGTAAGGAAAACTAAAAAACGTAAAAACATATAATCAGCCGAACCATGCATACGTGGCTATACACGTTGTATGGGCGGCTTTTTTGTTGTTTTCGCCTTGATATTTTGCGATTTCTGTAGCATATTATATTTTGTTGTAACGGGGACGTTCTGAAGCGTGAAATTATTGCGATAATCGCGGAGATTGAAAGAAAAACATAAGAAGCGTGTCCGTTTGAATTTTCTTTTTTCCATATCAAGCCCGCACCGTTTGGCGTTTTAACGAATCGATTAACACAAGTCGGAAAAACTTTGTCGATTTTAGCGGATATATTTTATGTTTCATTTTTGTTACATTTATACAAGAAGCTATAGGCTTCACAAATCCGAAAGTGAGGAATGTACATGCAGGACGTAAGCGTGTTCGCAATGGCGGTCATCTTCGTGGCCCTTAATGGGTTGACCATGCTGGCATGGGCGGCGGCGCAGGGGTATAAGATGAAACCCACGGCGTTCGCCTTCCTTGTGGGTGCGGTGGGTAACCTGATGGCGGGTTCCGTCACACCCGTTAGCGGGCAAAGCAGTATCCTTACCGTATCGCACCACATCAAGAACGTGAACGAACGCATGACGGCTCTATTGGTGGCCGTAGTCGTGATGGTGCCCTTGGGTTTAACGGGTTCGGTTACGCGTATCGCGGACTGGGCCGGCCCGGCCGTGGTCAACGGCATGATGGCGGGCGTGGGCCTGATGGTAGCGGGTATCGCCTTCGACATGATGAAGACGGAAAAACGTACGGGTTGGATATCGTTCCTTTCCGCGCTGGCGGCGTTTGTATTATTCCGCCAACTCTTCCCGGCGGGGCATACGCAAAGCGCGCACGTACTCGTATACGTAATCGCCGTGTCCATCACCGTATCTTCGCTTGATTTCGTGTTTTTGCAAAAACGCCGCGTCAGCATCGAAAAGATGGCGCGCGATTCCGGCTACACGGGTGACATGACGCAAAACGAAAACCCCCGTTTTTGGACCAAGGAATACTGGGCGGAATTTAAGCTCATGAAACCCAAGTTCAGCGTAAACATGATCATGTTCGCCTTGGCGTTCATCTGCTTAAACATCGGCACCAACATCGCTTTCGGTAATATCACCGCGGGTATGGGCGGCCATACGCAGAACATGGATCACCTCACCGTTATCAACTCGCTGGCTGACGTACCCTCCGTCATCTTCGGCGGCGCGCCTGTGGGTGCGATCATTTCCGCCACAGCAGCCGCACCTTGGCCCGTAGCGGCGGGCGTCGTCATGATGCTTTTATGTGCGCTGCTCCTCTTCTTGGGTCTGATGACCCGCGCGATTAAGTATATCCCCGTCGCGTCCATCGCGGGCTTCCTGTTCATCATCGGCTTCTTCTCCACCTTCGTGCCCAACCTGCGCAATGCGATCGGCATCAGCGCCAACCCCGCCTTACGCGTGGCGGAAGTCAGCGGCGCGCTGGACCGTGCCCCCGAAGCTATCGTGGCTATGGGTGTGACCGCCCTCACCAAGAACCCCTTCTTCGGCTTGGCGGCCGGCGTAGCGGTACGCTTTATCGGGAGTTATTTCGGGCTGTAAAAGGTTTAATATCGGAATACAAAAAGCAACTTGTGCCTTACCGGGTACAGGTTGCTTTTTAAATATAACATCGTAATTATATCATTATAACGATATAATAAAGGCAGGTAGGGGTTGATTAAATGATTATCAAATCTTCGACATCCTTACGAAACGAATATACCGAAATATCACGTATCGCCAAGGATATTACCATTTACAGGGTCTTGCATGGAAGAAGATACCACGACGCGTTATTGGACCAATAACGCCCATGTCTTTTCCGCCAATTCATCCACAGTAACCAAATGATACCCTTCAACAGAGGTCCGCAATTTATAATTAAAAAATGTCGGCCAATAGGGGTCAATGCCTTTTTCACCCAGCATAATGCCCAAAATCGACCCCACCGTCGCGCCGTTACAATCGGTATCAAAAGTGGCCTGTACCGAAAGACAGATAGACTTGCCGAAGTCCTTTTCGCCGTACAGCAAGGCCATGACGACGATCATTGCGTTCGAATTAGTATGGCACCAGCCCATACCGGTATGTTCGTCGTAGGTTTCGTGGATTTTTTCGATGGCTTCATCTTCGGTGAAGCCCTTTTTATGCCAATCAAGCACCGCGTCGATATCGCGGCGTAAGCGGCAATTTTTTGGGATTTCGCATAACGCCGATTCGATGACCTCCCGCACGTCGTTACAAACCGCCGCGATTGCGATCATGGCGGCAATCAGCATTTCGCCGTAGATGCCGTTTTTTACGTGGGAAATCGAAGCGTCGCGCCAAGCCATTTCGGCGGCTTTTTGCGGATTGCCCATATTGATATAGCCGAAGAAATCGCCGCGTATCTGCGCGCCGATCCATTCGCGGTAGGGATTCTTATACGTAGCGGTTTGCGGCGCGGTAAGGCCCATCGCCGCGTTGCGGTACGCAACCCGTTCCGCCGTGCATGCAGCCAAAAAGGGAATCCAACTCATCCAAGCCTCTAGCACGTCATCGGGGGTAAAATCGCGGCCGTACCGTTCGATCAGCTTCATGGAAAAAACGGTGTAGTTCGTGTCATCGTCCACGGGGGCGGCACCTTGTACCAACTTTTCGGTATAGCCGCCGATGTATCGGGTCATGGGGAAGTTCCCCGCTTCCTTAAGCATGGGCCAGAGCTTATTCCGCCGCCAACCCTCTACAGGCTTACCCAACAAACAGCCCGAAATACGCCCGACCCACGCGCCTTTTATTTTGCCCTTTAAGCCTTCATCAAGCGCGGGGGCGGTATATACTTTTGTTCTTGGGGGAGCTTCTTTAATAATTTCTTCATAACAGGACGGCTCGGTGAAGGTAAAATCCGTCCGCATGGGCGCGGCGGCTAATAACCGGCACGCTTGCTCCGCCATTTCCTCATTCCCGTTGGCAGCGATTTCCGTGCACAAATTTTTAAGGTGTGCGACATCACGCCCTTCCATTTCACTTTGCTCCCATTCCAAGTGCATTTCCGGCGCGAGTTTGATCCAAGGTTGATTCGTTAGCATAATAAGCTCCTTTTTTAAATTATTAACCGTAATGTATCTGCTCGGGTATAACAAAAGAACTTGCAAACACTATGTCCGCAAGTTCCTTTGTTAAGCATTATTCTTACTTCCCCGAAATCGTAACCCCGTCCAAGCACACCCACGGCAGTACGGCGTACCCGTCCGTGTTCGTTTCCTTGGAAATTCCCACGATGTTGTTGAGCGCGTCCACGAGGTTAAAGCTGACCATCGTTTCCACCAGCGCGTCGGATACTTGGCCGTTTTCGATAAGGAAGCTGTTCTTTGCCACGCCGGAAACATCGCCCGAGGGGCCGGGGCTGGCGCCGGAGAAGCGGTTGATGAGGATGCCTTTATCCACGCCTTTGATCAAGTCGTCCAAGGCCGCGTCGCCGGGCGCGATTTCCACGTTCCACCACGACGCGTTGCCCGCGCGGGGCTTGCCCGTTTTGTTGGCGGCATAGAGGGAAAGGGCGAAGGATTTGAGTACGCCGTCCTTGATGAGGTCGGTATTTACGCTTTCGAAGCCGTCGGGGGTAAAACGTTCGCCGCCTACGATGGCGGGGTGCAGCGGCGCCGAACGCATCGTCAGCTTATCGCTTACCACTTTCGTGTCCAGCGCGTCCTTCCAGCGGCTTGTGCCCTGTATCATGGAGAAGTCGTTCAGGAAACATTCGACCAGCGTATACCACAGCATATCCGCGCAAGCGGGCGTGACGATCACCTTACCCACATGCTTGCCGTCGAACATACGCGGGTTAAGCGAACGTATGGATTCGTCCAGCAACGTACGGGTAATGCCTAAGTCGATGAAAGGCGTGTTGAGGCCGGCCAAATTGGAATAATAATAATTGAAGGAGGACGATTTTTCCCCGTCCTTGGCCACAAAACTTGAACCCGCGTTGTAATGTTCGCTTTGCGTGTTGAAAAGTACGCCGTTTGAATTGGCGTAGGTTTTGTTTTCGGAGTTAAATTCCGCGGTCATGCCTTCCAGCATAATCAACGGGAATTCGTCCTTTAATTGCTCAAGGTATTCCTTCGAGCGGGAAAAGAGCTTATCCGCGTCGAAACCGCCGATGCGTGCGTCAAAGTCCTTGTTGGCGGCCAGCGGGGCGATGTCTTCGGCCTCGTCGGGTTCGCCCTGCGCGGCGAGTGCCACGCAATCGGCTACGGCCTTGTCCACAGATTCCCTGTCCAATTTATTGATCGTGGTCGTGCCTTTCCTGCCACCCTTCAATACCTTTAACGAAAGGGAATCGTTGAACAGCGTGCGCAGCAGGGTAAACTTATTGGCCTCCACGTTAAGTTCGTCCTTGCGCCCTTGCGCGGCTTGGCAGGAGGCTTTGTCCGCCCCGGCTTTCAGCATCGCGTCCAAGGCGTATGCGGCTATGTCCTTCATAACTACCTACCTCCCAAATTAACGTCGCAGCGGAGCGCGGGGCCGCCGCAGCTTACGGTCATGGCTTGCTTCTTACCGCAGAAGCCTGCCAAGTCCCACGCCATGTCGTCGCTTACTTTATCCACGGTCTTAAGCAAATCGAACGCCACGCCGGACATGGTCGTTTCACGGATGGCCTTGCCCAATTTGCCGTTCTTGATTTCATAGCTTAAATCGACGGAGAACATGAACTCGCCCGTCGCGTCGGCTTGGCCGTTGCCGGTTTTGATGAGGAAATATCCGTCGTCGATACTTGCGATCATGTCTTCCAATTTATCCTTGCCCGGCAAAATGACCGTATTGCGCATACGGATCAACGGTTCGTCGGAGAAGGTGAAGGCGCGGGCGTTCCCTTGGGGCTTGACCCCGAAATGGCGCGCGCTGTCACGGTTGTGCATGAAGCTCTTTAATACGCCTTTTTCGATAAGGTTTACGTCCTCGGCGGGTACGCCTTCGTCGTCCACATATACGGGCAGGGGTACGGGTTCGCCGAACGCTGTATGCGCGAAGTCGATCATATCGATAAGCTCGCTTGCCACGGGTTTATTCAAGTTATGCGCCGCGACCGAACCGCCCAGCACCAAGTCGGCCTCCACGGTATGGCCGATGGCTTCGTGCGCCAGCATCCCCGCCAAATCGGGGTGGAGGATGCATTTTTGCAAGCCCGCATTGGCGAATACGCCTTCACGTTTGTCCATAAGCTGTTCGTACAGCTTGTTAACTTCGGGCAACCACGCCGCCGGGTCGGTAAAGAGTTGGTCGAACCGACCGAACCCGCCGAGGGGCTTCATCAGTTCCACTTGGTCGCCGTCGGGGGTTTCCGCGGTCATCATTACGTAAACCATCGCGCGGGGCTGAAACCAATGCGAATCCGCACCGTCCGCTGCTACCAGCAGCTTTTCAATGTCCAGGCAATGGGCCACCACGGTGCGGCTGGTGAGGTTCTTACATTCACGTACGATAAGCGCGTCCAATGTCTTGGTGAAATCGATAAGCAAGGCTTGGTTGACCGGTTCGTGGGGCGTCGTTTTGAGCCCCACTTTTTGCCCCGTTATGTTGGGCAGGGGAGCAAGGCCCTTGTTCACGTTCTTTTGCATAAAGAGAGCGTTATCGGTCGCGGCGGTCAGTACGTTCCCAACGCTTTCGGCATTGTATGCCGCGGCGGACGCGAAGCCGAACGTGCCGCCCTTGTAAACCCGCGCGCTTACGCCGCCCGTGGCGTTTTGGTCGTTGGCCGTCATGTTGCCCGACAGCAGCGTGACCCGCTGGGTAGCGTTGACTTGCGCGCGCAGCTCGGTGTAATCCTTGAAAGCGGCCTTGCGGGCGGTAAGTAAATCTTGAAGCATAAGATGATTTCCTCCTTTTTGGGGATGATCCCCAACAATCAGTATACAGGTAGAAAATGGATGTGTATAGGGAAATAAAATTAAAAACGATGAAAACCTATGATAAAATGAATTATAAAATTAATTTATTAAATTTCGTGGGTGATAATGTGGTTATTGAATTTTCAACAGAAGTTATCAATGAAATTGGAATTTATGTTTATAGGCTGATTGACCCGCGAAGCGGAAATACCTTTTATGTAGGCAAAGGTAAGGGTAACAGAATGTTCGCTCATATAAACGGTGCTTTGGCGTTTGAAGGCGATGAAGACGAAATAAGCGAAAAAATAGGAACGATCCGCGAAATTCATCAAAGCGGGTTAGAGGTTATTCATGTTATACATAGGCATGGGCTTGATAATAACACTGCCTTTGAAGTGGAAGCGGCTTTGATTGACGCATTTCCCGGATTATCCAATGAAACGGGCGGACGTGGAAGCCGTGAACGCGGGGTAATGAACGCATTGCAAATCCAAAATATATATAAAGCCGAAGTTTTAGAAGAAATAACAGACAAGTGCATAATTATTAAAATCAAGCAATGGAGTATTGATCGTTATAACGGGAGTTTTGCCGATGCAATTTATGAAGCAACGAGAGCCGCATGGAAGATGAGTATCGTAAAGGCAAAAAAGGCTGAATATATACTTTCCGTCATGGATGGGGTAATAAAAGCTGTTTATCATGATTTAGAGTGGAGCGTTCACGAAGAAAGGAAGCCGCGATTAGAATTTATTGGTAAAGAAGCACCCGATCATATAAAAATAAAATATATTGGCAAACGAATACCTCATGAATACAGGCGGCAGGGACTAGCATCACCTTGCTTATATGTGAATTGTTAATTTACCACAAACAACAATGAATAACTCATCAGTACATATACTCCTCTAAAAATTTTCGGCATTACCCCTTGATTCTTCCCTTAGGGAAACTTGTATAATCGAAAAAAAACCGACGGGAGGAAGAAATGAACGGTTTAATTAAGATCAAGGAAGTATCAAGCAAGTACGCCGTCACCGCGCGAACGCTACGCTATTACGAGGACATCGGCTTGCTGACCAGCCAACGCATAGAGAATTATTCGCACAGAATGTATGACGAACGGGCGATCACACGCTTGAAGCAAATCCTCATTCTGCGGAAGCTGAACATAACCGTGAAGGACATCAAGCGTATCTTCGCGGCGGCGGATTCCGAAGTGGTGCTGGAGGTACTTGGCAAAAAAGCGGAGGACATCGACGAAGAAGTGGCGTTGCTGCACGAATTGAAGGTGATTGTGCTGGACTTCATCAAGCAGATCAAACAATCGGATTTTCATAATGAGGAGGAAATAAAGATGTTGTATGACAAAGCGAAGGAAATCGAAACGCAATTAACGGCGCAAACCCAAACCGAACCCGGCGGCATTTCAAATGATGCATCCAACGACGCATCCAACGCGGAACGTTTATTGGAGGTAACGGAAAAATTGGAAGACAAGCGTATTACATTACCCATACCCGTCAGCGCTTACAAACAAAGAGTGGGTGCGATGCGTTTCATCGGTAAAAAGTACGCGAGCGGCGGCGAAGCGTGGGAAGCGTGGACGGACGAAGACGGCGAACGGATCAAAAACGGTTTGGGTATAAACTTAAACAAAACCGAAGGCTTACGTGACGACGGCGACGCGTTGATCGGTTTGATGTCACACCGTAACGGTTTCGAATATTGGCTGGGGTACTTTACGCCGTTTGGTACACCCGTGCCCGAAGGGTACGAATACGAAGATTTCCCGAAAACGGACATCGGTGTGTGCTGGCTGTACGGCCACGGGGATGAACTCTACGCCATTGAAGAAATGGCGTTCGATAAATTGAAGGACGAAGGATATGCCGTAGACGATTATTGGTGGTTCGAGCGTTATCACCCCGTGCGCAATCAATCGGATAAAAAAGGATTCGCTATAATCGACATCTGTTTCTTCATTAAATAAGCGACCTAAACGAAACGGTTTATTATCCCTGTTTACCGTCCGTTATTCCTGTCAATACTATACCAACCTCCCATGATTGCATTGGGAAATTGGTATCAAAAGACATCGACATAGGAAAATTACAGGCGGTATACAATGACGGATAAATTTATCATCACCCCCAACGGCCCGTTAAAGGGCGACGTACACATCAGCGGCGCAAAGAACGCGGTATTGCCCGTGTTGGCGGCTACCTTACTTACCGGGCAGGATTGCGTGGTACAAAACGTACCCGACCTGAGCGACGTGGAAGCCATGTGCGGCTTGCTCGAATCCCTCGGCGCGGGTACGCGTTGGGATAGGGAAGCGGGCAATCTGACGGTATTTTCAAGCGGTTTGGAACGGCACGAAGCGGCTTACGAATGGGTGGGCAAGCTCCGTGCCTCTTTTTTAATTATCGGGCCCATGCTTGCGCGTTTGGGGCGGGCGAAGGTGCCGCTGCCGGGTGGGTGCGCCATCGGCTCGCGTCCGGTGGACTTACATTTGAAGGGGCTTGCGGCGCTTGGCGCTGACATCGAACATGCCCACGGGTTTATTTCCGCCAAAGCGGAAAAGTTAACGGGCGCGCGGATTTATTTGGACTTCCCCAGCGTAGGCGCGACGGAAAGCATCATGATGGCGGCGTCGCTTGCGCAGGGGCAAACGATACTTGAGAACTGCGCCGTAGAGCCGGAAATCGTGGACCTCGCCAACTTCTTAAACGCCGCGGGCGCGGATATTCGAGGCGCGGGGACGGATACGGTAAAAATAAACGGGACAAACGGGATGCGCGGCATTACGCACAGCGTTATCCCCGACCGGATCGAAGCGGGTACGTTTATGGTGGCGGCGGCGTTGACGCGGGGCGATATACGCCTGACCAATGTGATGGCCGACCATTTAAAGCCCGTAACGGCGAAGCTCAAGGAAGTGAACGTAAACGTACAGGAAACGGATTTCGGCTTACGCGTGTTCCACGACAACACGTTGGAGGTTATCGCGGCGGATATAAAAACGTTGCCGTACCCCGGCTTCCCCACGGATATGCAGGCGCTGTTTATGTCTTTGATGGCAACAGCCGCGGGAACAAGCATCATCACCGAAACGGTGTTCGAAAACCGTTTTATGCAAGTGGGCGAACTTAAACGTATGGGTGCGGAAATCAAAATCGAAAGCCGCAGCGCGGTTGTGGAAGGGGTGCGTAAGTTGGCAGGGACGCAGGTATGCGCGTCCGATTTGCGCGCGGGCGCGGCATTGATGCTGGCGGCACTCACCGCGGACGGTAAAACCGAACTAAACGGAGCCAACCATATCGACAGGGGTTATTGCAATCTGGATACGCGGTTAAACCAATTGGGTGCGGATGTACGGCGTATTTCGTAGGCAAAAATAGCAAATTATGGCTTTGATGGAATAAAAATGAATAATTCATTCCACCTCGGGTAATACTCCCTTTACAGTAAATAACTACAAGAGGTGAGAGAATGAAACACAAGACAGAGGACAGTATTTTCAGGAAGAAGGGGTTTTTCGTCGCCTTGTATTCGTCGCTGGGTGCGGTGGCGGTGTTGGCTTTGGTGATAACCTTTTCCTCCCTTAACGGCAACGACGACCCATACGGCGCGGAAGTAGCCCCCGTAGGCGCGGACGATGTACTGCCGTACCAACAGCAAGCCCAAGCCCGCGCGGACGAAGAAACATGGTTTAGGCCGCGCCCCACACCCTCACCCCCGCCCATGCCTACACCGCTGCCCACACAACCGCCGCCACCCCCACCGCGGAACCAGCCCCCCACACAGGAAATGATGCCCGTACCCGAGGCCGATCCGCCCGCGCCCTCTCCGCCTCCCGAGGTATACGACCCCGAACCCGAACCCCCACCCATCGTCGTGGTACCCGCTACCTTCACCCCATTCGCGGAGAACGATAAAATGGTATGGCCCGTAATCGGCGAAATCGTAATGGATTATGACGCTTACGCGGTAGTTTACGACCCGACGCTCGACCGCTTCGCCATCAACGAGGACATCCGAATTTCGGCGCAGGAAGGGACGCCTGTACGTGCAGGGGCGGACGGAAGGGTGTTGGCGGTCGGTAACAACGTGCATTACGGCAATTATGTGACCGTTGACCACGGCAACGGATGGGTGGCGCGTTACGGCCAGCTCATGGACGCCGTGATGGTAAGCGAAGGGGAAATCGTCCGTACGGGACAGGTGATCGGCGGCGTCGGCCAACCCTCCTACTTCGGTACGATGCTGGGGACGCACTTAAACTTCCGCCTGACACGCAACGGCGGGGTGGTTAACCCGCATTTGGTACTGACGGAAAGGTAAAAAGAAAAAATCCTTATAATGGAAACCTGTGCCATGCATAGGTTTCCTTTTTTGTGTAAAACTACCTATATCACATTACATGAAAGGGGCATACAACCATGACGGGAATCAAGCAATCCGAACTTAACTGGATACGCGAATCGGTAAGCGGGCATCAAACGATGGCCAGCAAATTGGGCGGCTACGCCAACCAAGTGAATGATCCGCAAATCAAGCAAATGTTTACGACGGCGTCTTCTGACGCGAAGCAAGCCGCACAAAAATTAATCCAAATGCTGTAACCACAAAAAAAGGAGGATTTGCCATGAATGAGAAAGACATCGTACTGGACGTGCTGTCGGGCGTAAAGTCAAGCATAACCGGTTATGCCACCTTCATTTCGGAGACCGCCAACCCCCAATTACGCCAAACCTTCCAACAAATGCGCGACGGCGACGAAAAGTTCCAATATGACCTGTATAAGATCGCGTCGCAAAAGGGGTACTACGTATGTTCCCCCGACGCCAACCAATCAGACCTCAACAATATACGCGCGTCCCTTACCGCCGGAGGTACGGCGGGCGTACACGCGCACTAGAACGTCCCATACCCTAACACAAGAAGCCCGCAAACGCGGGTTTCTTACTTGTAAAAATTCATTGTTTGGAGTGAACGTAATGGGATTTAAACGAAATTTGTACATTTTATTGATAACGCTGGCCGCATTCGCGTTATCGGGCGGGGGCAGCCCGAAGGCGCAAAACACGGAAGTGAAGCCGTACACAATCCTGATATACATGAACGGCTCCGACCTTGAGAGCGACTTTGGAGCGGCGACGGACGATTTGGTGGAAATGTTGGATTCCGGGTTGGATTCGCGTAACGCGCATGTGGTGATTTTGACGGGGGGTACCAAGCGGTGGATGAACGATGCGATACCCGACGGGGAATGCGTGATATGGGAATTGGCCGACGGGCATTTATATGAAGTGAAGAGTATGGGTAACAGGAACATGGGTAACCCCGAAACACTACGGGATTTTCTGCGTTTTGGGTTGGCGGAGTTCCCCGCGGAACGGATCGGCTTGATCATGTGGGACCACGGGGGCGGGTCGATCGCGGGCTTTGGGCATGATGAAAGGTTTGATAACGGCACGCTTACGCTTTTGGATATGGATTGGGCTTTCCGCGAAGCGGCTCTGCATAAGCGGAAACTGGAATTTATAGGTTTTGACGCGTGTTTGATGGCAACGGTGGAAATGGCGGTGCTGGCTTCAAAATATGCGAAGGTTATGATCGCTTCGGAGGATACGGAACCGGGGGACGGGTGGGATTATACGTTCCTTGGGGTTTTGAACACACATCCGCGTATCGACGGCTTTGGGATGGGGAAGGTGATCGTGGATACGTTCATGGATTTTTTCGGGGCGGATTCGGACGAGGTGCTGACGCTTTCGGTTGTGGACCTAATGCGTGTACAGCCGGTAATGGACGCGATGGGGCGGATGATGGCCGCAGGCGCGGGTAAATTGGATACATGCGACGACTTTGGTAAATTAGCCGTGCGCCGCGCCCATACGAAGACCTTCGGCGAAGGGTCGCCGAGGGATAATTACTCCGACATGGTGGACGTCGGCGATATGGCCGTGCGCTTATCCGACCTTTTCCCGAAGGAGGCGGAGGTGTTGGTACGGACGCTGAAGGATTGCGTGGTGTACAATCGCCATAATTCGGATACGGAGTTGTACGGGCTTTCGACCTTTTATGTATACGGGGGCAAATCCGTCGGGCGCGAATCATTAAAAACGTACTCCGCGCTGGATATGGATGCGGACTTCACGCGGTATCTGCATGGTTTCTACGATGGGTTGGTCAGGCGTGCGCAAAATTCGTCACCCAAAGACACGGAGATTATCCGCCGCGAACGGGTGTTGTGGGAACCCGTCACAGAGGATACGCACCGTATGGCCGGGTTGTTGGGGGAAGGCTGCGACGCGTCTTTATGGCCGCATATCTACGGACAATCGGTGAGCTTGTTCCCGATAAACACTACCCGAAGAGGGACGTTATACGCCATCCCCGCCAAGGTAAACGGGCGGGATGCGGACATCATCGTAGCGGGTTGCCACCGTGTCATGGGCGTGCGCCAACGCGAAGGGAATGTATTGCAAAAAGGGTATGACCCCATTATGCAAGGGGATATGATTTCGTTTTATTCATTGGAATGGAATACGCTGACGGATACCTTTACATGGCACCGGGGCCGTCCCATCACGGTACGCGGCAATACGCTGCGCATCGATTGGGATCCGACCCCGGACGGGTATAGTATTGGGGAAAGGCTGACGGATGTTAACCACGACGTCACTTATACGCTCTTCGCACACCAGCGGAGGGCGTTTTCCAATAATAATTGGTATTGCGGGTTAAGCCAAACCGCCAACGTGTGCCCGGGGGTAAGGACGCAAACACGGCCTTGCCCCTGCGAACGAACGTATCCGGCGGCGCGTACGGCAGACGGCGTATTGAAGTACGGTTCGCTTTCGTATTTGGCTTCCTCCCCTTGCGCGGCGGCGTAGGAAGCGAGGAAGACGTCGGCGTCGGGTGCGGTGATCGTCAGGTGGTAATGCTCGTCGATTTCGGTGAACGCCGATACGCCTTCGGTAATGGGGTGGGGTTTGATAACGTCAACGGTCGTCGGGCAATTGTTGGGGTGGAACGCAAAGCGGCAGCCGATTAAATCGTCCAGCTTACGTGTATCCTTACCCCGTACCGTGCCGCTGTGCGTTACCAACAAACCGCCGCCGTTTTCCACATACTTGATGATGGCTTCCTGCACTTCATCGGTTTTCCATGAAGTCATGTCCTGTTGCGTGATGTGGTCGCACTTGCTCATGATAACGACGGCGTAGTCGGCGAGTATCGTCGGATTAAATTTTTTCGCGTCGGAAATGACGTCGAAGGTGAAGCCTTTCTTCTTTAACGGTTCGATGCCTTCGATTGGGATATTGCCGGGGTGGTATTGGTCATCGCAGAATAACAGGATACGCATGGCGTTATCTCCTTCATGATAGGTTAACCGGAGTATAACACATCTTATCCGTTCAAACCGTCCTGCGCTTAAAAACCTGCACCGCACAAGTGAACGCAAAAACCGTGATCCCTATACACCAAACCAACGCCCACCACAAACTGTTGTCCCGTGGGAAGTCCATCATGGCGTTACGCGTGGCGTCGATGACAGGCGACATGGGTTGGTATTCCGCGAACCAACGCAACCAGCGCGGCATCGTTTCGATGGGCGCGAAACCGGAGCTGATAAAGGGCAGGATAAAAAACGGGAACATAAAACCAATCGCGCCGTCCGGCGTTTTGGAAAGCAAGCCGAAAAGGATAGCCATCCAGGAAATAGCGATGTTAAACAGCGTAAGGATTCCCGCCGCGATGAGCCAATCCGTAAAGCCGCCTTGTGGGCGGAAGCCGACGATAAACGCCGTCCCGATGATCACCGCGGTCGTAATCGTGTTGCGTACGATGGACGCGGCGGCGTGCCCGGTAAGTACCGACGCCTTCGAAATAGGCATGGAGCGGAAGCGGTCGATGATCCCCTTCGACATGTCGTTGTAGACGTTGACCGCCGTATATTGCGTACCCTGCGCCACGCTTTGCAACACGATGCCCGGCACAATGAAATCGATGTAATTATACGGCCCGATGTCCGCGATATTGCCGAAGACGGTCCCGAACAGCACCATCAAAAAGAAAGGCGTGATGATGGCCATCGCCATCGCCTCGGGGCTGCGCAGGACGATAAGCATGGAGCGTTTGATCATGATCCAAGCGTCATGCATGGTTTTCACCTTCTTTCTTTTCGCCGACCAACGTGAGGAATACGTCCTCCAAGGTTGGCAGGTTCGGTTCGATACCGTTTACGGCGATGCCGTTGTCGATTAATAATTTCATGGCTTTGGCGGCTTCCTTTTCGCTTGAAAAAGAAATCTGCGCCCCGCGTTGGGGCATTTTTTCCTTTAGGTTCGACGGCGTACCCTCCGCGATGATACGCCCTTCGTGCAGGATGGCGATGTTGTCGGCGAGGTTTTCGGCTTCCTCGAGGTATTGCGTGGTGAGGAAGACCGTCGTGCCTTCGTTGGCCAAGCCTTTGACCATTTCCCATGTGGCGAGGCGGTTTTGCGGGTCAAGCCCCGTCGTCGGCTCATCAAGGAAAAGCACTTGCGGGTTGCCCATCAGGCTCATGGCGATGTCGAGCCTGCGGCGCATCCCGCCGGAGTAGGTACTCACTTGGCGGTTGGCGGCGTCTTCCAATCGGAATTGCGTCAGCCAATAGTCCACTTTTTCCTTTACGTTCGGCAGGCGTATGAGTTGGCCGATGAGGGATAAATTTTCCCGTCCCGTCAGCACTTCGTCCACGGCGGCGAACTGCCCTGTCAGGCTGATGCATTTACGCACCTTTTCGCCTTGGCGCACCACGTCGTAGCCGCAAACGGAGGCTTTACCGCCGTTCGGCTTGGACAGGGTGGAAAGGATGCGCACAGTCGTGGTTTTGCCCGCGCCGTTGGAACCGAGCAGGGCGAAGATGCTGCCCTTTTTGATTGAAAAGCTGACGTCCTTTAGGACTTGGTTGTCCTTGAAGGACTTTTTGAGGTGTGAAACGGTGATGATGTTGTTGGTCATTTCCTTACTCCTTTATGGGATTTTTATTGTGCGAGATTATATACGTGCATTGTGCATGTAAGGTATGAAATAAAAAAGGGGTGGATTTCCTGTGTTGCCTCGCCCAACCGTCCTGCATGACGGGAAACATAATCAACGTCAAACCGGGGGTTTGGATGGTGGGGTTGATACAACCGCACGTTAGTAAATGCTATTCGGATTAAAGGGTGCGGGTTCGCATCCTTTTTGCATACATAAATATTCTGTAAAAACATATCGGCCAACATTGCTATTCTTATCAAAAATGAATATAATAAACGTAGTAAAGTCGGAAATTCACACTTCGGGAGGTGTTGTTATGATTGCTGAACTAAGACCGAAATCACAAATTACGATTCCTAAGCAACTAATAAACAGTCTGGGACTTTCAGTCGGTGACAAATTGGAGATATTCAAAAATAACGGAATGATTTGTATCATGCCGGTTGTTGTATATCCTAAAGGATATGTAGACAAGATTCTTGAGGACATGGAGAGTATCAGGCAAAATGTGGCTGCCGGACATCAGTCCGTATTTAACAACATAGATGATTTGATTGCTTCTCTTGAAGGTGACGACTGATGAACTTTGAATTTACCTATTCAAACAACTTTAAAAAACATTATAAAAAGCTAAGTCCGGCTGAGAAGAAGCATGTTGCAAACAAGTTAACACTGCTATCTGAAAATCCAATTCATCCATCTTTGCGGACAAAGAGGATTCAAGGAACAGATAGGCTTTTTGAATCAAGTGCTAATATGGATGTGCGGATTATTTGGTATTATGAAGGAAACAGGCTTATTGCCCTTGTGGATGTAGGGCATCATGACATTTTGAAGCAGTTTTAATAGCGAATAAATTTATTGCATGGAGAATATGTAATGGAAAACAGGCTTGAAATATTGCGTAATGAAATTGACAAGCTGATTTTCGAAAAACAACCGGATAAAATCCGTTTTTTTGTTGAACATTTATATAGTGTTGCGCGTTATTGTGGGCTGTTAGCATTAAAGAGAAACCTAAACCCGGAAATTGCTATGACATCCGGAATGCTACACGACATATATCGGGTGACAAATGATACAGCTAAAAATCACGATTCTTTAGGTGCAGAAAAAGCAATTGAAATATTAAAAGGGATAGGTTTATATAGTGACGAGGACATTGCAATAATCACTACTGCAATAGCAAAGCATTGTGATAAATCTTCAATCCATAAAGAATATGATGAAATACTAAAAGATGCTGATGTACTAAGTCATTGCTTTTACAACCCTGCTTTTCCTATTAGTGAATTGGAAGCTGAACGCTACAAGAACCTACTTGATGAACTTGGATTATAATACCACCATTTAATTGTTTTATTCAGAAACCAGAACTTTAATACGAAACCTGTGAATATCGTGTTGAGGTTCTGGTTTCGTGTTCAAGTACCGCAGAGGGTGCAAATGAAAGCAAGATATTTTTGTAAACGCAAGCGTTTTTATGGGGCAAAATTACGTGAAAATCATATCATTAAAACGCGGAATGCCTAAGATAAGGCTGTTCGAGGTTTCAAGCGATTGTATCAAAGTCAACATCAATACGGGGTTGTTTTAACAAGAAAACTCCCGGGGGTAAGTAATAGCAAGCACAACAACCCCGTGTTTATATGTATAAAAACTTAACTTTGAAAGTTAAGCGTCGTATTAACAAACAACTTACCTAATTCATCATCAACCAAGCCGTAACCCGTTTCGCCGAAAATTTGACCAATCATTGCGATTTTAGCCGTAAAATCGTCCCGGGTACCGGGGAAGACGTTGGGCATCGCCCAAATGTTGACGAGCAGTAAAAATAATTCGGCTAATACCCGCGCGTTGCCTTTTTTGATTGAACCGTCAGCCATGCCTTCTTCAATGATTTCCGCCATTTGCACGGCTTCTTCCCGCATGATTTTAATGTGCTCGGCCAAAATGCGCGGGCTTGATAGGGATGCGATCAGCATTTTCGTATAGCGCTCGCTGTGCTCGCTTTCGGTGTTGGCTTCGAGCCCGAACCTTAACGCAAGCCTTAACCGTTCAAGGCCGCTTTGGGTATTGGCCAACTTTGCTTTTGTGAAGCAATTGTCGGCGTTGTTTTTCGCTTTGACGATAGCCAGCAATACGTCTTCCTTGGATTTGAAATGGTGATAAAAAGCGCCGCGCGTCAAACCGCCGAGGTTGGCGATGATGTCCAGCACCGTGGTTTGCTCGTAGCCTTTTTCCAAAAATAAGCGGAGGGAGGCTTCCAATATTTTATTTACCGTTTCCTCGGGGTATTTATTTCGGGGCATGGTTACCTCCGTAAAATATTAATGGTTTTATGTAAAATACTTCATCGCCGCGGGGAGGGCGAGTTTCGTTGCTTCATCGGGGGTAATGAAGCGGTAATCTTCTATCGCGTGGTTTTCCTTTATATGGACTTCGTAACAGGTCATATCCCATATACGGTGGGTGAAGGTGTGTCGGGCGTTGCACTTCCGCTCAATTTGAGCAGAAGTGTAGCCCATGGATTTTAATTTCTGACCTACTAGGTCCGAAGTTACATCCGCGTCCCCTTCGATTAAATAATAGACCCACATCCCCTTTAATAAACCTTCGGTGCGCCGCTTCATGAGTACACGGCCCTCCGGTGAATAGATAAGCAGCACCGTAACGGGGATGACAGGGGAAGGCTTCTTCTTCGCCTTGACGGGTAATGCGCGTTCCCGCCCGTTGATACGCGCCCGGCAATGTGCGGGAATCGGGCAAATTTCGCAGCGGGGATTTGTAGGGGTACAAATGAGGGAACCCAATTCCATCAAGGCTTGGGTCAACGCACCCGGGGATAGGGTCGGATCGTCTGCGGGAAGGGCGGACATCAGCGACGTTATATAATCGGCCGCGTGTTTCTTGGCGAGTGGGGTGGAAATGTCGGTATCATCATCCGTTAAGCGGGCGGCGAGGCGCAAGACATTGCCGTCCACGGCGGTTTCCCTTTGCCCGAACGCGATACTCATGATTGCCCCGGCGGTATAGGGGCCCACGCCCGGCAGGGCTTCCCACGCTTCGCGTGTTTGCGGCCAATCTATACGGGACGGCACTTTTCCGTTCCGTTTACTGCCGTATTCTTCGAGGATGATCCTCGCCGCCGCATGAAGGTTACGCGCGCGGGCGTAGTACCCCATCCCCGCGAATACCGATAAAACCTCGTCCAAATCGCAGTTCCCCAAATTATCAAGGGTCGGGAAGCGGGCCATAAACCGTTCGTAAAAGGGGAGGAGCTGCGCCATACGCGTCTGTTGAGCCATTACCTCCGATACCCACACATTATAGGGCGTGGGATTATCGCGCCAAGGGAAGGAGCGTTTTTCGGCGGCATACCAAGCGAGCAATTCACGGTGCATAAAGCGTCCCTTCTGCGGTGTTTGATAATTGACATCTTCTCCCTGCTATTATACCATGCAAGCAATGAATCGGATAAACGAAGGGAGCTTTCCTATGCCTATTCCAACCCCCCACATCACCGCCAAGGCCGGTGATTACGCAAAGACCGTTTTAATGCCGGG
>Ga0123353_10003457_pt1 | contig 19955 bp, 21 predicted proteins | sample TergutLab28metaG_3_FD_92763 | JGI IMG/M metagenome (GOLD analysis project Ga0123353, IMG submission 92763) | Labiotermes labralis P3 segment gut microbial communities from Petit-Saut dam, French Guiana - Lab288 P3 | ecosystem: Host-associated > Arthropoda: Insects > Digestive system > Gut ... | reverse complement strand
TGTCTTCTGCTTCTTTCATCATCTTTTGAAGTCCGCTTATCGCATCCATCGTCTTCACCTCAAGGCTATTTTAACACATTCACCCCAAGGTTTACATAATTATTTCAAATTAGATTGACGTGAGTAGGTCGCGCCCTACTTGACTTTTCCCCGCTTAACCTCTATAATCATTATTGTCGAAATTTAACACACAGAGGTTTTTATGGTCATTATAATCGGAGCGGGCGCCGCAGGGCTTATGGCGGCGGTGACTGCCGCCGAAAACGGCGAGGCTGTCCGGCTGCTCGATAAAAATGGTTTTGCGGGCAAAAAGCTGAACATAACGGGCAAAGGCCGCTGCAACATTACTAATAATTGTTCCCGTGACGAGTTTTTTAAAAATATCCCCAGCGGCGGACGCTTTTTATACAGCGCATTCGAGCAACTCCCGCCGCAAGAGACTATGGCGTTCTTTGAGAGGCTCGGACTAGAGCTAAAAGTCGAGCGCGGACGGCGCGTGTTCCCTGTTTCAGACAACGCCCGCGACGTAACAAACACCTTTATACGCCAGCTTGACGAGCTGGGCATACGTGTGGAACGCGCGAATGTCACAAAATTGTTGCTCGATGGTGACACTGTGCGTGGTGTCTACGCCTCCAAGCCCATTGAGTCCGACCGCGTGATTGTAGCCACGGGCGGGCTGTCATACCCTCTCACGGGCAGTACCGGCGATGGCTATGGGCTTGCTATGTCGGCAGGTCACAGCGTAACGCCTGTGTCACCATCGCTCGTGCCGCTCATATCTGACGACGATTGTTCGGCATTGCAGGGTCTGTCGCTTAAAAACATTGTACTGTCAGTCTTTGATGATAATAAGCGTGTTTTCTCAGAGCAGGGAGAACTTCTGTTCACACATACCGGCATATCGGGGCCGCTGGTCCTCAGCGCGTCCGCGCACATGGACAACAGTCACCACACAGCAATCATCGATCTAAAGCCCGCGCTCAGTCATCAGACATTGGACGCGCGCATACTGCGCGATTTCGGCGCCGCACCGAACAAAACCATCGCCAACGCGCTGGACAAGCTGCTCCCCCGTCTGATGCTCCCCGCCGTATTAAAGACTGCCGGTATCAACGGCGCGACACGCGTAAATTCTGTAACACGCATACAGCGTGAACAGTTAGTATATACGCTTAAGAACTATAAAATCAGCATAAAGGGTTTGGGCAGCATTGATGAAGCCGTCATCACACGCGGCGGCGTATCGCTTAAAGAGATCGATCCTAAGACCATGCGTTCGAAGTTGATTAACGGCTTGTATTTCGCCGGCGAGGTGCTGGATTTGGATGCGTATACCGGCGGCTATAATTTACAGATCGCCTGGATGACGGGACGTGCCGCCGGCGCGGGGCAGTTGCCCTGCCGGGCAAAGCGGGGGCAAGCCCCCGAACCCCCAGAAAGGATGTGTTGTAATGATTAACATTGCAATTGACGGGCCAAGCGGGGCGGGCAAATCCACAATCTCGCGCCTTGTCGCTGAAAAAATCGGCTTTATCTATGCCGACACGGGTGCGCTTTATCGTGCGGTTGCGCTGGCGTGGGAGCGTTTTAGTCCTGATGTTAAAAATCCCTCCGATTCGGATTTTTCTTCCTTTGACACACCGCCCATCACGCTTGAATTTGTTGATGGCGTACAGCATGTGTTTCTCGGCGGCGAAGATATTTCCGAAAAAATACGCACGCCTGATATCTCGCAGCTGGCATCGAAGCTGTCAGCGCTGCCTGCCGTCCGCGCGTTATTACTCGAAATGCAACGAAAGTTAGCCAATGGCAACAATGTGATTATGGACGGTCGCGACATAGGTTCGGTAGTGTTGCCCAACGCTAACATCAAAATCTTTCTCACCGCTTCTCCCGAGATCAGGGCGCGCCGCCGTTATGACGAGCTGGTTTTGCGCGGCGTTAAAACAGACTACGAAACTGTCCTGCGCGAAGTGATAGAGCGCGACGAGCGTGATATGAACCGCCCTATAGCGCCGGCACGTCCCGCTCCTGACGCTGAGATTATCGATACAACTGAGGTCAATCTGGAGGAAAGCATTATCATTATTGAGAATTTTATACGCGAAAGGCTGGCGACGTTGTAATGTTCTATAATTCAATTGTTACAATCGCGAAACTTTTTTCTATTTTACTTTACCGTGTGAAAATAATCGGCAAGGAAAACATACCGGACGGTGCGGCGGTCGTCTGCGGCAACCACACCGCCCAGCATGACCCCGTCTTTGTGATACACGCTTTCGGCTATAAGCACAGGCTGTATCCCATGTCAAAAGCTGAGAACAAAAAGAAATTAATCGGGCGTATACTCAGAAGGATGGATATCATTTTTGTTGAGCGCGGCAAGAGCGATATTGCGGCGATAAAAAAGTCTTTGCAGTTACTTAAAGACGGCGGTAAGCTGCTGATATACCCCGAAGGCACGCGGGTCAAAGAGGGGCAGAATGTCGAGGCGAAGCGCGGGGCGATAATGCTTGCCAACCGCTGCAACGCACCAATCGTGCCCGTTTATACCACAGCCGGCGGCAAGCGCCCGTTCTCGCGCGTAAGGATCGTCATCGGCGCGCCGTATATGATCGAGACCGAAGGAAAGCCCAGCGGCGAGTTCATGGACGCCAAGGCCGCCGAGCTGTTAAACATTATTGCGCAGTTGGGGGATGAAGACAAGTGCCCTTCCTACGAGCCCCCAGTATAATTTAGATGGCATGGAGAGAATAATGCAAGTCGAAACATCTGATTTGAACTCGTTAATAGACTACAGCTTTGTTGTCATCTTTGCCCGTTATCAAGGCAAATGGCTATATTGCCGCGCTAGAGAACGCGACACATTTGAAACGGCAGGCGGGCATATTGAGCATGGCGAAACGCCGCTCGACGCTGCGAAACGCGAGCTTTATGAAGAGACAGGCGCAATCAAATATGATATAGTGCCCGCATTTGATTACTCGGTTGATAGACCGGCTGGGTATTCATGCGGGCAGGTATTTTTTGCGCAGATACATGAACTTAGCGATATACCTGAATATGAGATGGCAGAGGTTAGGCTGTTTGACGCAATTCCAGACAATATGCGGTTTCCGCAAATTCTGCCTGTGCTATATGAGAAATTGCAGGGATTCGAGCAATTAACAGGAGGAAACACTCAATGACAACAATTTATTTTATACGCCACGCACAGTCAGACCTCTCCGTTCATGATGAAAGAGTCAGACCACTCACTGAAAAAGGTCTAAAAGATTGTACGCTTGTCACAGAGTTTCTGCGAGGTAAAAATATTGATATTATCCTCTCCAGTCCTTATAAACGTGCGGTAGATACCATTTCGGGTTTTGCGAAAAGTGCAAATCTGCCAATTCAAACCGTTAACGACTTTCGGGAGCGTGGGGTTGACAATGTTTGGATAGAAGATTTTAAAACATTTTCTAAAAAACAATGGGTTGACTTTTCATATAAATTATCAGACGGCGAATGCCTTGCGGAGGTTCAAGAACGAAATATTTCCGAGTTAAATGAAGTCCTGACCAGATATAAAAATAAAAACATCGTTATCGGAACACACGGGACGGCGTTGTCAACGATTATCAACTACTACGATAACACATATGGCTTTGATGATTTCATGGCGATGGTAAATATAATGCCATGGGTTGTAAAGATGGAGTTTGACAAAAACGTTTGCATTGGTATTGAAAAGATAGACTTGTTTTGAGGGAGCAATAACACCATGCCTAACCTTACCGTCGCCAAGCATACCGGTTTCTGTTTCGGCGTGGCGCGCGCCGTCCGGCTCGCTCTTGAGCAGGCTGAAACTCACGGAAAATGTTACTCCTTAGGGTCCATTGTGCATAATCGTGCCGTTGTGGACGATCTCGAAAAGCGCGGCGTTAAATGCGTGGAAAGTATATCGGAAATTCCCGATGGCTGTGTTGTAATTATCCGCGCGCACGGGGCCGCTCCCGAGGTTTACGATGAGATTTCCGAGCGCGGGCTGACGATTATCGACGCAACATGCCCCGACGTGAAAAAAATCCACGAGATCGCGTCGGCTGAAACCGCCGCAAAAAGACAGATAATTATCTTCGGCAATAAGCGTCATCCCGAGGTCATCGGGACTGCGGGTTGGTGCGAAAAACCCTTGATAATCTCCGATTTGCCGGAGCTTGAAACCCTGCTCAAGCAGGGCAAAATCACTGCCGAGATACCTGTCTCTATAGTTGCGCAGACAACGGCAGAGCGGGGAAAGTATGAACTATGTATAAATTTTCTAAAAAAACAGTGTACAAACGCGAATTTATTTGATACAATATGTAACGCTACCGTATTGCGCCAAAGAGAAGCAGTCGAACTGGCAGGAAAATGCGACGCTATGTTGGTCGCCGGAGACCCACATAGTTCAAATACCCAAAAGTTGTACAAGCTGGCCAAGGCTATCTGCCCGATGACGTATCTAGTGGAAAACGCCGAACAGGCCGCCGGACTGCAAATCCCTGACAATACGCGAGTGGGGCTTATTGCCGGTGCCTCTGCGCCGACAGAAGCCATAAAGGAGGTAAGCCGTATTATGTCTGATGAAATTAATAAGTCAGCGGTCGAAGAACCCGCCGTTGAGGCTTTTAAGGCGGTCGAGGAAGTTGCAATTGAAGAGCCTGTTAAAATTGAAGAACCTATTGTAGGGCACGATGACCCCAGCGCGCCGGTTATTGAAGAATCTGCGCCGGAACCCGTTGAACCCGCGCCGATTGAGAAACCTGCCGAACCTGTTGAAGAAACTTTCGAGCAGATGCTTGAACACTCATTCAAAACCCTGACCACCGGAGACAAGGTTTCCGGTGTAATAACCGCAATCTCTTCCACCGAGATACATGTGGACTTGGGAACGAAACACGCGGGCTATATCCCCGTGACCGAGCTGTCCGACGATCCGGACTATAAGCCCGAGGATCACATTAAGATAGGCGACACTATCGAAGTGTTTGTCATGCGCGTCAATGATGTTGAAGGCACAGCACAGCTCTCGAAAAAGCGCGTTGACGCCGTTCAGACTTGGGCGGATATCGAAGCCGCACGCGAAGAGCGTAATATTGTAGAGGGCATCGTTACCGAGGAAAACAAGGGCGGATTGGTCGTGTCGGTGCGCGGGATAAGGGTATTCGTCCCCGCGTCGCAGACTGGCATACCCAAGGGCGGCTCGCTCTCAGATCTGCTTAAACAAAAGGTCAGTCTCTACATTAGCGAGGTCAACCGCGCACGCCGCCGTGTCGTTGGCAACATCCGCGCCGCACAGTTTGAAGACCGTAAAAACCGCGCAGAAGCCGTCTGGACAGAGATCACGGAGGGCAAGCGTTATAAGGGCATTGTCAAATCGCTCACCTCCTACGGCGCGTTTGTGGACATCGGCGGCGTGGACGGCATGGTGCATGTGTCCGAGCTGAGTTGGCAGCGCGTTAAAACCCCTGCGGATATGCTTAAAGTTGGTGATGAGATCGAGGTTTTTGTCATCTCGTTTGATAAAGAGAAACGCAAGATATCCCTCGGGCATAAAGACCCGAACCAGAATCCGTGGATGAAATTCATCGAGACGTATTCTCCCGGCGATGTAATAAATGTCAAAGTCGTTAAGCTGGCGACGTTCGGCGCGTTCTGCGAGATCATGCCCGGCGTGGACGGGCTTGTCCATATCTCCCAGCTCTCCGAACAGCGCGTCAACAAACCCGGCGACGTTCTCAGCGAGGGTCAGGCGGTTGACGTAAAGATACTGGAGATCGACCACGAGCACAAAAAAGTCTCCCTGTCTGTCCGCGCCCTCTCCGCTTATGAGTCGTCGGAGGATGATTTTGCGGACGAGGCAGGTGCTCTGCCGGGCAATGCGGGGACGTTGCTCCCGAACCCCCAGTATGCAGGTGAGTACAAGAACTTCGATGCGCCGAACGCCGAAGAAGAGGTTGCCGAGTCGTTTGAGGCTGCCGAGTAATAATCCCAATTTTTACAACTAATAAATCACCCAATTCCGGCTAAAACTGGAACCGGGTGATTTTTATGCTAAAAAAAGTTATAGCCTTCCTGTTAATCTCAGCGTTTTCGCTCGTGCCGGCACGCGCCGCTGAGACCGAGAGCCGCTCGTATCTCTATGCCGGCTCGACCTCTATATACATCCATAATGTTGACCGCACGGGCGGCAACTTAAACTTAGTATGCCCCGACTACTTCGAGGTCGGCGCAAACGGCGATCTTATACTCACACGCCCTGTCGACCCTGTGTTCGTTAGTGCCATGCGCTCTCGCGGCGTGAAAGTCCTGCCCTTTGTCAGTAATCACTGGAATCGAGACAGGGCGCGGCGCGCGCTGGCAAAATACGAGGCTTTCGCAGACCAGATCGCCGCTCAGGTCGTCAGCAACAACCTTGACGGCGTTGATATAGATATAGAGAACATTGACCACACCGACCGCGCGACATTCACCGCGTTTATGCGCTATCTGCGTCAAAAGCTGCCAAAGGATAAGCTCCTGAGTATTGCCGTCGCGGCAAATCCTTGGGGCGGCACAATCGGTTGGCAGGGCGCGTATGACTATGCGCAATTAGGGCAGATCTGCGACATTATCTTTATTATGACCTATGACGAGTCATATCAGGGCGGAACAGCCGGACCCGTGGCAAGCTATAAGTTTATTAAAGACTCAATAAACTTTGCGCTCAAAAGCGTTGACAGAAACAAGATAATGATGGGTATACCATTTTACGGACGCTATTGGGTGGCGGGCGCGGCGACCGGAGGCGCGGCATTCACAATCTCCGATATTGAGCAAATGGCCGAAGACTACCACTCGGTTGTATGGTACGACGCCGTAAACGAATGTGAGCGCGCGGAGGTGACGGTGACTGCCGAGGATTTAACAAAGGGGCTTTGGGGCAGTAAAAGACTCACCCCGGGCGTTTATGATATCTGGTACGAATCCCCGCGCTCACTGAAAAAAAAGCTGTCGTTGGTATACGATATGAAGATACGCGGCGCGGGCAGCTGGGCGTTGGGCTTTGAGCCTGAAGAGATTTGGGACAGCTATGCGGCTTGGTTGTATCCCCCGCTCCTCTATGAAGACATCAAAGGGCATTGGGCGCAGGCACAGATAATCAAGGCGTCGGAAAAGGGCATCGTATCCGGATATGAGCAGCGATTCAGACCAAACGATACCATGACGCGCGCCGAGATGGTCACGCTGATATGCAAACTGGCAGGTTTACAGCCGATCCTCGCGCCCTCCGGTTTCTCCGATTCGGCGGGACACTGGGCGGACGGCTATATCTCCGCTCTAAAGCAGACGGGTATAGCAAAGGGCGTGGGCAGCAATCTTTTTGCACCCCACCGTCCTGTGACGCGGCAGGAGGCATGCGTGCTTATCGAGAGTATTATCCGCACGCCGGACACGCTGGATTTTAATGAAGAAGTATTCCCTGACGTTACCCCCGAGATGTGGTCGAATAACGCAATTATTAAACTGTATGTATTAGACATCGTCAAGGGTGACCTTGCGGGCTATTTCCGCCCAACTGCCGTGTGTACCCGCGCCGAGGCCGCCGTTCTCGCGCTGAAAGCGTCTGAGAGGGAACTGCGGATTCCATCGGCGGCAAAAACTGTTATAGAACCGCGATAAAGGAATAGTAATGCAGCAGGGACGCGCATTGCGCGCCCCTATAACGCGCCAACGCTTGACATTTTTAAGATAAAGCCAATATAGCCAGAGCAAATGATAAGGGCAAGAATAAAAGTTAAGAGTATTATCAATAACACAACAAACTTCTTTTCTTCTTTATCACTAGCTTCTTTATAGCATAGCAGCCCAAGGCCGGCTATATGTACTATCAGAAAGATGATGGCAGAGAGCCTTGTTCTATTGCTTTCGAAAAGAAATAGGATAAAATCGGTCATTTCTCGCCCTCCCCTTGCTCAAGATCAAGCAGATAGCAAAGAATAAAACAAGGAGCGCGAGCAATCTCATCGAACACCTTTGCAGAACTTATGTACTTGATTACGAGAGCAAACATGGGGAACTTATAGTTTATGATGATACAGATCAGCTATAAAAGTGCCTACGTAGGGTCGGGGTGATTAATTTGAATCAAAGCAAACGATTATAAACCAAATGAATTTGTTAGAATCATCAGGGAAGAAGATCGTTCCGCTAATAAGGAAATTGTGCAATATATAAAACAAAGGGTTAAGGAATTCGAGGCAGAAAACGGTGTAATAGAAATAAATAAAAATAACTAAAAAAATCCTTGACATGTTAAGTTTATTAAGGTATAATATATATGAGTTAGATCTTTTGCTAACTTTTCATTAGTATTTTCTCTTTCATGGCAAAGACACTCGCTGTTCGCGGGTGTTTTTGCTTTTTTGCGAGCGCAATGCGCGTCCTGCATACAAAAATCTAAAAGAACTAACTCGTTCTATTGGCAACAGTATAATTCAATTGTATAATAAAGAAAAGGGGGAATGCTACGAATGTTTCATGTGATAATTTATGAGGACATCAACGGAAAATCCCCCGCATCGGATTATATCGACAAGTTGAATAAAGCGGCGCAAACTGACAAAAGCAGCCGGATTCAGCTTGGAAAAATTCTTCGCTATATCAGCTGCTAGAACGATACGGCACAAGGAGTGTGTAAACAAATGTCCGGCAGGAGTTGGGATGATATAAAAAAAGGCTTGACCTCGGTTACGCAGGAAGGCTGGGATGAAATCGACTTTCAAGTTCATCTCGTCGGCGAAATTCTTGATGCCCGAAAGGAGAAAGGGTTAACACAGGCCGAGCTTGACACGCTTTGTGGTGTCAACCAAACGCACATCGCACGAATTGAAAACAGCAAGACCGACCCGCAGCTCTCCACTATCTTTAAAATCTTGCGTCCGCTCGGCAAGACATTGGCCGTCGTGGATGCCCCGACTGGTGACCAAGCGGCTCATGGATAATCGCTCTACACCGCAACCCATAGGCTATAAAAACGCGAAAATATAGGGTCGGGCTTCCATGCCCGGCCGTTTTTATATACCTTACAAAAAACACCCCTTGACAAGGGGCGCAGGTGGTTGTATAATAATAGCAGATAAGGGCGGCACCTCAACGGTCTTCGCCTAAGTTATGTGGTTAAAAGTAACCGCCACACCTTGACTCGGGGGGCGGTTACTTTGTTTTTATAGCCTTAATGAGGTTTGTTAGAGCTTGGATCATTTTGCGTAGCTCTATAAGTAACTTCATTGGCAACACCTCCTTTCGGAGGACAAAGACCGCCGACACACCGCCACAAACTGCATGCTGCATTATACAATATAATTCGTCATATGTCAATAAAATAGGTGCATTATATCCACCCTTACAAAAATCTCAATCAAATCTAATTTCTGTTAAGGTACCGGTCCCGTAAATTATTCCTATTGACATTTTTCAACATTGCTATTAGAATGGTATACGGTGATTTGTTAATGAGGTTTATTCCACTCAATTGCATAAGGGAAGGCTCGTATCTCGCGAAGACCATATATGGGGGCAGCGGAGAGGTGTTGCTGCGCGAGGGCACGCAGCTCTCCCCTGCATACATAAATCGTCTGGCAAGCATCGGGCTTCAGGGCGCCTATGTAAGTGATGAACTGTCCGAAGGTTTAGAGATCACCACTATGCTGTCTGACGAATTGCGTGTCAAGGCGCTTAAAATAATAAAGGGTGGTCTGGCTGACGCCGAGGACGGCAGAACTGTAAATGCTCGCCGTAATGCCGAGGCATTAGAGGAAGCGTCGCTTAATATCGTTGATGAATTGTTATCCCTAGACAATATCGTCTTCAACATGATTGATATAAAGACATATGACGGCTATACATTCCAGCACAGTATCTCTGTTGCGATACTCTCCGTACTGCTCGGTATCAGTTTAGACTTCAAGCGCAGCAAGCTTGCAAAGGTCGCCTATAGCGCTATACTCCATGACATTGGCAAAGTTTTTATTAATAAAAATATAATAAATAAACCCGGTAAGCTTACCGATGAAGAATACGAGCTGGTAAAAAGGCATCCCGCAGAGGGATACAGATATTTGCGCGAGCATTACGGCATGACCGAGATTTCCGCAAGAGGCGTTTATGAACACCACGAGCGTTATGACGGTGAGGGTTATCCCCGTAAAAAGGCGGAGAAATCCATATCTGAGTTCGGGCGTATAATCGCAATAGCAGATGTGTATGACGCTCTGATATCAGACAGACCTTACCGTAACGGTCTGTTCGCCGTTGAGGCTATGGAGTATTTGATGGGTAACAGCGGGCGGCTGTTCGATCCAGAATACATAAAAGCGTTTGTGCGCAAGGTCTCGCTGTTCCCCGTGGGGACATGCGTTTTATTGTCAAACGGCGCAATCGGGCTGGTAATTGAAAACTATGAGAACTATACCATGCGGCCATTAGTAAAGGTATTCAATGTCGATAACCGTGAGGTCGAGCCTTATATGCTTGATTTGTGCCACGACTTTGACAATTTGAACATAACGATCGTGGCATCGGTGGATATGTAATTAAAGAAACGAGCGCACAATGTGCGCTCGTTTCTTTAATTAGCCCCAAATGCTCTCCGCAGCAACCCGCCTCTTCTATTATTTGCCTCGTTATGCTTAACGGCGTTATAGACCAATATCGCGGCCTGCTCGCGCGTTATCATCTCGTCAAGTTTTATCGAGCCGTCCGGATTCGCGCCCATTATCCCTGCGGCGTCGAGGTTCGAGACTGCCTGTGTCGCCCAAATCGGCACCGTGTCGCTGTCGGCAAACACCGGCACGACGCCCGCGTTTGGCAGATTGCTCGCATTGTTGATTAAGACCGCCGCTTCGGCGCGCGTCATTACGCGATCTGGCATTAAAGCCTTGCGCCCATCGGGCGTATCAACGCCTTTTATAATGTCGTTCTTCAGTGCCAGCGTGGCATATGGCTTTAGCCATCCGGGTATATCCGCATCGTCGGCGAACCCTGTGCGGGCAACCGGATCAGACGGGCTCATACCGAGCGCGGTCATTAGAATTTTCATAAACTCGCCGCGTGTCATGGTCACTGACGGGTTGAAGTAATAGCTGTCCCCCATCTGTTTACCTACAAAGATACCGCTTTCAGCGAGCCTAAGCGCGGCATAATGTGCCGGATTGTCATTCATATCGGAGTAGTTGACCTTTGTGGATATTTTTTCTATCCTAATTGTGATCTTTGCCTCGTTGGATACATTGCCGTAAGCGTCAGCGGCGGTATAGGTCATCGAATCCTTGCCTGTTTTCTTTTCAAAAGGTGTGTACTTAAACGTACCGTCACCCATTACCTCGACTTCGCCGCGCTTGGGCTTGCCTACGATTTTATAAGTCAGTGGGTCGTTGTCGGGATCAGATCCCCTAAACATCGCCGTGACCGCCACGTTCCTGCCTGTTGAGATCTCGAAGTCCTCGGCTGTTGGTGGACGGTTTTCCTTGCCTAATAGGTTTATGGCTACAGTGACGCTCTCATGGGGGACGTCCTCCTCGAAAACGGGCAGGACATTAAAATGCGTACCCACCGCCCTTGTCGTCGCAGGGACAAAACGCATGGCCTCGATTGCGGCGGTTGTCACCGCCTCGCCGATCATCAGATCGCGCGACCCGAATTTAAGCGTACCGCAATCACTGTCTGGCAGTGTCGCGATAATGATGCCTTTTAGGGTATAGTCCGTCCGAAAATCGCTTGGGGAAAAAGCAATCTCGTCGTTGGATATCGACGTTTTAGAAAACGCCAGCATGGCGGGTTGGAAATCGTCCGTCATCGCAAGCCCCAACGGTACCATTGCAAGCAGCAGCATACCGCAGAGAGCTATGGACAGCATTTTTCTTTTCATAAAAATTCCTCCTTTGGTTTGTGGTTAGTTTTTACCAAAGAGAGAAAAATATTCCTATTTAAGATAGAATTTTTTCATTAGTTGTTATACTGTCAATTTTATCGCAATCTTTTTTATCGCTCATATACATATACATTTACATTTCTTCGGCTTTACACAAAAGGAACTGGCAAAAATATTGGGAATGTCACAAACCGGGTATTCAAAATATGAAACCGGTGAGAATGATGTCCCCACTGCCATTTTGAAAGCGTTAGCTCTTTTCATGATACAAGTGCGGACTATATATTAGAGTTAACTGATGAAATTTCACCACACAAGAGAGCAAAATAGAAATACTTTTTAATATAGCTGTCAACATTCTGAGGGTGTGGCGGCTGCATTGCTTTAATCGCCAAATCCAAACATTACCACTATAATAATAATTGAACCCCTCGATATAATAGTTGCAGAGCATCTATTTTAACGGAGAATTATTATGGTATTTATCGTACATATCCACATGGCCAAGACAATCATCAGCGAACTACAGGCTAAAAACCTTAAAATAGGACGTAAATCCTTTATCTTCGGCAGCGTATTCCCCGACCTGCTCATCCCCCATGTCCCTAAGCACAGAAAGCCAAATTCGCACAGATTCTTCGACCGCACACACAAAAAAGTATACAGCCGCCGGCGTAAAAACACCATGAAAATCCATATATGGGACTCGTTTCTGTTGGGGATACTCTCCCACTATGCCGCCGACTATTCATGCACCGCGCACAAAAAGAATTATAACGAGAACATGCGCGCACATATGCGGCACGAAAAAGAGCTGTCGCGCTATCTTAAACACAACCCCGGTATGCTGGCCGAAAACGGCGGGGTTCCCGCCCATAAAAGCCGCTGCCGCGCCGCCCAGTTGGGGCTGCGCGATACAAACAGCGCCTTTGACGAGCTTGTCGAGGCGATGGATGCCGTTAGGCTGGTCTGCGGCAGCGCGGTGCTCGCAGCCCCCGCCGCCTGCTGACCGCCGGGCAGAGCATGGGGATTTGACGATTAAGGAAACTTACCTGCGCAGGGGGAAAATGTATAAGATAAAATATAACGCATAAACATACAAAATTTAACACACACTAACTGCAACAATGTGCAGAAAGGTGTGTGTTTTTCTATGCCGACGACTATAAAAGCAGTTTTTGACAACTCCGACTCCGCCGATATCGCTCTGGCAACACTGAAGCGCAACAACGTAAATATCCATGCGTTTAAGGTCACTCCGCCGGAACAGAGTATAAACAGCGGCTGGCGCATCCCCGCCGGATTCCCGGCCGTCGCCGCCCCTATAATGACAAACGCTGTGCCTATTGGAACTATGGGAACGTCTATATTGCCGATGGGCATCATCTATGACCGAGAACTCAGCGGCGGCGACAGTATAACCCCCGACGCCGTCAGCAAAGAGGTTGTCATAGATATAACCGTAGACGACGCGCAGGCAGATGCCGTTGAAGCATCACTCATATCCATGGGCGGCAGGCAGGTTACACGGGGGTAGGGGTCGATGTAGGCATCGACCCCTATAAAACATTTACTTGGCACATTTTCATAGTTAATAAAGCTGCTTCATGGCTTTCCTCTGTAACGCCGGCGCAGGCATTTGAATCTACAGTTATCTTTATTTCGGGAAATTTAGCCTTAAAAATCAAGGCATTGGAAACAACACAAATATCCGTACATAGTCCACATATTTCAATTTCACAAACATCATTAATTGCTTCTTGATTATTAATAAACTCTGCCAACTCAAGAGAGCCGAAAGTGCCTTTTTCGAGAACGAAACAATTGTCCGAGTCTAAACCCCTTACGATCTCATGACCCTCTGTTCCTCTAATGCAATGCACAACAGGTAAGTTTATGCCTTCCTGTGTTTTTAAATAATTGTCGTCATGCGTGTCTTTTGTAAATATTATCGGATTGCCCTCTTTACGGAATTTCGCAATCTTGTCCTGTACATAAGGTACAATGCCTGCTGCTTGTAAGGTTCCCAAACTTCCGTTGATAAAATCATTTTGCATATCTACAACAACCAAATACTTTTTCATTATAATGCCATTTCCTTACCATTTATTTAATAATATAAACATAGAGGGGATAAATGCCGCAAAAATACCTATTACTATTGCCAAATAAGGAAATACCTTTTCCAGTTTCTTTATCTTTAATGCCAATTCTAAAAATCCCTCAAACCATAATAAAGCCCACGCCCCCCACAGCAACGTAAATCTAATATCCGTATCCAAATTTGTTATTGCTATTATTATGGCATATATGGCGACAAATAACGAAAACCACCCAAAAGGCCGCAAATCGAGCTTAAATACATAATTCGACGCTATAAATATGTACGTGAAGCCAAAAAGAAAACCCGATGCAATATTTTGGTAATCGAAGATAGTTTCCGCCCTTGCTATCCCGACTACATTTAAGACAATTATAACAAAGCCGGCAACTACATTCATAAACGCTGTTGATTTTGCATCTACATTGGAGAAACGATTGACACCATTCATTACAAGAACGATTCCTACGAAAAGCAGAGATATACCCAGAACACCCATTTAACTTTATCCTCTCATTTTTAAATAAAAAATTTGTATGTTTTATACATGTCATGACATATGTAAAGCATACAGTGTTTTTATGTTTTTGTCAAGCATAATTTAAATCGTAAATCCCTTTTCCTTTAACGCTTTATACACCTGCTCAAAATGACTTTTATCACGGCAGGCAATTGTATGCAGGTGAATCCCTGATGTTAGCTCAGAAAGCAACTTAATTTCGAAGGATTCAACTTTCTTTATAAATACATCAACATCGTTTCGGCTTGAAAGATTAAGATTTCCTGTGATTTCTCCGTACAGCTCGTGCTCGACTATAACATTTATGACAGAAGCACCCAAATCGACTATTGCGTAAAGTTCAATAACAGTATTTTCGAGTGTATGCTGACAAACTACCTTTCCTATATATTGGCCCGATTCCTTGTATCTCGGAATCATATATCCTCTCGCCGTCGCAATAATATCATGCCCCTTCGCTCTTAGTATAGCAATGTCGCCGACAACAATTTGGCGGCTTACATTTAGCATTTTTGCAAGCGCAGAAGCGCTTATAGGCGCATCGTATTTATTAACTATATCTATAATTTGCTTTCGGCGAGAATCGGCATCCATTAAAATCAGCTCCTCAAAAATATCCTAACCAATAGTATACCATAAATATGTTATAAAAGCTACAACTTGATGAACGGCTTGTCATTTTAGTATTGACAATCCGTTTTTCATGTGCTATTATAATAATGAACATAGTGTCATTTAGAGAGGAGATAATAAAATGTCCCCACCTAAAGTAGATGCCAAGTATGTCGAGCGGAAACGGGATAAGATTCTTGACGCCGCATTTGTGGTCGCCATGCGAAAACCGATGCACGAGGTTTCGATGAGAGATATCATTGCTGAAAGCGGATTAAGTCAAGGGGGGATATACAGATATTATTCCAATATTGACGAGATATTAATCGAGCTGATCAATCGGGAGAGCGTGATATACGATGTAAAATCTCTTGTAGATGAAGTAATATCATCAGATAAAGCTCCCGAGAGAGTAATCGGCGAAATTCTTTCCGTCTGGGAAAAAGCAATTCTTGATAATCTTATCGGCATCGGTAAGATTTATTATGAAATATGTGTCGTTTATGTAAATGATAAAAAACGACTGAAAAATTTCATGTCTAATATTTCTTTTGCAGCGAAAGAAGCGTATCTGTGGGAGAATTTTTTCCATTTCATTATACAGAAAATTTCTGAAGGATATTTTAACCTCAAGATACCATTAGAGAATTTATTTGGCCTTCATACCGTTACTTTAGACGGGATGATTAGAGATTTGATATTGTGCAAATATTACACAGTTTTTCTGCCTTTTCCCGGTACATTGGAGAAAGAAAAGTTGATTGAAAATTATTGTACCGCCCTTGTACTGTTACTGGGCGGCAATGAAAAGCTAATTTATGAGGAGATATTAACATGAACAACAATGAAAACATTAAACAGATGAGCATTACTCAGATTATTCTGTATCACCTTTTGCCCGGCGTTCCGATTTTACTTTTAGCTATATTGTTCGCCAATCCGAATTGGGGATTCGGAATGTCGTCCTTTCTTGCTCTCATGTTTGCGATTATGTTCGGTTTGGTTCCCGTACAACTTTTTATTATCGCTCTGACAGCTAAAAAACAGGGTGTAAAATTCATGGATGTCATTTCATACACCAAAAAAACGCCGATCATCAAATTTCTACTGTGGACCGCACCGTCATTTGGGGTGATGGGATTGGCGTTTATGGTTTTATCAAACATTGAGCATAATCTGTGGACAAATTTCACGCTCATGCCGGATTGGTTCAGGCTTGACAAATTTGTACTGGAAGACCACAACATTAACATACTGCGACTGACAGCCGTAATGAATATAGTTTTCAACGGGCTTTTAGGCCCAATAGTAGAAGAATTTTATTTCCGTGGATTTTTGATGCCGAGAATGGCGAAATTGGGAAAATCCGCGCCGTTGGTCAACTCGGCGCTGTTCTCGCTATACCATTTTTTCACCCCGTGGGAGATTATAACCCGAATCATCGGCGTCACGCCGCTGGCTTACGCGGTCTGGTACAACAAGGACATACGCATCGGCATAGTTCTTCACTGTGCGGGAAATCTTGTAGGGGCGATAAGTATGGCGGTGGCTGTTTTCCAGATGTAAAATCACCCCAACCTCTTTACAATCCTATCCAACAAACCTCTGACCCAACGCGTCATAGCCGAGTCCGCTCCTAGCCGTTTTGCAAGGGGCGGGCTTATTATATAGTAAACGTTTACAAACACGCGCCCGAACATAGACTTCTCCAGCACCTCGTCACGGAAGTGTCTCAGCGCCATGACCTCAGGCGCTTCGTAATTGCCATAGACAGCGGTGGCGATATAACACGCCCCCTGTTTTTTTTTGCGTATCCATTTGGACTTTTTCACTGTCTCGAAATTCGTCTCTATCGGCGCGACCTGGTAAAAGTCACTGGGCTTGCGCACTGTGCTTGTGCTATCCGGGTCTTCTACGATGGGCACGCATAGGGTGGAGTAACACTGCTCAAACATCGACTGGATATTAGGAGGCTGTTCCGCGAATATGCAATAGAACACCCTATTGCCCGTGCGGAGGATAACTTTATCGCTCCATAGCCCAAGCAGCGCATAGCCGATTTTATGGAAATAATCCATCTCTCCGTATATCGTCTCGGGATTATTGCAGTCATTGAACGTCCGTAGTTCCGACCACGACAGTATTCCGTTTTCTGGGTTCATAAGTACATGCCTGTAATGCCACAGCCCGTATTTCGGCTCAGCCTGCCCTGTAACCGACAGCACATCGAGGTGCAGCATGTTCATGCGGTTGGTTCTAAACCGGATATAATGCTTATCACTGATAAACTTTATCCCAACGCCCACAGGATAGGCGACCCTTGCCGCCATAGCGGCAAGACCAATGGTCTCAAAAGTGTTGCACAGTAAATCGTATTTACGCTCGGCAATAGCCGTCAGTCCTTCTATACCTTCTTTATATATCCTATATATGTTCTCGGCATGTTTTATGGCTTCATCGTTATAAATCTTGCGGTCATCGATGGAAGCATTGCTCATTGCATTATCCAGATTTCGGTTGGTGAGTATCTCTCTGCGTATCGACTCCGCTCCCGTACGAAAGGGTATACAGGCAAAGCACTGCAAAACTTTCTCTTCCGCGTGGAAATTGCGTTCGTCTACCAAATACAGTCCCCAGTGCGCGGCGTGTTCCTTGTCGTCGATCTCGGTTACTATCTTTGTATAAATCTCTTTGGCTCTTGTGTATTCGCGCGCATCGAGAAACTCTTTCGCGCGCTTATAAAGGTTTGGAAGCGAGTTTTCGTCCTCATCCTCCTCAGGCTCGGATTCAGGCGGATCGCCATCCGCCCCTACGGTTTCGGCGTTCGGATCGGCATCAGCAACAGCAGCGGTTTCAGCAGCGGCCGCAACAGTCTTATGCTGCTCTTTGCTCTCTTCTGTTTTGCGCGGCGGATGAGAAACGTCAAACTTAAGTATTGCTTCTGCAACATCTATTTTGTGACCACAAGAGGCACAAAAACTCATTCTTCTGTTTGTGTCCAATTTTAGCTCTGTGCTACAATTGGTGCATATGGCGGATTTGAAACTCTCCATTGAAAAACATCCCTCTTTCCACAGCGTAATGCCATTATACACTATACCGATGCGTATTGCAAGGGTTTGTTATTGACACGAGAACGACCCTGTGTTATTCTATCCGTGGGGCAACGTCTCCTACACAAACCCACAAAAGGACTGAAAATCAATGGATTACTTCACACAAATGGAAAACAACATCCCGAAAGGTCATACGCGCACGCGCTTCGCGCCCAGCCCCACGGGCTATATGCACGTCGGCGGTCTGCGCACCGCGCTGTACGCCTATCTTATCGCAAAGATGGACGGCGGCAAGTTTATACTGCGTATCGAAGACACTGATCAGGGGCGCTTTGTCGAGGGCGCGACCGAGATAATCTATAAGACACTGACCGCCGCGGGGCTTATCTATGACGAGGGACCTGACGTCGGCGGTCCTGCCGGCCCGTACACCCAGTCCGAACGGCGTGAGATTTACCGCAAATACGCCGAACGCCTTATCAAATTAGGCGGCGCGTATATCCGTGACGACGAGCCCGGCGTTGTGCGTCAGAAGATTCCCGCAGACGGCTCAACCAGTTTTACTGACACGCTCTTTGGCGAGGTGATGATTAATAATTCAGAGCTGGACGAGGGCGTTTTGATAAAATCAGACGGTATGCCGACATATAATTTCGCGAATGTGATAGACGACCATCTCATGGGTATCACACACATCGTGCGCGGTACGGAGTATCTCACCAGCACGCCCAAGTATAATTTGCTCTATCAGGCGTTCGGTTGGGAGATACCCACGTATATACACGTATCTCCCGTTATGAAAAATGCCACGCAAAAGCTGTCCAAGCGCAACGGCGACCCGACGTATGAAGACCTTTTGGAGATGGGCTGTCTTAAAGAGGCGGTGCTGAACTATGTCGCGCTGTTGGGTTGGAGTCCGGGCGGCGAGCGTGAAATATTTACGCTGTCTGAGTTGGAGGAAGCTTTTACACTAAGCGGGCTTTCAAAGTCCCCCGCGATCTTTAACATGGAGAAGCTGGTATGGCTGAACGGCGAGTATATCCGCGCTCTGCCTTTTGATAATTTCTATGAGCTTGCTTTGCCGTATATCAAAAAGCATATCAAGCGCGGCGTGGACCTGCGCGAGGTAGCAAAAATGGTGCAGGGGCGCTGCGGTCTGCTGACAGATATTCGGGAATTGACAGACTTTATTGACGAATTGCCGGAGTATGACAGACAGCTTTTTGTCCACAAAAAAATGAAGACAGACGTTGAATCGTCTGTTCAGGTATTAAAACGTGTCCACGGCGTTTTGGCGAAACTGAACAATTGGACTGCGGAGGGCATACATGCCGCTATGATGGGAATTGTGGCTGATATGGGACTAAAAACCGGTCAGGTGTTGTATCCTCTGCGTGTTGCGGTATCCGGCAAAGAAAGTACACCCGGCGGCGGCACAGAACTCTGCGCGCTGTTAGGGAAAGAAGAGAGTTTGGCACGAATAGAGAAGGCGGTATTGTAGGGGTGTAACCATTAAGTGTTCGCTTGACAAAACCTGAAATAAATAGTAATATATTGTCGCGGAACTGTCGCTTGGCGGCTTGGTCACTCTCTTAAAAGGAGGGTGATGCTTATGATTACATATGCAGAGTTGTTTCAACTTGGCATATTGGTCGTGGCGATTATTACTCTTTGCTTGAAAAAGCGGGAGAAATAATTTGAGACGCCGTAAAGCTACGGCGTCTTTTT